>JAABUP010000642.1_pt1 | contig 75377 bp, 81 predicted proteins | sample 5559201 | NCBI WGS metagenome assembly JAABUP01 (sample SAMN10711887, study PRJNA513373) | rock metagenome | isolation source: Antarctica rocks | place: Antarctica | reverse complement strand
TCGGCCCTTCGGTCACATGACTATTCTGCCTGTCCCACAACGGATTCCGTGGACGACACGCGACAACATCCCGGCCAGTACAGAGCTTCCTTCGGCAGCTACGACTTCAAAGCACCTGACCAGTTACGGCCTGCCATGTCACCCCCGCCGCGGTCAGCCGCTCCGGGTAGGTGGGGTAGTCGAAGACCCCCATCCCGTTGTTGTCGGTGAAGACGCTCTCGTCGGTGGTCAGCAGCGGCCCACCGCCCTTGGCGTCGGCGTCGAGGCTGCCCATCTGCCACAGCAGGCGATTCGGGTAGGTCGGGCCGAGCACCGAGCAGAAGTAGTTGTCGCACACGGTGAAGGTGTCGGCCAGCGCGTAGTGGTACGGCACGTCGTCGCGGGTGAAGTAGGCCATCGTGAACGGCCCCTTCGTGGGGCCGTCGGCGTCCCTGTGTGCCTTGATCCAGTTGTCGTTGGTGCCGTTGTTCAGCGAGATGTGCTGCGGCCCCCAGTTGTGGCTGAGGTCGGCGTCGCCCTGCCCGTCGTTGCTTTCCGACAGCCGGAACGGCAACTCGTACTTCTCGGTCACCGGGTCGTACTGCGCGAAGATGCTGCCGCCATCCGGGCGGGTGACGGACCGGTCGTCGAAGCCGCGGACGCCGGACAATGTGCCGAACAGGTGATCGAAGCTGCGGTTCTCCAGCATAAGGAAAACGATGTGCTTGATCGCGTCCTGTGCGGTGGCCGTGGTGGTGCCGGCTGCGACCTCGGCCGCGGCGGCCGGTCCGGCCAGCAGTGGCGCGGCGGCAGTGGCCACCCCGGCGGCCGCAGCCCCGGAGAGCAGGTGGCGCCGGGTGACCGAGCCGCGTTCGATGTCAACCATGCTCGAATGCTGCGGGCCCGGTCTGTCCGCGATAAGGCGGCAGGGCAAACTGCCGGCGCCGGTGGCACAACGCCAGCACAAGCGCTGACCCGCGCCGGCCGGTACGGTCATGCGGGACCCCGGCCCCAGGCGGCAGGCGAGGATGTCGGGCGTGGCAGCCGTCTGCGTCTACTGCGCGTCCAGCACGAGCAACCCGGGCAGGTACGTCGAGCTCGCCGCCCAGGTGGGGACCGCCCTGGCCGCCAGCGGTCACAGCCTGGTGAGCGGCGTCATCCCCCGCGGCCTGGAGGCGCTGGAGGTCGCCGACCGCGACGCCGACGAGCTGGTCGTGGTCGCCGACATGCGCACCGCACCCGCAAGGCCGAGATGGACGCCCGCTCCGACGCCTTCCTCGCCCTGCCCGGCGGGATCGGGACGCTGGAGGAGCTGCTGGAGGTGTGGACCTCGCGCTCGCTCGGCCTGCACGACAAGCCGGTGGTGGCGCTGGACCCGGACGGCCTGTTCGACCTGCTGCGCGAGCAGGTCGACCTGATGGTGGCGCTGGGCCTGGTGCGCCCGGCCGCGCTGGCCGCCCTCACCTGGACCGCCACCGTCACCGTCGCCCTCGACGCGTTGGCGGCCGGGCTCGGGCTCCAGCAGGGGCTGCAGTAAAGAAAGTCAGGGCCTCCGCGCGGGATCGATGCCGAGCACGACGAGCAGGGCCCGCTCGACGTCGCGCATCGCCGGGACGGACAGTGCTCCGGCGTCCTTGATCACCTGGTCCCGGTAGATCGGCCCGATGTCGTCGCAGGCGACGCTGACCCATGGCCGGTCCCGCTCCCCGAGCCGGACCCAGCTGGCGAGATGTCTGCGCGTGCTCGTCATCCGGACTGCGATGAACTCGTCCAGCCGCGGGTTGCGGTCGTTGTTGGACACGCACAACCAGAACTTCGTCTCCGCATCGTCCTCGCCGTTGGTCGGCGCGAGATAGATCCGGCCTCGCGAGACCAGTGGCACCCGTGCGCTCACGCACCCCCCGAGATGGCTCTCGACCGACGCGCCATGGTGGCCCGCAGCGGCCGGGCCGGCGGTTCGCGCCGGCGCTCGGCGGCCAGCTCGTCATAGCCCTCGGCCAGGCTCGCGGTCTGCTCCTCGCGCTCACGGATATAGGCCATGCCCAGCAGCGTCAGGGCCCGCAGGATGGAGCCTTCCGAGCCCTCACGGAGCGGCACGGGCGACATGCGCACCAGTGCAGCGTGCTCGGGGGTGCCCGCGGAGGCGAAGGCCTGCACCGCCTCGTAGTCCTCGGCCGTCAGCGGGGTGGTGCGGCGGATGTCCAGCGGCATGCCACGATACTGCCGCACTTACTGCATCAGGGCAAGGGGTACGCCGGGCCATCAGGTCCAGTAGAGGACCCGCGCGGCCGGCAGCACGGCGTTCAGCTCGGCGGCGAAGAAGTCCCGCAGCTCGCGCATCACGTCGCTGCGGAAGACGTACTTCGTCGACCCGAACTTCGTCCGCTTCACCCGCCGGCTGTCGACGTCCATCTCCAGCTTGGTCCGCGGATCCAGCTCATCAGCACGTCGCGGCTCCCCGGCGTAAAGCGGTGGGTGATCAGCTCCACGGTGAGGTCGACGCCGGGCACCCCCGACGGCGGCCGCGGCGTCGCGCAGCAGCCCGGCGTACTCCTCCCGCCACCCCTGGACCGGCACCACCGGCGCGATCGTCAGCCCGACCGGGAAGCCGGCCTGCGCGCACCGGCGCAGCGCCGCGAGCCGCTCGCCCAGCGCCGCGGTGCCGCCCTCGAAGCGCCGGGTGACCGACAGCGCGTTGACGCTGAAGCGCGCCCGCGTGCGGTCGCGGTGGTCCAGGCCGAGCAGGCCAGCCCGGTGATGCGGTCGGCGGTGAGCTCGACGATCTCCGCGCCGAGCGCGGCGGCCCGCTCGGCGGTCCTGGTCGCCAGCGGCCACTGCCGCGCGCTGGGGGTGATGAGCACCTGCTTGGGGACCCAGGTCTTGGGTGCGCGGGTCAGGCCCCCGCGATCGGCGAGCTGCTCGGGCCCGGCCATCGGCGCGTCGTCGCCGAGGGCGTCGGGATAGAGGTGCGGCGCGGGGGTGCTCACGGCCGGGCTGTGCCCGCTGTGGATGGCAGCGACCGCCGGCTGTCGGATCGACTCCCGGCAGGTACTACCTCCTGGCGCGTCCGGATCGGTCTACGTCGGAACGAGTTGGCGTCCGGATGGGTTCGGCGTCAGCAGGCAACGATGTGGATCGAGCGTCCCGAGGCAGCGACGAGCGGACCGATGTCCTTCTCTCGATCCAGTCGCCGCGGGTTACCCACCAGCCTCCCGCTCGCCCCGGCGGGTGCCAAGACAGCCCGGCTGGTCGCGTCTGGCGACGGCGCGACCCTGTGCTATCACTGGTCCCGGGTGATAGCATATGTACGTGAAGCAGCTGCTGCTCCGGGTGCCTGACGACGTCCACCGCCGTCTGACGGCGCGTGCGGGGCGCGATGGGCGGAGCGTCAATGCGCTTGCGACGGAGATCCTCGACGCGGCCGCCGACACCGACGAGGGTGATCGGCGGGAGCGGCTGCGAGCACGAGCGGCGACGTTGGGCGTCCTACGAGCCGCGCCGGCGGCGGCCGTGAGTGCGGCTCGCCGCCGCCGCGTCATCGCCTCGACGAGAGGGACCGGACCGGTGGTGGACAGGCTGCTGGCCGAGGAGCGAGATCGGCCGTGATCGTCTACGTCGACTCCTCCGTGCTGGCGCGTGCCTATCTGGCGGACGAGACCGGGCACGAGGAGGTCGGCGCGATGCTGCATGACCCGGACATGGCCTTGATCACCGGTACGTGGACCAGGGTCGAGGTTTCCGGCGCGCTCGTGCGTGCGGCCCGCGCCGCCCGCGGCGACGAGCAAGGCTTGCTGGCCCTGCTCGACGCCGACCTGGCGCCAGACGGTCCGGTCACAGTCGTTGCCGCGAATCAGGAACACGTCGAGACCGCGGCACTTCAGCTCGTCCGTGAGCACGGGATCCGGGCGATGGATGCCTGGCATCTCGCGACCGCCCAGCTCGTCGTACCGGCCCTCGCCGAGCCAGCCGACGAAGCCGGGTTCGCCACCCGCGACCACGCGCAGGCCGCCGTCGCCGTGACCCTCGGCCTCCGACCCGTCTGAGGACCAACGCGAGGCACGTGTCGAGGGCCACCCGCAGGTCCCGCTGGTCGTGCAGCCAGTCGAAGGACTGCCAGTCCAGCGTCTTGGCGACCACCACATAGCGGACGCCGACCGTGGCCACCGCACTGCCGAAGTCGCTCTGGGCGGCCCCCTGGGCGTAGCGGCTCTGCAGGTAGCCGGAACGTGACCTAGGCCCGGCCTGCCGCAGCGACGAAAACACCGATGGTGCCAGCGGCGCAGACGCTACCCGGCGAACTGATATGCGCCGTTCCGTCCATCTAGACGTGGGACTCCTCCACGGCCGGCTGGTCCATATCACGGCGAAGGGCCGGTCCTTCACGCGCAAGTACGACGTCTGGGGCCGCTCGTGCTCCGGCCCGTCCGGTTCGGCAAGGACCGCGTGGCACTCCGAAGCAGGCAAACTCATTACGAGTCGCGCTGCGGCCACGGAGTGCCACGGGGGGGCTACTACCTCGCACCCTGGCGCGACCGGTGTTGGGGTGATTGACGTGCCAATTGTGGTCGCGGCGGCCCGGACAGCGACCCGGCGAGGTAGCAGTACTGGCAGTGCGCGGGGCACCCCTCGGCGAGGTCGACGCGCCAGTCGGCGCTCGGCGGGATCGGCTGCAGGCGCAGCTTCGACGGCGGGGCGACCACCACGGCGAGGGTCGTCTTGGCCTTGGCGTAGGTCTCCCGGTCGGTCTCGCCGTTGAGCCCGGTGATGCGGTCGGCGGTGAGCTCGACGATCTCCGCGCCGAGCGCGACGGTCCGCTCGGCGGTCCTGGTCGCCAGCGGCCACTACCGCGCGCTGGGGGTGATGAGCACCTGCTTGGGGACCCAGGTCTTCGGCGCGCGGGTCGGGACCCCGCGCTCGGCGAGCTGCTCGGGCCCGGCCATCGGCGCGTCGTCGCCGAGGGCATCGGGATAGAGGTGCGGCGCGGGGGTGCTCACGCCTGCGTGCTGCCCACTGTGGACGGCTGCGACCGCCCGCGGCCGGATCGGCGCACACTGGCCCGGTGGACGACGAGACTCGCACGGCCCTTGGCGAGCTGAAGACCGACGTCGGCGAGCTGAAGACCGACGTCGGCGAGCTGAAGACCGACGTCGGCGAGCTGAAGGCCGACGTTGGCGAGCTGAAGGCCGACGTTGGCGAGCTGAAGGCCGACATGAGCGGCGTCAAAGCGGAGCTGACGACTCAGCAGCTGGAGATGCGGGCAGGTTTTGCTGAGCTGCGCGTGGGTCAGGCGGAGCAGCGCACGGCGATCGACGCGGTGAACCGCAAGCTCGACTTGGTGATCGACGCGATCGCCGACTTCCGGGCGGAGTATCAGACCCACACGCACGGCTGAACGACGACGACCCCCGGTCACGTGCAGGTGACCGGGGGCCGTTGTCGAGGTCGACGGGGTCGACCGGATGGGCGACTACTTCACGACCACCAGGCGGGCGACGAGGCCGGTGGCGCCCTTGACGCCGACGATCTCGCCCTGCTTGCCGCTGGTGACCGCGGAGGTGGTGGCCTTCTGCTTGGCGGCCCGCACCTTGGTGTCGGGGCCGAGCGTGAAGGCGGGGGAGACGACGCCGTCGGCGCTCTTCACTGTGACGCCGGTGCCGGTGACGGTGAAGGTGCCGCGGGCGACGTCGACGGTCTGGTAGCCCTGCTTCGTCTTCACCACGCCCTCGCCGTGCAGGACGCGCCCGAGGGCCTGGGCGCCGAAGCGCTGGTGGGCGCCCTTGCCGGCGTGGCCGGTGTCGCCCGTCGCGGCCGGGCCGCTGGCCGAGGGGGAGGGCTTGGTCTGGGTGCTGCTGCTGGCGGCAGCGAACCCGAGACCGCCGACGAGGGTGGTGCCGAGCACGCCGACGGCCAGGCCGGTGGCGAGGGCGCGGGTGCGGCGAGCCGGGGTGGATACGGGCTGGGTCACGAGGTTCCTCCGGGGGGCTGGGTTGCTGATACCTGGTCAACGGGTGCCACCTGCCTGTCGACACCCGCCGCCGTGTCAGGGCTGTGTAAGCGTCGCCGGCGTCGATGGCGACCGACGGCGAGGCCGACGATCAAGGTCAGTGCGGTGCGGAGCCGAGTCGCCGGACGCCGACGAGGGGGCTCGCCCGTAGCAACCGACCTACGGCCCACGGCAGGAGCGCGTAGCCGAGCACCACGCCGACCTGTCCAACGACGATCAGCGGATGATGCCCACGGCCCTTGGTGTAGCCGAAGAAGGCGCCCGTCCCAAGGCGCAGTCGGTGCTGAGCAGCCTCGCCACGAGCAGCGGGCCAGTAGCGCCCCATGGTCGACCCCGGGCCCCTCGAGCTACCGCGGCACCGTATGCGGGAGGAGTAGGCGCAGTCCCTCGGCGCTCGCCTGGAAGGGCTCGACGAACCCGTTCGATGCAGTCACGTCTGCACGTGCCAGCTCGTAGTCCCGCCAGTCCACCGCCGCCGTCCACCGCTGCGCGAAGTCCAGCACCGCCAGCAGCGACTCGCCCCGCCCCGCCCCGTTCGAGACCCCCGACAGAGCGGCCAGGTAGTTGTCGCGATACACGGTCGGGATCACGATGCGGACCTGTCCCGCGACGCTGAGCTCGGCGTTCACGAAGACCCGGGCGACGCGGCCGTTGCCGTCCTCGAACGCGTGGCACTCGGTCACCAGCAGCATCATCGCCACCGCCCGGGCGAACGGGTCCACGGCCTCGTTGAGGGCAGCGAAGCCCCGACGGAGAGTGCCCTCGACCAGCTCGGGGTCGACGAACCGGTAGCCGCCGGCATAGTTCGGCACCTCCTTGAACTGGCCCGGGTGAGTGTCCGGCCGTCCAGCCATGAGCACGGCGTGACGCTCGCGCAGTCCGTCGACCAGGTCGTCAGCCGTCCGTGGGACCCAGGACGCGACCGCAGGGTCAGAGACGATCCGGTAGGTGGCCGAGACATCGTGCGCGTCCTGCGGCCTCGCCCGTGGCACCAGTCCGTCCATCGCCACCGACCTGGCCTCGTCCAGACCGAACTTTGTACCCTCGATGTAGTTCGAGAAGTAGGCCTCGTAGAACGGCAACCAGCGCCAACGTTCGGATCCCCCGAGCGCCGCTCTTGGCGCCGGGGCGCGGTCTGCGGCCGCGCCGAGCAGGGCCGCGAGCATGCTTAGTCGATGCTGGTCGAAGGGGTGGCCGGAGAGCCGAGCGCCGAGCCTGGCACTGATCGGCCCGACGGCGCGCCGGGTACCCAGGACAGCGGCGAGCCGGACCCGAACGGCTTCGACAGCTCGAGGGTCGAAGTGACGGGCGATCACGTCGAGCTGCTGCAGCGTGTTGAGGACCCGCCCAGCCCCACCTGTTCGTGCGAGCTCGTCGATCGCGTCCTCGACCGCCTGCGTGCCGGCGCGACTACGCAGCGGCCGGCCCGGCAGGTTGACGTTCTCGACCAGCCCGCGAGCCGTCCCGGACAGCCACAGCCCCTCCGGGAAGGACATGTCGCCTGGCAGGCGCCCCGGGCCGAGCTGGACGCGGACCACGGTGCCGGGGAGCTGCAGGCTGCTGTTGCGGGCCGGGGAGGGGTGCGAGATGAAGACGGAGCCGTTCACGGGTTCCCCGCCGGCGAGTGCGGTCTTGCCGGTGAGTACGGCATCCGGCCACAGGTGAGCGATGAGGGCGAGCCGGTGCTGACGGGCCGCCGCCTCGGGCGGCAGGGAGGCCCCCACCGCGTACGCACCTGCTGCCAGGCGAAGCGCTTGGCCCGCCTGCGCCTGCCGGCTCAACGTGGTGCGCGTGACGCTCGTGGCGAAGACGAGCCACCCCGCCGGTGGTGCAACAACCATGCTGTTTACTCTCCCCGAGGATGGCGCCATGCAACAAACAGTGCCGATACAACGCCCCGATGCAACAAATCTCTACTTTACTCGTCGCCCGGCAGCTCGACGCACCTGTCACTCGCGTGCGTCCATCGGCACAGCCGTTATGACGCACAGGGCAAACTCGGAGTGGATCATGCAAGCTACGGGCCTGAGCCGACTGCTTGCCCGCCCCGTGGTGATCAGATCAGTCGGTGTCGCCCCGAGCGCGTGCAGGGGACAGGTCCAGGGCGTCCGGTTGGCCATCGCCGGTCACCGCCGGCGTCGATGGCGACCGACGGCGAGGCCGACGATCAAGGCCAGCGCGGTCCCGAGGCTGATCAGGTCGCCGGCGAGGGCGACCGGCCAGTGGGTGAACCCGATCGTCTCGGCCTCGGGGCCGATCGGGAAGCTCACCGTCCCCTGCGGGGTGCGGGTCGGTGCGACCGACCCCAGCCGCCAGGCCGGGTCGTAGGGCTCCGCGAGATCCAGGGTGCCCGCCGCGCCCGCCGGGACGTCGTAGCGCACCGGGGACCGCTTCACCACTGCAGCGCTGCTGGCGAGCAAGGCCTACTTCTCCCGCGGGCACCGCGAGATGCTGCGCGACCGGGGGATCACGGCGGTGATCCCCGAACCGGCCGACCAGGCGAAGCACCGGGCCCGCCGCGGGTCCCAAGACGGCCGGCCGGTCAGCTACGACATCGAGGCCTACCAGGGCCGCAACGTGGTCGAACGGTCCTACAACCGCTTCAAGCAATGGCCCGGCCTAGCCACCCGCCACGACAAACTCGCCGTCATCTTCCGCGGTGCCGCGGTCCTCCGCAGCACCATCATCTGGCTCGACACGGATAGGCGACATGCCCTAGGCCGCAACTTTGTCCCCGCGAGCTAGTGGAAGCTGGAAGAGGTATCCGTCGTCCCGCTCGGACGCGTCCGTGATCGGCGCTCGCGTCACGCGCAGAAACTAGGTCCACAATTGGGCGCGACGACTGAGTTCTCCGAATCCTGCCGTCGGCGGCGTCGGACGCGGTCGACCACCAGCAGGGCGGCGAGCACCAGCGCGGTCACCAGGCTAACGATGTACCCCGCCAAGGTGACCGGCCAGTGGGCGAACCGCACGCTCGTGGCGCCGGGCGCGGCGAAGAAGCGCATGGTGCCTTGCTCGGTGCGCACCGGCTCAGCGCCGTCCAGCCGCCAGGACGGGTCGTAGGGCTCGGCCAGCTCGACCTGCCCGGGCGGACCCGCCGGCACGTCATACCGGATCGTCGAGTGCTTACGGACCGCGATCCCGCGGGTGCCGTCCGGGCCGATCCGGGCGCCGAGGTCGACCCGGGTGGTCACCTGATACACGGTCAGGTCGGGGGTGTCGAGGGCGAGCCGCAGGTCGGCCTGACTGTGCAGCCAGTCGAAGGCCTGCCAGTCGAGGGTCTTGGCGACCACGACGTAGCCCACGCCCAGCCGCGCGACCTTGCCGCCGAACCCCTGCTGGGCGGCCCCCTGCGCATAAAGCCTCTGCAGGTACGACGAGCGGCTCGACGTGCTGGTGGAATAGACACCCGGGAGTTCGACGTCGTCGCCCACGATCACGTCGCGGTGGAACAGCGCCGGTGCCGGATTGGCCACTACGCGGCCGGTCCAGGGGAAGCTGAGGTACTGATGCCAGGGCAGGAAAAGCACCTGCTCGGGCCCATCGCCCATCAGCCTGTCGGCCTGGTCGAAACCGGCCGGCACGGTCACGCCGGTGACCTGGCCGGACAGTCCGTTGACGAAGGTCGGCGAATAGGCCAGCGGCAGCGCCATTACCAGCACTGCGATGGCGACGCGCATCGCCCGGTCCTGCCGGGCCCACGTCAGCAACTGCCCTGCCCCCCAGCCGAAGAGCACGGCATAGGCCAGCGCGGTGAGGCAGAGGAACTTCTCCGGCTCGCGCATCACCTGAAAGAACGGCACATGGTCGAAGAGGAACCGGAACAGCGGCCCGGTCGGCCCCTGCGTGCCCAGCGCAAGGAAATACCCCGCCGTCCCGGAGAGCAGCAGCACGCCCGCGAGCGCCCGGCGGACGGGGTCGCGCAGGGCCGACCTTGCGCCGACCGCGGCGATGACGAGGATGGCCGCGAGGAGCACGGGCCAGACCGGCACGGCGTCCTTGGGCAGCCGCGGCCCCTGCCGCCAGAAGCCGTAGAGCCCGAGCACGTTCCCGTAGAGCCCGAGGTGGGGGTCGGACCTGGTGGCGTACGCTGCCACGTCGCTCGCTCCCACAGTCACCGGGCGGGGCTGACCGAGCTGCACGAAGAACTGGTACGCCGACAGTACTGCCGCGACAGCAGTCGTCACGACCGCCCAGCGCAGCACGTCGGGGCGCGACTTGCGGACGACGAGGACTGACAGAACGAGGAGACCGGTGATCCAGAGGTAGTGCACCGAGAGCCCACCAGTCACTGCCCACCAGGCGGCTCCGCCTCGTCGCGTCTGTGCGGGGCTGCTGCTGTTCAGCAGGCTCCGAACGGCGAAGGGCAGCAACGCGTAGCCGATGAGGAGCCCGAACTGGCCTACGGCGACACGGTCGAAGACGAAGGGGTTCAAGGCGTAGAGCGAAGCGGCCACGAGCTGCCCGACGGGTCCACCCGGCATTGCGGCACGTTCGACCAGCCGCCATGCCCCGTAGGCGGCGAGGGGGAAGAAAGCTGCGAACGGGACCCACTCGACCGCCGTTCCAAGCGGTCGCGAGAGCAGTCCGACCAGCAGCTGGCCTGGCAGCCCCGAGGTCACGCCCCCATCCAGTCCCCTGGCTGCCCGTCCTAGAAGTGGAGACGAGGTGTCGACGTTCCAGTCGAGCAGAAGAAGGCGGCCGTGCGTCATGGGAGCGGCCAACAGTGCCGTGGCGACCAATGCTCCCGCGCCCCACAGCACTGCTCTGGTGCCCCGACCGGACGCGCGCGCCCGTTCTGCAACAGCCGAAAGCATCTGCCGGACCTTAGCCTGGGATCGTGCAGGATCGGCTCATGGTCTCTAAGGGTCGCTTGAGCGTTGTCGTACCGACGAAGGACTCGGCGCGGACCCTCGGGGAGTGTCTGGCGAGTGTCCGTTCGCAGACTCTCGAAGTGGAGCTCATCGTGGTGGACAACGCCTCGGGCGACGCGACAGCCGAGCTGGCCGAGTCCTACGCCGATGCTGTGCTAACGCAAGGGCCCGAGCGCAGCGCGCAGCGCAACGCCGGCTGGCGCTACAGCACGGGCAGCGCGGTGGCCTTCCTGGACAGCGACATGACGTTGGAACCGGACGTGCTCAGACAGTCGCTCGAGGTGCTGAACGACCGACCTCGGGTCGGTGCTGTGGTACTTCCGGAGCTTGCCTTCGGCGTCGGTTACTTCGCTGCCTGTCGAGCCCTCGAAAAGGAGCTGTACCTCGGCGACGCGAACGTCGAAGCTGCCCGCGTGTTCCGGCGCTCTGCCCTCGAGCAGGTGGGGGGGTACGACGAGGACCTCACGGGCGCCGAGGACTGGGAGCTGCCCGACCGCGTGGTCGACGCTGGTTGGGAACTTGGAAGGACTACGTCGCATGTATGGCACGACGAGGGAACCGTCCATATCGGCGCCCAGTTCGCCAAGAAACGCTACTACGGCCGCGGGGTACGGCGCTACGTCTCACAGGTCCCTTCTGAGCGCCGACGGCAGGTGTCCCGCCGCAGTCTGATCGCCCCCCGACGACTGGCACGGGATCCGCTGCACGCCGCCGGACTCATGGCCCTCAAGGTTGTCGAGGCAGCAGGGGTGGCCGCGGGCGTCGTCGAGGCGTCGTTGTCCGAGCGCCGCACAGGGGGGTCGGCTCGCCCCTAGGAGCGTGTGTCGAAAATCAAGTGAAACAAAAGTCGAAGCCCTCAGCTCGCCGTAGAGGCCCGAACGGAGACCTGCCGAGGTGAGGAGGACCCCCGAAAACTGGCCGACGGGGCCAGTTTCGCCCTTTCGGACACACGCTCCTAGGGTCGGGGTTTCCTACTGCCGGAGGTTTTGATGCCCCACTACGAGTACGGCGAGGCACCAGGCGGCACCCATCAGGTCATCCTCTCGGCTGTGCGCGAGGGAGCGAGGGTGCTCGACCTCGGCTGCGCCTCCGGCTACCTCGGACAGCAGCTGATCGCGCGAGGGTGCCGCGTATGGGGCGTCGAGGCCGATCCCCTGCCCGCGGCCGCTGCCCGCGCCATCGGCTACGAGGACGTTCTCGTAGCGGACCTCGACGAGGTCACGTGCCTCCCGTGGGGCGAGCAGTTCGACGTCGTGATCGCCGCAGACGTGCTCGAGCACATCAAGGGGCCGGCCCGAGTGCTGGCCGCCGTGCGCGAGCACTGGCTGGCCCCCGACGGCGATCTCGTCGTCTCGCTGCCGAACATCGCGAACTTCACTACCCGGCTCGCCCTGGTCGCCGGTCGCTTCACTTACACCGAGAAGGGCATACTCGACGAGACTCACCTCCGGCTCTATACATATGTCACCGCCAGGCTTCTCCTGCATGACCATGGTTTCCGCGTCATGGCGGAGAGCGCAGGTTCTGACCGGTTCGGAGTCTACCTCAATAGCCGTCTTCCCGGGTCGCGGCGGCTGCGCGGCCTGCTGGCGTTCAACATCATCCTGATTGCCCGCTAGAGACCGAGCGCCGACGTTGGTTAGTGTTCGCGCGGGTCTACTGCGCGATCAGGCTCCTTGCCGTTGGCCAGGTAGCTGAGCCCGGCCGCAGCGAGGCTGCGCAGCTTCGGTCGGGTCGTCACACCGCGAAACACCGCGTCGTCTTCCACTGTTCTCGCCCGTTGCTCGGCCCGGCGGCGCTCCCACAGCTCACGTCGGTGGGCAGGCACCCAGGCGACTGCCCGCAGCATGCCGCGGGCGCGCTCAGCATGACCGGTGAGTATTGCCACCACTATGAGGCCGGCCACCGCGAGAAGGTGCAGCGGCACCATGGTGGCCAGAGTTCTCGGTCCCGGCAGCGTCAGCAGCGACGTGAGACGGTTACGGAAGAACATGTAGTCGAGCTCGCCGGGAGTAAACAATCGGGTTGCCGTCGCCCCGCCCACATGCCGGACAGGTGCTGCGTCAACGAGCCAGCAGGTGTACCCGCGGAGTGCCAGGCGCCAGCAGAGGTCGGTCTCCTCGAAGTAGGCGAAGTACGACGTGTCGAACCCGCCGACCTCCCAGAAGTTCGACGTGCGCACGAGCATGCAGGCGCCCTTGCTCGCGAAGACCCGCGCGGCCCGTCGCGGTGCCGAGGCGACCGGCTTGCCAGCGGGCTCGTGCCACAGCAGACCCACCGGCGTCAACCTTGAGCCGGCGGAGTCCCAGACCAACCCGTCGGCCGAGACAAGCGGTGGCTGCCAAGCGGCGGCCACCTCGTCCCGGTCGGCGGCAGCGAGCAGGTCGTCGAGTGTGCTCAGGCCCACGAGGGCATCGTCGTTGAGAAAAAGGAGGTATCGGCCGACGGCAGCGCGTGCGCCCTGGTTGCAGGCAGGGGCGAAGCCCTCGTTCGTGGGGTTCGACACGACGACGACCCCTGGCCATGCCGCCCGGGCGGTGTCCACGGAGTCGTCGCTCGACCCGTTGTCCACCAGGACCACCTCGATCCGAGCCCGCGTGCCTCGCAGGGCCTCCAGGCAAGCTGGCAACCGACCCTCTCCGTTGATCACCGGAATTACGACGGAGATGTCCGGAACGCCAGAGCGCTCCGGCGCCGGAACACGTGGGACCGGACCGGTCACGAAGCCTCCTCTAGCCGCGGGCCGCCGCGTCTACGACGTCTTTGCTCTACCAGGGGCCACCCCAGGCCGAGGGCGAGAGCGAGGGCGCTGACGACCCCGCTCTCGACCAGCAACCGGTTCGCGCGATATCGGATCTTGATGACTGATCCGGGCGTTAACTCGGCGGGGAGGTCGAAGCGCAGCAGGCCGCCGTCGATCCGCGCGGGTCTAAGCGGGAGATCCGCCGCGCCGGGACGCGAGAGCGTCGCGGCCCACTGCGACGAGTAGGTCTCGCTCAACACGAGCGCACAGTCCCGAACGCTGCCCGTCGGTCGCACGGTTGCTCCACGTGCGGCCGTCCCTTCCACCCGGAGAGTGCCAGCGCACAGCGGCGCGATCGCCTGCGCCCGCTCAAGTGACACCCCTGCGCCGCGCTCGACTCTTGTCAGCCCCCGTCCCCGGCGTGTCAGCCGCACCTGCCGACCGGTGGCCAGCGCGGCGGGGAGAGCGAACGTGATGGTGCCGTCGGCCGCGCGTGTCCCGGTGACGAAGACGGGCCGCCCGCTGCGGTCGCCTCCCGTAACGCTGGCCGTCCAGCCCCGCGTAAACGGGGCACCGAGCGTGAGCGCACAGCCGGCGAGATCGTTAGGCGCATCCACGGCGAACGTGCGCAATCGGGCTTCTAGGCGCAGAGTAACGCGCTCGGCGCACGCGTCTACGCCGACTGCCGGCGCCAGGCCACCCACCACGTCCCGCAGTGATCGGTCCGTCGCCGGGGTAAGTGGGAGCTGGACGAGGTCGATCGGGTTCCTCGCACCGGGCGCTTCAAGGCGGCGCACCTGCCAGACGCCGAACGTGGCGAGCGTCGTCGGTGCAAAACGCCGCAGGAGGCTGTCGGTCTGTTTCTGCTCCATTAAAGCATTCGGGGCCGCGGACAGACCTAGATAGCCGCTAGACGCGTCCAGAGACGTGTTGACGACGACATACCGGACGCCCAGCCTGCCCACGAGCGTCGCCAGACTGGCTATATCATTACCTGTCAGGCTGTCCCGAACGGAGTCGTCGAGACCTGTGAGTGACGCGCTGCTAAAGGAGTCGATGCCGTTGTAGTCGCTGCGCCCCGTTAGGTAGAAGACGGGGCTGATGCCCAGATACAGCTGGCCGGCGGGACTGTCTCGGACGGCAGTCCACGCGGGCGAGAGCAGCGGGAGGCTCAGCACATTGCCAGGCGGGGCGCTGTCAAGATAGTCGATAACTCGACGGAAGTTCGGAGGAAGCCCGTCAATGGCTCGTGGCGCCGGGATGGTGCTCTGGTAGTCCAGGCGGAACACCTGCCCGACGTAGAACGGCCCGTCGTAGAGCGCGAGGAGGCCAACGACAATACCACCTACGAGCGCACTGGTCCTCGCCCTTGGTGTCGGCCACACGGTGCGTGTGCCGAGTACGTGGACGGCCACCCCTGCGGTCGTGGCAAGAAGGAAGACGAAGGCCAACGGCCAGGTGACGTAGAAATTGCGCACCGCGGTCCAGCCCGGGACGTGCCGGGTGAGGAACGCATAGAGTGCTAGGCCGCCTGGAAAACCGTTGATGGTCTGGAAGTAGAGGAACACCAGTCCACCCGCAGAGATGAGACCCAGCAGTTGGCGGTGGGTACGCCCGCCGACCAGCGCGATCAGGACCAGGGCGACTGGTAGGTAACCGAGGGGCGAGAGCGCCATCGGCCACCGGTCGACCTGCAGCTGCACCGAGTCGTACGCGCGCAGCAGCTGGCCGCTCGGGCGCATCGCCACGGTGTCGTGGACGCGCTGGAGCGGCGCGAGAGCGGTGACGATGTCGAGGGCGGAGCGCTTGCCGTTCCCCGACGTCGCTGCCGCCACCTGGGTACCGCCCAAAGGCACTGACAAGACGTTCGGGATGATCCAGAAGGAGTTCACCGCGAGCACCGTCAGCACCCACGCCAGGAGCCGGCGGACGCGCAGCTGCACCGATCGGGCGAGCCAGGCCACCGTGGCAACGGTCGCAAGCGCGAGCAAGGCAGGTGCCGAGCCTGGGACATCCGGGCAGGCCGGTGCCATGAGGGCGATGATGAAGGCGCCAACCACCACACGCCAGGCCCCGCCCTCCCGCTGGTGCTGGATCAGCAGCGCCGTGAGCACTGGCAGGAGGCCGAGCCAAAGGAATCGGGGGAGCAGGGAGGCCCACTGGGTCTCAGCTACGAGAGGGGTGGACACATACACCCCTCCCGCCACGCAAGCGGCGACGTACGCCACCGTGGTCCTCGCTCCCGTCAGTTCTAGACATACAGCTCGCGTGCCCAGGAACCCCATCGCTAGGACGGCGCCGAAGGTGATCCCCTGTGCATTTAGGCCGACGATCTGGAAGCCCCTCAGCAGCAGGCAGAAGGGAATGAACTGGGACTGCGCGTTGTATCCGGAGATGCCGCCGGACACAAGGGTGGTCGAGCTGTGGGTGACCCAGGCCCACGGGTCGGAAAAGAAGAGAAGGCCAGCGTCCCCACCGAGACTCATTCGACTCGATGTAGGGCCGGTCCAGGCGACGAGCGGGATCACTAGCAGTAGTAGTGCGGGGACTGCGCTCCAGTGTCGCGGCGTGGGTCGCCACCCCCGGCACGCCCGCAACGTCCTGACCCGGGTCCCGAGACGGGCATCGTCCGACTCACGCGCAACGGCCACGGTAGCTCCGGCGCCGGGGGAGGTGCCCGTGCCTTCAGATACCGGCGGCATTCGTCCCGTGCCTGGAAGCTGAGTGACGGTGAAGTTGTTGCAGGACATCGTCAGCGACCTCAGACCACCCGACGGCGCCACCTGACCAGCCCTTCCGTGCCGGCGTGGAGGACCAGGCCGTGAGGTGCATCGCGAGCGCGTGCGCGAGGGACACGGGGTGCGGAGGGACGAGCACGCCGCATGCGGGATTCACCGAGTCGCGCAGGCCGGCGACGTCGTAGCCGATGGAAGGAGTGCCCATGGCAGCAGCCTCGTCGACCACGAGACCCCACCCCTCGCGGACGCTCGTGACCACTAGCGCATGCGCCCGCGCCATTAGCTGGTGCTTGGTGTCCTCGTCGACCCGACCGTGGAAGGTCACGCCGGCTGGCGCCGCCGCCTGCAGGTCCGCGCGCTGTGATCCGTCGCCGACGACCCATAGCCGCGCTTCTGGAACCTGCTCACGCAGCAGGCGGAAGGCCTCGACGGCATCGCCCGGTCGTTTGTTGTCCGAAAGCCGGCCGACGAAGAGCACTGTTGGCCGGGTCTCGCGTTCGACATCGGGTCGCTTCAGGTCGGGGACGCCGACGGGCACGATCTCGATGCGGCGCAGCCCGTAGTCGGCGAGAGAGGCGCGGCTCGATTCAGAGATCGTCAGCGTCGGGACGTCACGGTAGAGACGCAACCAATGAGGCTCAAGGACATAGCGACCTAGCAGAGCGACGGGGGCCGGCATCTCGAAGCTCCAGATCTCCTTGCACACTTGAAAGATCAGCGCGACCACCGGCGTGCCACCAGCCCACCGGGGCGACAGGAATGGCCGCGTGTTCACCTCATCGACAATGACGTCGAAGCGCCCCACCCCCTGCCGGAGGTACCACCTACGGGCGGCGGCGAACACACCGAATCGACTGCCCCCCCTGACGATCCGCACGCCCTCCACGACCTGCTCGGCCGGTTGCCCGCGCACCGCCGCGCAGAACCAGGTGACCTCGTGACCGGCCAGCACCCACTCTCGCGTGATGTGGGCGGTGTAGACCTCCGCTCCACCCGCAGCTGGGTGTGCCATGTCCTTCCAGCTCAGGACCAGGATGCGCATCACCACTCATTCTCCCTGGCGACGCCGGGTGACACGACCGCCCCCGTCTCCCCGCCGAGCACGGCGGCGGCCGCCGTGGCTGTGCCGCGCCGGCCAGTGCCGGCCTGCCTCGCCGGGGACAGCGGCGTCTGCGCTGCCAGCGCCCAGCCGACCGAGGCGACCGTGAGCACGGCCACGATGAGCAGCACCGTGGTTGCCAAGTCGTCGCCGATCAGCCGCACCCGCGCCTCGGCGCCCGCGACGGCCGCCGCGCCCACCCAGGAGGCGAGGGCGAAGCCAGAGCCCCTGGCGAGGTGGTAGTAGGTGGCTAGCGTCAGGCAGCCCAGCAGGGCGCCAGCCGGGGCTAGCAATGTGAGCTGGTGGGCCGCGAGGGCATAGTCCGAGCCGAAGAGCACGTCGATGACCAGTCGGGGGACAGCCGTGACGACCAGGACCACCAACAGTCCGACACCGGCCACGGCGGCGAGTGCGACTAGGAGGTCGCGACGGTCGCTGCCGCCCTGCTCGGCGGCACGGACGAAGCGAGGGAAGGCGAGGACCGCAACGGCGCCGGGGGCGAAGAGCGCGATGCGCCCACCCGTGGCAGCCGCCGCGTAGTAGCCCGACTGCACGTTGTCCAGGGTGTGCCTGGCGAGCACGGTGTCGACCGCGGAGAAGACCGCCAGGCCGGTCAGGGCGGCGGTGGACAGGGCGCCGTCCGCCGCCGACAGGCGCAGGGAGGGCCGGGCACCGGGGCCTCGGGCGCGGACCGCGGCGAGGAGCAGCACCAGGGTGACCGCTTGTCCCAGGGCGGTAGCGGCCATGCCGCCGGCGACCCCGAGGTCGAGCCCCGCAGCGGCCACGCCGAACACCAGCCTGCCGACACCCGCCCCGAGCAGTGCCGTCACGCCGAGCACGGCGAACCTGCCCTGCCCGATCAGGAGACCCTGCGGGACGGCGGCGACGGCCGTGACCACGAGCCACACGCACAACCAGAAGAGCGGCCAGACGGATTGGATCTGCAGGAAGCCGTCCACTCCTCGCTGCGACAGCAGCACCAGCAGGCCGGCGGCCGCAGAAGCAGCGGCAACCAAACGGAGGACGCGGCCCGGGTCGGCGGAGCCATCAAGGCGGGCCTGTGCCGCCGCGCACGACAGCTGCAGCGCGGACAGCGGCACGCCGGCGATCACCAGCAGCGACAGCAGCGCCGACAACGCGCTGTACGTGTGTGGTCCCAACACGCGGCTCACGAAGATTTGGAAGCCAAAGTTCGTGCCATTCAGGGCCACGGTGGCAAGGAAGAAGACCAGGCCGCCGCGCCCGGCGCCGCGAGCCGTGTCGGTATGAGGATTGGCAGCCGCCCGAGCCAGGGAGCGACGGCGCAGCAGGAGGGCCATGGCAGCAGGGAGGCGTGGCGCGGCTGGGCGCTCAGGCCCCGGCGCTGAACGGCGACGGGCAGGATGCCTGCAGCTCTGCGAGCCCGCGGCCGTGCCGTTCGTCGTACCAGTGCCGGATGTACATGCGGTAGGCGATCGCGGCGGTGTCGGTGAGCACGTCGCGCACGGCCTTGAGGTCCGTGGTCGTCTCGAACGCCCGGTCGATCGTCACCGGAGCCTCGATGATGCGCCGATGCCCGAAGCGACGAGCGATCGCGAGCAACTCCAGGTCGAAGGCGAAACGCTTGACGAGCGCCACGTCCAGCACGTCGGCGGCGACCTCGCGGCGGAGCACCTTCAGGCCGGTCTGGGTGTCCCGGACATTGACCCGGAAGAGGCTGCGCACCAGCAACTGATAGCCCAACGACTGGACCCGGCGCAGCGGGGGGTAGTCCACGCGGCTCATCGGGTGCCGCTTGCTGCCCACCACGATGTCGGCGTCGTAGAGCTCGAGCAGCTTCACCATGCGCCCGATCTCCTCGGGGGCGATCTGCATGTCGGCGTCGACGAAGGTGACGAGCTCGCCCGACGCGGCAGCGATGCCATAGCGCAGCGCGAACCCCTTGCCCCGGTTCACCTGGTAGCCGATCACCCTCAGCCGGGTGGAGGCGCACGTCGAGGCGAACCGGTAGGTGTCGAGGTCTCCGTCGGCGACCACCACGACCTCGTAGTCCACCCCGGTCTCGTCCAGAGCCGCAACCAGCCTGCGCAGGGACGACACGATCGCCGGACCGGTGCGATAGGCCGGGACGATGGCCGACAGCCGGACGCCGGCGGGGTCGCTGCGCGGCTCCGAAAAGGGGGCCGGGTGGTGCAGCGCGGTCATCAGGATCCTGCTCGTCGGGGTCAGGTGCCGCACAGGCTAAGCCGAACGGGTGCGGTTGGGCGCCCGATCGACGCGATCGCCTCGGGCAGGGGCTGGCAGAGTGACGTGGGTGTCGGTGACCGTCCTGCTGGTCGTGCTCCTGGCCGCGCTTGTCCTGTTCGGTGCCGGCGCCGCCGCGACCGGTCGTCTCCCCCTGCTGGCCGACATCCCCGCCGACGACGCCGGCGACGGCCTGCCGGAGGGTCCGCTGCACGGGACCGACCTGGAGCTGGCCCGCTTCCCGCTGGCCTTCCGGGGTTACCGGATGGCCGACGTGGATCGGGTGCTGGAGCGGCTCGCGGGGGAGCTGACGGCGCGGGACGAGGAAATGGTCCGGCTGGGCGCCCCGCCCGAGCCGCGGCGCGCAGCGGGGCCGGAGGGCCAGGAGGACTTCCGGCTCGCCCCCTCGGGGCAACCGGGCCACGATGATCCGGCCGGGCCAGGCGTGTAGGCGAGCCCGGACAGCCCGACGAGCGCTACCAAGCAAAGGAGGTACGCCGGTGGCGGACCTGCGACTGACGGTCGACGTCGCCGCGCCGGCCGCGGTGGTCTTTGCCGCGGCGACGGACTGGGACCGCCAGGGCGAGTGGATGCTCGGCACCCGGGTCCGCGGGACGCACCTGGGCGGGCACGCCGTCGGTGGCCGGTTGGAGGCCTTCACCGGCGTCGGTCGCCTCGGCTTCCTGGACACCATGGAGGTGACCACCTGGGACCCTCCGCGCCGGTGCGAGGTGCTCCACACCGGCCGGGTCGTGCGGGGCACCGGCGTCTTCCTCGTGGAGGACCTGGTGGGTGGGCGCTCGCGATTCGTCTGGTCCGAGCAGCTCGACCTCCCGCTGGGCGCGGTCGGACGGGCTGGCTGGCGGCTGCTGCGCCCGGTGTTCGCCGCCGGGGTGCTGGCGTCGCTGCGGAAATTCGCACGGTGGACCGAGGAGCAGACGAGCCGGCTGTGACCCAGCGCGCTGCGCTGCGGCTTTCCCGCACAGATGGCCGCTGGCGCCCTGCTTTCTAGATCGCGTCCGGGAATCGTGCAGATTGAACCCCCACTGAGCCCCGCTGTCCGGTAACTTCCCCGGGACCTGACCCAGAGAGCTTTGGAGATCGCGTGAGCAACCTCAAGACCGGTGCACGGGCAGCAGCCTTGACCGCAGTGGCTGCCGGCGCCGCCGCCACGCTCGCCTTTGGGGTCGCCGGCGCTGTCGGCAGCGGCGCGAAGCCTTTCGCCGGGGGTGGCTTCGGCTACAACTGCGGGGGGGGCTACGGCTACGGGTATACGTGCCCGACGTCCAACCCCAGCACGAGTGCGACGACCCCCTCGAGGACGGCGCCGGCGAGCGCTAGCGCCACTCCGACTGGCACGGCCACGGCCGCACCGAGGTTCGCGGTCACCTTGGCCACCGACGGCATCTTCGTGAAGCTCGGCCAGCTCACCACCTTCAGCGGCACGGTCACCCGCAACGGGCTGTTCGTCGGCGGCCAGTCGGTGCAGCTTTTCGAGACCTACTCCGACGGCAAGATCGTCTCGCTCGGTGTGGCGCAGACCGCCGCCAACGGCACCTACTCGCTCACCGTCCGACCGCTCTACATCGGCAATGTGGTGGCCGTGTCCAACGGCGCTGCCAGCACCATCGTCCCGAGCCGGGTCACCGTCACCTACCGCACCGCGCGCGCCAGCCGTAACAGTCGCGGCAAGCTGATCGTCCACGCGGAGACGCGGCCGGGCTTCATCACCAGCTCCTCCCGCCAGGAGCGCGTGCAGATCCTGCTGGTCGACCGGGTGGGCCACCAGCTCCGGCAGCTCGCGATCGTCAATGCCAAGCAGCGGAGCTTCTTCCCCGGCGAGGCGCAGGGCACCAACGCGATCGACTACACCTCCAGCTTCCCCCTGACCAAGGGCACCTACCGCATCGTGGTCAAGGTCATCGGGACCCCGGTCAACACCGGTGCCTCCTCCAGCGCTGTCACGGTCAACGTCAAGTAGCAGCAGCACCGACGCCCTGGGCGTCCTCCGGTCGCCATGGCGGTCGGGGGGCGCCCTTCGGCGTTCCGCCCACTGCTCCGAGGCAGGGGAGCAATCCGCCCGTTTCCCTACGGAGCGGACGCGGCCCCCGTAACGTTGCGGCTGGACGTTGTCGAGACCCTGGAGTCACCGTGAGCAGTCTGAAGACCGGCGCGCGTGCGGCCGCCCTGACCGCCGTCGCCGGCGGCGCTGCCGTCGCCATGGCCCTCGGCGTCGCCGGCGCCATGTCGGCCCGCCCCGCGGCCACGACCGCGGACGGCTACGGCGGCGGCTGCCCCGGCGACCCGGGCTACGGGTACGGCTACAGCTCCGCATCGCCGTCAGGCACCGCCACGTCCGGCGGCGTACTGCCCTCTGTGATCCCCACCATCGTCCCCACCAGCGCGCTGCCGAGCATCGTCCCCACCAGCGCGCTGCCGAGCATCGTCCCCACCAGCGCGCTGCCGAGCATCGTCCCCACCAGCGCGCTGCCGAGCATCGTCCCCACCAGCGCGCTGCCGAGCATCGTCCCCACCGCCACTATCCCGACGCTGGGGTCCGCTGCCATCGGCGGCCAGCGTCCCGCGGCGACCGCCTCGGCGGCTCCGACCTGCCCCCCCACCTCGTCGTCGAGCACGGCGACGGGCACCGCGACGGCTACGGCGCCGCCGACGTCCGCGCGGCCCACATTGCCCGGTCCCGCGGTCGGGCTCTCGCTGGTCAACAGCAAGACCTTCATCAGCCTGGGCCAGCTGTCGACCTTCACCGGCACGCTCACCCGCGGCGGGGTCCCGGCTGCCGGTCAGCAGGTGCAGCTGTTCGAGCGCTACGCCGACGGCAAGATCGTCTCGCTCGGGCTCACCACCACCGGGCCGGACGGGAGCTACCTGCTGACCGTGCGGCCGCTCTACGTCGGTGACGTCACCGCCGTCGGTCTCGGCGTCACCAGCAACACCGTCCCGAGCCGGGTGACCGTGACCTATCGCAGCGCGAAGGCGTCGCGGGACAGGAAGGGCCACCTGGTCGTCAAGGCCGAGACCCGGCCCGGCTTCATCACCAGCTCCACCCGCCAGGAGCGGGTCCAGATCCTGCTGGTGGACGCCAGGGGCAGGCAGATCAAGCAGCTGGCCATCGTCAACGCGGCCCAGCGCAGGTTCTTCGCCGGCGAGGCCCAGGGCACCAACGGCATCAGCTACACCTCCAGCTATGTGCTCCGCAGGGGCAGCTACCGCGTCGTCGTCAAGGTGGTCGGCACGCCGGTGAACACCGGTGCCTCCTCACGGGCGAGCACGGTCACCGTCCGCTGACCTGGCCGCTGGCCCGCGGGCCGGTGGACCCGCGGGCCCCTCGCGTCTGGGAGAATGATCGGCGACACGTCGGGAGCCGCCGCGCCCCCAGGTCATAGCAAGCCCAGATGAGGAGGCAGGCGATGGCGGCCATGAAGCCGCGCACGGGTGACGGCCCGCTGGAGGTCACCAAGGAGGGCCGGGGCATCGTCATGCGCGTGCCCCTGGAGGGCGGGGGCCGGCTGGTCGTCGAGCTCAACGCCGAGGAGGCCGGCGACCTCGGGGACCAGCTCAAGGCCGTCGTCGGCTGACCCCACGCGCGCGGCGGACCGCCTGCTCAGCCGGCCGCGGCCGCTCGACCGACCCGCTCGCGCAGCCACACCAGCGAGTCGTCGTCGTCCGCGACCTGCTCCCAGCCCTCGAGCAGCGCCTGCACGGCAGCCTCGGACGGCTCGGTCAGCAGCACCTCGACGCGCAGTTCGTCGGTGTCGGCCTGGTCCAGGTGCAGCTCGTCGAGGTAGCGCGCCAGCAGCCCGCCCGGGTGCGGCTCGCGGACGAGGTAGAGCTCGCCGGTGTCGACGACCCAGGACAGCCGATACGTCGCATGCTGGTCGGCGTCATCGGTCCAGCCGTCGCCGTAGACGTGCTCCTCGGAGTCGCGCCGTCGCTGGTCCGCCTCGTAGAACTGGTGCACGTCCACGCCGCCGAACCTAGTGCGGCGAAGACGTGAGCTGGTGAGCGGCAGGTCAGTGGCGCCGCATCCCCTTCAGCATGTCCGCATCCTCCCGCGTCACGAAGCCGAGGTTATGGAGCCGGTCGGCCAGGGTCGCGACGCTTACCTCAAGCTTCCCGGCCACCTGGCGGACCACCTGCTCGCTGGGTGGTCCGTCCACGCCGCTGAGCGCCGCGAGTACCAGGCTCCGCGGCATCAGGAACGCGGCCGCAAACGCGTTGGCGCGCTGCTCGACTGCACGAGGTGCCCATGGCCCGCTCCCGATGGCCAGTTCTGCTCCCCCCTCTCGATCAAGGAGGAGGTGGGCGAGCTCGTGGGCGAGCGTGAACCGGGTGACTCGTGGGTTTGCGGGGCCGCCGTGTCGGTAGGCGGTGTTGATGGCGATGAGCGGCGCGCGTCCGTCGATCAGCAGCGAGATGCCCCTTAGGTCGACGTCGCTCAGCGTCACGGGGGTCATCTGTACGGACAGCTCCTCGAGAACGACAGCTACGTCGACGTAGCCCTCCGTGTCGTGGCGACCCGCGGCGAGCTCGTCGTAGGCGTCTTCGCCCAGGTCCGAGCCTGCCTCCCCGGGGCGGAGCGCAGGATCGGGCTCCTCGAGCATGACCGTGTCCACATCCGGGTCCGAGGACTTCGGCCGTTGCGTTGCCGCCAAAACGAGCCCCGCGAGGGCGGCGAAATCCTGGCTGTCCAGCGTCGGGCTGACCGACCCGAATAGGGTTGCGACCTTGGAATCCCGCAGGATGATCTGGTCGTCCTCCTCGGGACCGAGCGCGGCTATCCGCTGCTCCGCTGTCGCGGGAGCAAAAACCTCCTCGACGGCCTTGACGAGGTCTCCGAGGCCGTCAGAACCGGGATCGTGGCCAGTGAGCCAGAGGAAGCGGTCCCGCTGGCGCCCCTTGCCGTCCCGCAGGGACGCGACGCCGGTGGCGAGGGCCTGGTAGCGCTCGGACGCCGGTCTGCGCCGGAGCAGCTGCGCCGTGGCGGCTTCGACGGCGTCGAACAGGGCCTCCGCAGCCGGCCCGACGGGCACGAGGTACTGGAAGGTGAGGCCTCGCTCGCCCTGCACGGAGAAGCGGAAGTGGCCCGGAGTCCCGGGGTCGACGCTGGCACCCACCGAGATCTCCAGCTCGTCGCGCACGCGGCGCATCCACACATCCGGGAACAGGGCACCCGAGGAGGCGGCTCGCAGCCAGTGGCGTTGCCTCCATGCATACACGCGCTCTTCTTGCTCCCAGTCGGTCGAGCCGTCGCGACCGACTGTCATCCGTCCGGCCTCGACAGCCGCAGCGGCTGCGTCGTTAGAGAGGCGCTCGTACGGGAGCCGACCTTCGTGGAGCAGTGGGTCCCATGAGGCAACCAGCCACTCGAGCAGCGGGAGGAGATACCAGTGTGCGGCTGTCAGCGTCTCTCCCTGCTCTTCGTGCGCGCACAGGTTGGCGCCGTTCACCCAAAGGGAGAACGGCGCCCCAGGAGGCTCGTTCGTCGGCATTGACCATGTGGTCGTCCTCGTCGTCGGACACAAGGCGAAGGTGGAGTGCGAAAACGTCCGTGTCGCCCGCCTGGTAGCCCCAGGTTGTAGAGCTCATGGGCCGATCCTCCTCGTGGTCCGTCTGCTGATCTTCCCCACGGTCATCCACCGTTGCCTGACCTGAGGTGGCACGGCGTCCCAGGGGACGGGATGGCCGTGCCAGACGTCGTTGCCTTCCGCGTCGCGGATGTTCGACGGCTTGCCCTCATTGGGGGTGCCTGCCGGCTAGCCGCTGTTGAGCAGGGCCGCGAAGGCCGCGGGCCCGACGTTGCCGCCCGAGAGGGTGACGCCCACCCGCCGGCCGGCCACGCCGGGCACCTTGCCGGCCAGCAGGGCGGCCACGCCGGCGGCCCCCGAGGGCTCCACCACCTGCTTGGTGCGCTCGAAGAGCACCAGCACCGCGGTCGCCAGCTCCTCCTCGGTCACGCTGACCGCCTCTGCCCCCAGGGCCTGCAGCAGCGGGAAGGTCAGCTCGCCGGACGTCTGGACCGCCAGCCCGTCGGCGATGGTCCGCGGCTGCGGCACCCGCACCCGGTGGCCGGCTGCCAGCGAGCGCGCGGTGTCATCGCCGGCCGCCGGCTCCACGACGACCAGCCGGGTGGCGGGGTGCAGCGCCTGCAGGGCCACCCCGCAGCCGGCGGCCAGCCCGCCGCCACTGCAGCAGACCACCAGCACGTCGACCGGGCCGGCGTCCTCGACCAGCTCCAGCCCCACTGTGCCCTGGCCGGCCATGACGGCCGCGAGGTCGTACGGCGGGACGAGCGTCGACCCCCGCTCCAGGGCCACCGCCCGGGCGATGGCCTCCCGGTCGGCGGTGCGGCGGTCGTAGAGCACCACCTCCGCGCCGTAGCCCCTCGTCGCGGCGAGCTTGCCGGGGGGAGCGTCGGCCGGCATCACGATGACGGAGGGGACCCCGTGCAGCCGGGCGGCGAGGGCGACGGCCTGGGCGTGGTTGCCGGAGGAGTAGGCCACGACGCCGCGGGCCCGCTCGTCCGGCGGCAGCGACGCCACGGCGTTCCACGCCCCGCGGAACTTGAACGACCCGGTGCGCTGCAGGTGCTCGGCCTTGAGCAGCAGGGTCGCGCCGGCGGCGGCGTCGAGGGTCCGTGAGGTGAGCACGGGGGTGCGGTGGGCGACGCCGGCGAGCCGGGTCGCCGCCACCAGCACGTCGGCCAGCTCGATGATCACCGGTGCCGCCCTGCTCCGAGGTCGCTCAGCCCCGGACGGCGGCGATCAGGCCGTCGCCGGTGGGCAGCAGCACGGCCGTCAGCCGCTCGTCATCCCGGACCGCCCGCGCGAGGGTGCGCGCGGCGACGGCGTCCGCATCGCGCGCCCCTGCCTCACCGGCCCGACCGCCTGCCAGCGCGCGGCTCACCGCGAGCACGCCGCCGGACCGCAGCACCCGCACAGCCTCGGGCAGCAGGTCCACGGCGTCGGGCAGCGGCAGGTCGACGTGCACCAGGTCGTACGCCGCGTCGGCCAGCCGGGGGAGCACCTCCTGGGCCCGTCCGCCGATCAGCCGGGTCCGGCCGGTGGGTTCCTCGGCGTCGGCGAACGCCGCCCGCGCCATCCGTTGGTGCTCGGGCTCCCGGTCGACGGTGGTCAGCAGGCCGTCGGGGCGCATCCCGCGCAGCAGCCACAGCCCGCTCACCCCGGTGCCGGTGCCGAGCTCGGCGACCGCCCTGGCCTGGGTGACGGCGGCGAGGAAGCGCAGGGCAGCGCCGGTCGCCGGCGCCACCGGGACCAGGCCGACCTCACCGGCCCGGCCGCGGGCAGCGACCAGGGCGGCGTCCTCGGGGACGAAGGCGTCGACCTGCGCCATAGGGGCGCTACGGTCCCCGAGTTCGCCGAGGTCTCCGAGCTCGCCCGCCGTCACGAGCGCGAGCGTAGGGCCCCGCCCGCCCCACCTGCCGTGGGCGGGAACGCCACGCGCGCTCTCAGGCGTTGCTCAGCAGGCCCGGGAAGCATGGGCCCATGACGCAGGCGGGAGCATCCGTGCAGGTGACCGACGACCGGGACGCGGCGGTGAGCGCGGCCGAGGGCGGACCCGACGCCGCCTGGGCGCCGCCGTCCTGGCAGGAGGTCGTCGAGACCCACAAGGACCGGGTCTATCGGCTGGCCTACCGCCTGACCGGCAATCCCTATGACGCCGAGGACCTCACCCAGGATGTCTTCGTGCGGGTGTTCCGCTCGCTGTCGGCGTACACGCCTGGCACGTTCGAGGGTTGGCTGCACCGCATCACGACCAACCTGTTCCTGGACGGGGTGCGCCGCAAGGCCAGGATCCGCTTCGAGGCGCTGCCCGACGACGCCGAGCGGGTCGCCGGCCGGGAGTCCAGCCCCGAGCAGGCATGGCAGGACGGGCACCTCGACGGCGACATCGAGGCGGCGCTGGCGAGCCTGCCGCCGGACTTCCGGGCCGCGGTGGTGCTGTGCGACCTCGAGCAGCTGAGCTACGACGAGATCGCGGTGGCCCTCGGTGTCAAGCTCGGCACCGTGCGCAGCCGGATCCACCGTGGCCGCACGCAGCTGCGCGAGGCGCTAGCCCACCGGGCGCCGCCGGCCGCCGCGCCGGAGCTGACCGCGCGCGCCCGGCCAGCGAAGCCCGTGCCAGCCAGGGCCGTGCCGGCGCCGGCGAGGGCCGTGCTCGAGAGGGCCGTGCCGGAGCCCGTCCGGTGAGCCTGCCGCACCTCGGCGAGCGGGCCGCTGCCCTCGCCGACGGCCAGCTCGGCGGCGCCGACCGGGACCGCGCCCTCAGCCACATCGCGGTCTGCCCAGCCTGCCGAGCCGACGTCGAGCAGCACCGCGCGCTCAAGGTGCGGCTCGGAGCCCTCGGCTCGCCCGGCGCGTCCTCCGACCTCACCTCGCGGCTGCTGGCGTTGTCGGCCCCGACGTCGGCCTTCCCTGGTCCGCGGCCGGTCTCCCCGGCTTTGCTGTCCGCAGCGTCGGCGCACCGCTCGACAGCTGCGCGGGGACTGCCGGCCCGCTCGCTGCTCGCCGGCGCGTTCGCCTTGGCCGCGCTCGGTGGCGGCGCCGGGCTGGCGGCCAGCACTGGTGCCGACGGCCCCGGCGGCGGCGGCGGGCGGCTGGTCAACCCGACCCTCTACCCGGTCGCACAGCCGGACCGCGTCGGCCAGGTGAGCGTGCTCGACGACCCGTCCCGCCTGCTGGTGGCAGCGGTCTCTCGGCCGTGAGCCGGCTCGTCGGACCGGGCGGCAGGTTGCTGCACGGCGCGCTCGTCCTCGCCGTGACGGCGGGGGCACTGCTCGCCGTCTCCGCGCTGGCGCGCCCGGACGAGTACCCCGCCGAGGACACGGGTGTCGACGCGGCCAGCGGCGGCACGGCAGCGCTGCCTGCCCCGAGCGATCCCGACGCGCTGGCGCTGCTCGGGCGGGCCGCCCGGGTGGCACGCAGCCGGGCCTGGACCGGGAGCCAGGTGCTCAGCTCCGCCGGCACGGGCGCGATGACCGCGCTGATCGATGTCGCGCACCGGCCGCTCATGGGCAGCCGGCTGCTGGTCTCCAGCGGGGCGGGCGCGGTGGCCCAGACCGTGTTCGAGGCCGACGACGCGGAGCTGGGAAGCTCCCCGCTGGCGACGCCGCTGGGTGGTGGCGGCGCAGGGCAGTGGGAGTCGCTCGTCACGACCAGCTATGCGGTCCGGCTGGACGGCACCGACCACGTCGCCGGCGAGACCACCGACACGGTCACACTGAGCCGGCTCGACGGCAGCCTCGCCGCCCGCGTGGACGTCGGCCGTGCCAGCGGATTGCTGCTGCAGCGCAGGCTCTACGACACCAGCGGGGCGGTGCAGCGGCAGAGCGTGTTCACCAAGGTCGCCCTCGTCGACGCCGCGGCGGTGGCTCAGGTGCAGCCGGTCTCGCCGGGGCACGACGGGGCAGCGACGCCGGTTGACGCCGCCGGGCAGCAGCGGCTGCGCGCCGCGGGCTTCGCGCTCCCCCCCTCGATCGGTCCAGGCCTCGCCTTGCTGGCGGTGACCAGCACCCCCGCCGCCGCCGCGGCGGCGCGGCTGCACCTGAGCTACTCCGATGGGCTGCTCGGGCTGTCGGTCTACGAGGAGCGCGGGCGCCTCGACCCGTCCACACTGGGGCCCGGATGGTCCACCGCCACCCGAGGAGGCACCAGCGTGCTCGTGCGCGACGCCGGCACCCGAGTGGCCTGGGCCGACGGGGGGACAGTGTTCACGCTGGTCGGTGACGTTGACGACGACACCGTCGACCGGGTGGTGGCCGACCTTCCGCACCGTGGTCCGGTGGGCGGCCTCGGTCACCGCGTGCGCCGGGGGGCGGACCGGATCGGCTCCTGGATCGACCCGTTCCACTGACCTCATTGAGCCTCATTCAGCCTCATTGAGGCAGCCACCCCAGCACCCTTCCTTCCAGCCCCGGCCACGCGCGAGGAGACACCCGAGTGAGCGAGCAGCCCCCCATCGAGCCCGGCGCCGGCGGCGACCCGGCCCGCGAGGCGTGGGGGCCTGGCGCGCCCACCGCGCCGCCGGCCGGCGCCGCGCCCTGGTGGTCCGAGACGCCGCCACCGCCTGCCGCGCCCTCGCCGTACAGCCCCGGTGCCCCGGCTCCGCACCCGAGCGTGCCGGGGCCCACCGCCGCCTACCCCGTGACGCCCGGCGGCCAGGCGTGGGGGGGCGGATGGGGTGGCGAATGGCCACCGGCGCAGCCGCCGGCCGCCCGCCGTACCCCCTCGTCCCGAGGTGTCCTGCGCGCCGCAACGGTCGCCGCCGTCACCGCCGGCCTGATCGGTGGGGGGATCGGGGCCGGGGCGGTCGCGGTCTATCAGGATCACCACCCGTCGCGCACCGCGGTGGCCGCCCCGAGCACGATCAACCAGATCAAGGACACCAGCGCGTCGGCTCCGCGACCGGCGGGCTCGGTGGCCGACGTCGTCCGGCGGGTGCTCCCCAGCGTCGTCACCATCAGCGAGCGGGCCGACTCCGGCACCCGCGGCACCGGCTCCGGTGTGGTGATCGACGGCAAGAACGGCTACATCCTCACCAACAACCACGTGATCGCCGACGTGGCCAACGGCGGCACCCTCACCGTGCTGCCGAACGGCGCCAGCATCGCCAAGGCCCTGCCGGCCACCGTCAAGGGCGCCGACCCGGCCAGTGACCTCGCGGTGATCAAGGTGGACAGCACGTCCCTGCAGAGCATCGACGTGGGTGTCAGCTCCGACGTGGTCGTCGGCGACACCGTGCTCGCCATCGGCGCCCCGCTCGGTCTGTCGGGGACGGTGACCGAGGGCATCGTCTCCGCCCTCAACCGCACCCAGTCGGTCGGCGGCGAGACCGGGGGCGCGGACACCACGCTGACCGGGGCGATCCAGACCGACGCGGCGATCAACCCCGGCAACTCCGGCGGAGCCCTCATCAACGACAAGGGTCGGCTGATCGGCATCAACAGCGCGATCGCCTCCAACAGCATGACCAGCGGCCAGGCCGGCAACATCGGCATCGGCTTCGCGATCCCGATCGACACCGCCCTGCCGATCGCCCGGCAACTGATCAGCACCGGCAAGGCGAGCCACCCCTACATCGGGGTGACGACCATGGGGCCCGCCATAGCCGGTGACCCGGTGGGCGCGCGGATCACCTCCCAGAGCTCCGACCCCCCGGTGATGCCGGGCAGCCCGGCCGACAAGGCGGGACTGAAGGAGGACGACGTGATCACCGCCTTCGACGGGGCGCCGGTGACCGGTGCCGACGACCTGCTCAGCGACGTGCGCAAGCACGCGGTCGGCGACACCGTGAAGCTCACCGTGACGCGCAACGGCTCACCTAAGGACGTCACCGTCACGCTCGCCGAGAAGCCCTCGTGACGCTGGTCGCGCGCCGACGTCGACGGTTAGGCTGAGGCGGTGCTGGGACTCGGAGCTGGCGAGCTGCTCGTCGTCGTGCTAGCCGGACTGCTGATCTTCGGGCCGGACCGGCTGCCGAAGGTCGCGAGCGACGCCGGGCGGATGCTGCGCCAGCTGCGGCGGATGGCCGACGACGTGCGCACCGACCTCAAGGACGAGCTCGGCGACACCGTCGGCGACCTCGACCTGCACAGCTTCACGCCGCGTGGCCTGGTGCAGAAGCACCTGCTCGACCCGGCGCTGGACGAGGTCGACGATGTGCACCGCGCGGTCAAGGCCGAGGCACCGTCGCTGGTGAAGCAGCCCGACCTCGCGCCGCCCCCCGAGCCTGCCGCTGCGGGTGCTCCCGCGGGCGGCGCGGCGACGCCGTACGACCTCGACGCCACCTGAGTGGCCCTCGCCTTCAGACGCGGCCGGCGGGGGCCAGGCCCAGCGAGCGGCCGGCGAGCCCACGGGGCCGGCCGGCGAGCCGCTCGGCCACTGAGCGCAGTGCCTTCGCCGCCTCGCTGTCCGGGTCGGTGAGCACGAGCGGCTGACCCTCGTCGGAGCCGACCCGCACCCGGGGGTCCAGCGGGATCGATCCGAGCAGGGGCACATCGTGGCCGAGCGTGCGCGACAGTCCCTCGGCGACCATCACCCCGCCGCCCGAGCCGAACAGGTCGAGCAGGGTGCCGTCCGGCAGCGTCATCGCCGCCATGTTCTCCACCACGCCGACGACGTTCTGATGGGTCTGGATGGCGATGGAGCCGGCCCGCTCGGCGACCTCCCGGGCGGCGGTCTGCGGCGTCGTCACCACCAGGATCTCGGAGCTCGGGACCAGCTGCGCGAGCGAGATGGCGATGTCGCCCGTGCCGGGAGGGAGGTCCATGAGCAGCACGTCGAGGTCGCCCCAGTAGACGTCGGACAGGAACTGCTGCAGGGCCCGGTGCAGCATCGGCCCCCGCCACACGACCGGCGCGTTGTCCCGGGTGAACATCGCGATGGAGATCACCCGCACGCCGTGCGCCTGCGGTGGCATGATCATGTCCTCGACCTGGGTGGGGCGGCCGTGCGCGCCCATCATCCGCGGCACCGAGAACCCGTAGATGTCGGCGTCCAACACTCCGACGGTGAGCCCCTGCTGGGCCATCGCGACCGCGAGGTTGACGGTGACCGTGCTCTTGCCGACGCCACCCTTACCCGACGCCACGGCGTAGACCCGGGTCAGCGAGCCCGGTGCGGCGAAGGGGATGTCGCGCACCGGGCGGTCCCCGCGCAGCTTGGTCGACAGGTCGCGGCGCTGTTCCTCGCTCATCACGTCGAGGCCCACCTCGACGCTCGTCACGCCGTCGAGCCGGCCCACGGCGGCGCTGACCAGCCCGCGGATGGTGTCCTTCATCGGGCAGCCGCTGACGGTCAGGTAGATCTCGACGCGGACCACGCCGCTCGCGCCGATGTCGACGGACTTGACCATGCCCAGGTCGGTGAGCGGCTTCTTGATCTCGGGGTCGAGCACCGTGCCCAGGGCAGCGGTGACCGCCTCGGGGGTGGGGGGAGTCACGACTGCAGGCTACGGCTGGCACGTGGGGCGACGTACGCTGGGGCGTGGTCAGCGAGGCTCCGGCGCAGCGTCTGCCGCAGACGTCGCCGGACCGCCGGCAGCCCGGCGTGCGGGAGCTTGCCGCGTGGCGAGCCTTCCTGCGCGCCCACGACGCCGTGACCCGGGTGCTCGAGACCGAGCTTGAGCGTGACCAGGATCTCCCGCTGGCCAGCTACGACGTGCTGGTGCAGCTGTCGGAGGCGCCCACCCGCTCGCTGCGGATGAGCGAGCTCGCCGGGGCGGTGCTGATCTCACGCAGCGGCCTCACCCGACTGGTCGACCGGCTTGAGCGGGAGGGGTTGGTCGAGCGCCGGTCCTGCCCGAGCGACGCCCGCGGCACCCTCGCGGCGCTCACTGCGGCCGGCCAGGCCAGGCTGTCCGCCGCTGCCCCTGGTCACCTGCGGGGCGTCCGGGAGCACTTCACCGCGGTCTTCGACGACGACGAGATCGAGACCCTGGCGCGGCTGCTCGGGCGCATCGCCGGCCCGGATCATCCGCCGCCGGGCGGCGGCTGCGGGGCCTAGCTCCGGCCCCGCGCACCCGCCGTCGCGCCGAGGTGCGCGGGACTGGCCGGACGGCGGCCCGCCGACGCGCCGCGGACAGTCGCCGGGCAGTGAGGCCGCCGACCGTGGCGAGCCCCCCGCGACGGCGCTCCCGCCCTTGAGCACGACTGCTGCGGCTCGTAGAGGTCGACCAGCGGGCCGATCTCGCCGACGTCGACGTTGCGTAGACGGGGGGCTCCCCCCCCGCGGACCTGACGGTCTTGGGGCACTGGCGCCGGGCACGGCTAGCGTCCGCAACGTGGAAGCGGACCTGACGCACGCGGCGGCCAGACACCCCGCGCTGCGCCTGCTGGTGCTCTTCGGGTCCCGTGCCGCGGGGACCGCGCACGCACACTCAGACTGGGACATCGGCTTCCTGGCCGAGGACAACCTCGACACCGCGCTGCTCGCCGCGGAGCTTGCGGGCGCGCTGGGCACGGACGACGTCGACCTGGTCGACCTGGCGGCGGCCTCGGCGGTGCTCCGGCGCGACACAGCTTCGAACGGGCGGCCCCTGTTCGAGCGCACCGGGGAGTGGCTGGAGTTCCGGATCGAGGCCGCCAGCTTCTGGTGCGACGTCGAGTCGGTGGTGCGGCGCGCCCACGCCGACGTCCTGCGCACGGCGGCCGGCTGATGCCGCCCGGCGACCCGGACGTGCTCGCCGAGCGCATCGGTGCGATGGAGCGGCATCTGCGCCGCGTCTCCGATCAGCTGCCGGCGGGTGCGGAGGACCTGCGGCCCGAGACCGCGCCCTCCGACGCGGTTGTCCTGCACCTGTGGCAGGCCGTACAGATCACCATCGACCTCGCCCTGTCGTGGTGCGTCCGCGCCGGGCTCGGCACGCCGGCGACCTACGGCGACGCCTTCCGCCGGCTCGCCGCTCACGGCCTGCTCGACGACGCGCTCGCAGCGCGGCTGGTGCGCGCGACGGGTTTTCGCAATCTCCTCGTGCACGCCTACGCCGACCTCGACCTGCGGCGCGTGCACGCTGCGGCGCTCAGCGGCCCGGCGGATCTGCGGGCCTTCGCGTCGACGCTGGTGCGGGCGGAGGCCGGGCCGCCGAGTCCCTAAACTGAGTGCCGCGCCGACGGTGAGCAGGCCGACAGGCCGACAGCCGGCCCGCCGTCGCCCGACGTCGGGCCGTCATGGGGTGACGCCGACCAGCGCGAGCAGGCGTCGGGTCAGCTCCGCGGGGTCGGCGGGCTTGGTGAGCCAGTCGTCTGCCCCGGCCGTGCGCGCCTCCATCTCGGTCTTCGCGTCGCCGTGCGCGGTGAACAGCAGCAGCGGGACGGTCGCCGTACGCGGGTCCTCCCGCAGCAGCCGCACCATCTCCACGCCCGGCAGGTCGGGGAGCGCGAGGTCGAGCACGACCCCGTCGTACTCGGCAAGGGCCAGCGTCCGGAGCGCCTCGTCGCCGCTGACCGCGCCGTCGACCAGGCAGCGGTCGGTCAGCGCGGTCTGCAGGAAGCCGCGCACCGACGGGTCCTCGTCCACCACCAGGATGCGCGGCAGCGTGGCGCGCCCGGCCCCGACCGGGGGGTGGTCGTCGCGGGCGCCGAAGTCGAGGTCGGGCTTCTCGGTGCGGCAGTACGGGCAGACCCGCCAGTCGGCGTCGAGACCCTTGCCGCAGGAGCGGCACTGGCCGCGATCGGCTTCGGTGCCGCACCGCGGGCAGCAGACCATGTCGTCGGCCAGCCGCAGGCCGCAGCCGGTGCACCGGTTGGTCCCCTCGTGCGTGTCGGCGGTCGTGACGCGCAGGACCTCCTCGAACGTCGTCTCGCCGCGCATCGCCTTTCTCAACGCCGAGGCCCGCATGTTGACGTAGCCCGCGGCCCGGGCCGCGGCGGCCAGCGCGCGCTCCTCGGGGTGCGCCAGCAACACCTCGCGCAGCGAAGCGGTGATCGGCAGCACCTCGTAGACGCCGACCCGGCCGAGGTAGCCGGTGCCGCCGCAGCGGCCGCACCCCTTGCCGCGCCGGGGGGTGCCCTCCTCCATGTCGCGCTCGGTGAGGCCCAGCAGCTGCATGGTGCGCGGCGACGGCACGTAGCTCTGGGCGCAGTCCTCGCAGGGCCGGCGCACCAGCCGCTGGCCGATGACCAGCGACAGCGAGCTGCCGACCAGATAGGGCTCCACGCCGATGTCGATGAGGCGGGTGACGGCGGCGATTGCGTCGTTGGTGTGCAGTGTGGAGAGCACCAGGTGGCCGGTCATCGACGCCTCCAGCGCCAGGCCGGCGGTCTCGCGGTCGCGGATCTCGCCGACGAGCACCACGTCGGGGTCCTGGCGCAGCACGGAGCGCAGGCCGGCGGAGAACGTCATGCCGGCCTTGACGTTGATCTGCACCTGGATCACGCCTGGGACGGCGATCTCGACCGGGTCCTCGAGCGTGACGATGTTCCGGTCCGGGGTGCGGATCTGGTTGATGCCGGCGTAGAGGGTGCTGGTCTTGCCCGAGCCGGTCGGGCCGGTAATGAGGATCAGACCCTGCGGCTGGTTAAGGGCCAACAGCAGCTCCTCGAGCTGCTCGTCCTCCATCCCGATGTCCTTGAGGCTCTTCAGGTCTCCGGCCCGGGCGAGCAGCCGGATCACGACCTTCTCGCCGTAGAGGCTGGGCAGCGTCGACACCCGCGCGTCGAGCGCCTGCCCGTCGACGACCAGCCGGGCGCGGCCGTCCTGGGGCCGGCGCCGTTCGGCGATGTCGAGGCCACTGATGATCTTCAACCGGGAGATGATCGCGGGGGCCGCGCTCTTGGGCACGGTCATCACGTCCCGCAGCAGGCCGTCGACCCGGAAGCGCACGCGCACCTCGCCGTACTGCGGCTCGACGTGCACGTCGGACGCCCGCTGGTGCACGGCGTCGGCGAGCATCACGTCGACCAGCCGCACGATCGGCGCCTGCTCGCCGTCGGCGCCGTTCTCCAGGTCGCTGTCGTCGACGACCGCCTCATACTCCAGCGAGCTGACGATATCCTCGGAGTCCTCGGTGCGACTCCACATCCGCCCGATCTGCTGGCGCAGGTCGCTGTCGGCGGCGACCACCACGCTGATGTCCGTGGTTCTGGTGTAGAGCCGGATGTCGTCCAGCGCCACGATGTTCGTCGGGTCGCTCATGGCGACGGTGAGCAGCGTCCCCTCCCGCGCGATCACCAGCACGCCGTGCCGCTCACAGACGGCCTTGGGGATCAGCCGGGCGACGTCGGTGGCCACCTGGCTGCGGCCGATATCGATGAGTGGCAGGCCGAGTGCGGTGGCGAGGGCCTGGGCGACCTGACGCTCGGTGGCCAGCCCCTTGTCGACCACGAGCCGGCCGAGCCGCGGGCGCTTCTTGGGGTCCCCGAAGCGCGCCTGCTCACCGAGGAGGTCCTGCAGCTGCACCTCGTCGATGACGCCCTGCTCGACGAGCACCTCGCCGATCCGCCTGCGCTGCTGCTGGTTTGCCCCGCCTCCACTGCGGAGCATCCCGGCCCCGGTCAGGCCCGTGCCGGCCGGGCCGGTGCGGAGCATCCCGCTCGGCGGCGCCGGCGCACTGGAGCTGATCAGCCCGGGGCGCGCGGGAGCGGTGGCGCTAACGTCGCCAGACCCGGGGGCGCGCGGCGGCCCAGCCTCCTGCCCCGTGGTGGTCGTCACCTGGGGCCTATCGGACGACCGGGCCCTCCCCCTGAGCGTCCGCGCCGGCCGCGTCGGGGGCGTCGGCCGCGTCGGGGGCGTCGGGGCCGGACGGCGCGTCGAGCGTGGCCGGCTCGTCCGCGTCGGGGCGCTGCGGCTCGGTGACGAGCAGCGGCTCCTCGCCCTCCCCGGACCGCTGGCGGTCGCGTCGGCGCTTGCGCTTGCCCTGATCCTTGTCCCTGGCCTTGCGGGGCTTGCCGCCGATGCCGCCGATGCCGCCGGGGCCGCCCTGACCGCCGTCGCCGGCGCGCTCGGGGCCGATCTCGGCGAGGAGGTCGCGCAGCTCCGAGCGCAGGAAGTCGCGGGTGACCACGTCGCCGAGCGCCAGCCGCACGTCGGCCAGCTCACGGGCGAGGAACTCGGTGTCCTCCAGGTTGCGGTGCGCCCGGCCGCGGTCCTCCACCAGGTTCGCTCGATCGCGGTCGTCCTGGCGGTTCTGCGCGAGCAGGATCAGGGGGGCCGCGTAGGCCGCCTGCAGCGACAGCACCAGGGTGAGGAAGGCATAGGGGTACGCGTCGAAGGGCGGCAGCCCCGGGACCGCGTTGTAGACCATCCAGACGAGCACCACGGCGGTCTGGATCACTAAGTAGCGGCCGGTGCCGAGGAAGCGCGCGACGCGCTCGGTGAGGCGGCCGAAGGCGTCCGGGTCGTAGTTGGCCCGGCGCCCCCGGCCGGCGCCGCCCGGGGTGTCGAGCCGCAGCCGGTCCTCGCGTGGCCGGCGGTGCACGGGCAGTCGGGTGGCCATCAGCGCTCCCGCCAGTCGTCAGGCAGCAGGTGGTCGAGCACGTCGTCGACGGTGACCACGCCCAGCAGCCGGCCGTCGGCATCGACGACCGGTGCGGCCACCAGGTTGTACGTCGCGAGGTGGGCGGTCACCGCGCGCAGCGGGGCGAGCGCGTCCAGCGGGGCGACGTCGGTGTCGAGCACCGCACTGACGAGTACGCCGGGGGGCTCGCGCAGGAGGCGCTGGAAGTGCGCCGTACCCAGGAAGCGCCCGGTCGGTGTCTCCGCCGGCGGCCGCACGACGTAGACCTGCGCCGCCAGGCTCGGCGACAGCTCCTGCTGGCGGATCCTGGCGAGGGCCTCGGCGACGGTGGCGTTGGGCGGCAGCAGCACCGGCTCGTTGTTCATCAGCCCACCCGCGGTGTCGTAGGCGTAGGCCATCAGCCGGCGGACCGGGTCGGCCTCCTCCGGCTCCATCAGCCCCAGCAGCCGCGCGGCCTGCTCCTCCGGCAGCTCGCCCAGCAGGTCGGCAGCGTCGTCGGGCGCCATCTCCTCCAGCACGTCCGCGGCCCGCTCGTCCTCCAGGCCGCCCAACAGCTCGATCTGGTCGTCCTCGGGCAGCTCCTCGAGCACGTCGGCGAGCCGCTCGTCGTCGAGCGCCGCGGCGACCTCGCGGCGGCGCTTGTCCGGCAGGTCCTGCAGCACGCTGGCGAGGTCGGCGGGGTTGAGCTTCTCGAACGCCGCGAGCAGGTTGGCAGCCCCCTGGGAGCCCGCGGCCAGGGCGAACCCGGTGACCTCGTCCCACTCCAGCACCTCGACCGGGCGGCGCCGCCCACCCTCGCGCACCGCCACCTTGGTGAGCAGCCACTCCGAGGTGCGGGTCGGCTCGAAGCCGACGTCGACCACGGTCACGGGGACCGGGGGCGTGCCCGTGGTGCGCCGGACCTGGCGGTCGAGCAGCTCGGTGAGCGCGAGCGTCTCGCCCGGTCGCTGCTCGAAGGGGCGCAGCGACAGGACCGCCGACGTCAGCACCACCGTGCCGGACTCGACGCCTCGGACCCGTCCCATGGCCACGAAGATCCGGCGCCGCTGCACCTCCACGACCAGCCCCAGCATCCGCGGCGGCGCCGGCGCGACCCGCAGGGCGACCACCACGTCGCGCACCCGCCCCACCGACTCGCCCAGCGGGTCGAAGATGGCCAGACCCGCCAGCCGGGCCGCGAAGACGCGGGCGGCGGGGGTGGTCACGAGGCGAGGCTAGGTGCAGGGGGTACGGCGGTAGCGTCGGCGCGCCAGCCACCATCCGCCCGACCAGCCCGCCCGTGACCGCCGACCGCCGGGAGCCGCCGCGATGCCCAGCCAGCCCGGCCGGGCGCCCGCGCGGCCGAGGGCCGGGTGGGGGGCCCGGTGGGGGGTGGTGGCCGTCGTCGCCGGCGTTCCGCTGCTCGCGGCCTGCCGGGGGACCGGGGGGGCTCAGCCCCACGTGTTGCCCGAGGTGGGCGCGGCCAACAACGGTGAGCGGGCGCACCGCGCGACGCAGGTGCTGCTCGATGCCCGCTCGGCGTTTCTCGCCCAGCCGGCCGTGCACGTGGTGGGCGACCTCGCCTTGCCCATGGGGCCGCTGACCGTGGACCTGGTCCTGACCCGCGACGGTGGTGTGGTCGGCAGCCTGGCCAGGGGGACCCACCGGCTGCAGGTGCTGCGCACGGTGGGTGGGCCGGATCCGGCCGCGAGCGTGCGCGGCGACGCCGGGCTTGCCGCCGGGTTGGGCGCGACGGCGGCGGCGCAGGCGGACTTCGTCGCGGTGCCGGCCGGTGCGACTGCGCCCATCGCCGCACTCGCCCTGCCGGCCCTCGCGGACCGGCTGCTGCCCTCGCCGCCAGCGGCCACCCCCTCGCCGGGGCTCGTCCTCGGCGACGTCGACGGGGCCCGCGCGGTCATGGTCACCGTCGGCGGGGCGCAGGTGAGCGTGAGCGACAGCGGCGCCCCCCGCCTGCTCCGGGTGGCCGGCGGCGCGGCGGTGCCGGGCGTGCTCGAGCTCGGCACCGACGTTCCCAAGGCGCTGCCCACGCTTCCCGCCACCCCGTCCGCCATCCCGTCGCCCACGCCGTCGCCCACCCCGTGACACCCGCCCACACCAGGAGGACCCCGTGACCGTGCTCGACCGCTTCCGCCTCGACGGCAAGGTGGCCGTCGTCACCGGCGCCTCCTCCGGCCTCGGCGTCGGCTTCTCGCAGGCGCTCGCCGAGGCCGGCGCCGATGTCGTGCTCGGCGCCCGCCGGGTCGACCGGCTGCCCGCCACCGAAGAGCTCGTCCGGGCCGCGGGGCGCCGCGCGGTGTCGCGGCAGACCGATGTCACCGACCCGGACCAGTGCGGGGCACTTGTCGCGGCGGGGGTGGAGGAGTTCGGCCACGTCGACGTACTCGTCAACAACGCCGGCCTCGGCACCGCGGTCCCGGCGACCCGCGAGACCCCGGAGCAGTTCCGCTCGGTGGTCGACGTCAACCTGATGGGCACCTACTGGATGGCGCAGGCCTTCGCCCGGGTCGCGCCGTCCGGCTCCTCGATCGTGAACATCGCCAGCGTGCTGGGGTTGCGCCCGATGATGCTGCCGCAGGCCGCGTACGCCGCCAGCAAGGCAGCGGTCATCGGCCTGACCCGCGACCTGGCCCACCAGTGGACCGGGCGCAAGGGGATCCGGGTCAACGCCATCGCCCCCGGCTTCTTCGCCTCGGAGATGACCGACGCCATGGACGCGGCGATGATGGACTCCGTCGCGGCGTTCGCGCCCGCGGGCCGGATCGGCGCCCAGGGGGAGCTGAACCCGGCCGTGGTGTTCCTCGCCAGCGACGCCTCCTCCTACATCACCGGCATCACGCTGGTGGTCGACGGCGGGCTCGTCACGCCCTGATGGCGGCGGCTCTGGAGCTCGGCCCGACCCTCGACTATGTGATCGTCGACGTCTTCACCGACACCGCCTTCCGGGGGAACCAGCTCGCGGTGGTGCTGGGCGCCGACGGGCTCGCGACGGAGCAGTTGCAGGCCCTGGCGGCGGAGTTCCACCTGTCGGAGACGGCGTTCCCGATGGCTCCCGCTCGGACGGGCGCCGACTACCGGTTGCGCATCTTCACCACCGACGTCGAACTGCCCTTCGCCGGCCACCCCTCGGTCGGCAGCGCCTGGGTGCTGCATGCCATGGGGCTGCTCGCGGCGGGGGAGCGGGTGCAGGAGTGCGGGGCGGGCCTGCTCCCGGTCGTGGTCGGCGCGGAGGAGGCGACCATCACCGGCGGGGCGCCGCTGCTCGGCGACCAGGTCGACCCGGGACCGCTGCTCGCGGCCGTGGGGCTCGCGGCCGCCGACCTGCAGGGGCCGCCGGCAGGGGTGGCCGGCTGCGGGATCAGCTTCGGCTTCCTCGGCGTACGGCGCGATGCCGTGGACCGCGCGGTCCCCGACCGGCAGGCCCTGCTGCGGCTCGGGTTCGAGGCCGGGCTCTGCGTGCTCGGCTGGGACGCAGCGACCTCGTCGGCGTACTCCCGGGTCTTCGCGGCCGGCGTCGGCGTCACCGAGGACGCGGCCACCGGCTCGGCGGCGCTCGGCCTCGGCGTGTGGCTCGGGGGGGCGGGCGCGCTGCCGGACGGGCGGGTCGGCTACGACGTGCATCAGGGGCACGCGATGGGCCGGCCGTCGCTGCTGCATTGCGCGGTCGACGTGCTCGACGGCCGGGTGGTGCGTGCGCAGGTCGGTGGCCGGGTGGTGGCGGTCGCGCGCGGCAGCATCGCTTGCCCGCGGTGACGGGTCAATGCAGCCGGGCGGCAACGACCTCCAGAAGTGGGGTCGCTAAGGTCGGGTCGGCATGGGCCGCGCTTCCGCGCAGGAGCTCCAGCAACCGGGTCGCCGCCGCGCGAATGGCGTCGACGTCCACGCCGGTCCAAGTCAGCTCGATGCCCGGCGGCAGCGCCGTGCCGGGCGCGTCGAGCAGGCTGGTGATCCCGAACGCCGGGTGGTCCACCCCCTCGCCGGCCGCCCACAACTGCAGCACCCGGGTGCGCGCACGCTGCACCTGCTCGAGCGCCTCCAGCAGGGACCCGCGGTCGAGGTACTTCGCGGCGTTCATCAGCGCCTCCCCGCCGTCCAGCGCCCAGTCGCGGAGCTGCGACGCTCCGGCACGCTGGCCCGCGGGGTGAACTCGCTGGCCAGCCGGCCGTTCCGATCGAGGAGCGGCACTGATGCCGGCGCCCGGCCCGGCAGGTCGGTGGCGGGCATGACGACGAGATCCACCTGGGTCCCGTCGGCGTAGAGCACCCACCAGCGCGGCATCCCGTCCCACATGTGGTCGTGGACCTCGACGACGTCGCCGAGGCCGCGCAGCAGGGCCGTGGTCTCCGCCATGGGTGGTGCCTGGGGTCCGTGGGCCAGCAGCAGGTCGAGGTCGGAGAGCGCGTCGGCGCGGCCGGCGGCCACCGAGCAGCCCAGCGTGAGCACGTCCCACCGCGGCTCGTCCTCGACGGCGTCCAGCAGCCGGGTCAGCAGCGCCTGCTGGGCGGCCAGCTCGGCCGGCAGTCCCGCGATGAAGGTCCGACCCTCGCCCGGCGTCATGACCCCAGCCTGACTCGGGCAGGCCCCGGGCAGGCCCCGGGCAGGCCCCGAGCAGGCAATGCCCGGGGTGGAACGTCGCTCGGCGACGCCGGACCCCCGGCATTGCCTGCGGGCGGCAGGCCCAGGCAGGCCCCGGGCAGGCCCCGGGCAGGCCCCGAGCAGGCCCCGAGCAGGCAATGCCCGGGGTGGAACGTCGCTCGGCGACGCCGGACCCCCGGCATTGCCTGCGGGTCGGGCAGGCCCGGGCGGGGTCAGGACAGGGGGCGGGGGCGGCGCCGGGTGGCCCGGCCGAGGGTCCAGGGCCGGCGGGCGGGGGTGGTGGCCGGGGTCGCGGCGGGGGCGGCGGCACCGGACTCGGCGGCGTAGCACCCTGGCGCCTCCAGGACCTCCCCGGTCGGTGCGAGCCGCACCAGCGCGGCCCCGGCGGCCCAGCGCGCCAGCGTGTCGTCGGCGACCTCGAGGTTGAGCCGCTTCTCCGCCAGCACGGCCGCGGCCGCGTCCCACTCCGGGCGCCGAGGCGTCAGCACAGACACCGACGCCCGCCACCGCACCAGCAGGCTGCCGGTGCTCTCCGCCGGGGTCGACACCACCGCGCTGGTCGCCTCCGCCAGGCCGGGCACCTCCTGCTCGCCGCCGCCCACGACCACGTGCAGAGCGCCCGCCGCCCAGCCCATCCACACCGGGCGGGCCCGCTCGCCGTCGACCTGGACCCAGCTGACGCCGGACTTCTTCATCGCCTTGTGGGCCGCCGCGAGCAGCGGCTCGAGCTCGGCTGGCACGCCCCCATGATGATGGCGTGGCCACGGCGGTGCGGGAGCGCGCCGCGCCAGGGGGAGCGGCCCCGGACCACCGGCCGGCCGCATTGCACCGACCGCCTCCAGGCGACCTGCTGCTCATGGGCGTCGCCCTGTCCGCGGTCTCCACCAGCGGCCCGCTCGTCGCCGCCTGCGCCGCGCCCAGCCTGGCCATCGCGTTCTGGCGTAACGCGATGGCGAGCGGACTGCTCGTCCCGCTGTCGCTGCTGCGGCACCCGCGCGATCTGCTCGCGGCGACCCGCGGCGAGGGGCGGCTGGCCCTGGCGGCCGGAGTGCTGCTGGCGCTGCACTTCGGCACCTGGATCCCCAGCGTCGCCTTCACCAGCGTGGCCAGCGCCACCGCTCTCGTCGCCACCCAGCCGGTGTGGGCGGCGCTGCTCGCCCGGGCGAGCGGGCAGGGCATCCCGCGGGCGGCCTGGGCCGGCATCGGCGTCGCGGTGGCGGGGGCCGCGCTGGTGACCGGGGTGGACGTGACGCTGTCCGGGCGGGCGGTGGTGGGCGACCTGCTGGCCGTTGTCGGTGGAGGGTTCGCCGCCGCCTACATGCAGGCGGGCGGGGTCGCGCGCCGCACGCTGACCACGACGGCGTACACGACGGTCTGCTACGCCGTCTGCGCGCTGCTGCTGCTCGGGGTCTGCCTCGTGGGCGGGCTGCCGCTGACCGGGTACGGCGACCGCGACTGGCTGCTGCTGGCGCTGGTCACGGTCGGGCCGCAGCTGCTGGGGCACAGCGTGTTCAACCGGGTGCTGCGGACCACGAGCGCGACGGTGGTGAGCCTGTCGATCCTGTTCGAGGTGCCGGGTGCCGCGCTGATCGCGCTGGTGTGGCTGCACCAGCGCCCGAGCCTGCTCGCCCTGCCGGGCATCGCCATGCTGGTGCTCGGCGTCGCCCTCGTCGTCCGCGCCGGTGGCCGGCAGCCGGTGATCGCCGAGACCGACTAGGCGGGCAGCCCGACCAGCTCCGCGCTCCGCTCCCACAGGCCCCGCGCGAGCGTGGCGTCGCTGGCCGGCCGCGAGGAGCGGGCCGGCTTGCGGTCGGCGTAGTAGCCACCGCTCGCCCACGAGTCGTCCTGCGCCAGCCACACCATGGTGTCGGCGCCGCTGTCCGGCGAGCGCAGGGTGCGCGACAGCGGGGTCCGGTAGAACAGCCCGGTGAGCAGGCTGTCCCTGGCGAACTCGGTGGCCACCACCCCGGGGTGGAACGCCGCGGCCCGCACCGCCGGCGCCCGGCGGGCCAGCTCGCGGGTGAACAGGATGTTGTCCAGCTTGCTGGTGCCGTAGGCGCGGAACCCGGAGAACCTGCCGCGGACGTGGCCGGGGTCGGCGAGGTCCAGGTGCCCGGTCCGGTGCGCCGCCGAGCTGGTCGTGACCACGGTCGCCTGGCGCTCGACGAGGCGGTCCAGGAGCAGCCGGGTCAGCAGGTACGGCGCGAGGTGGTTCACCTGGAAGGTGCGCTCCTGGCCGTCGGCGGTGATCGAACGCCGGGGCCAGGTGCCGCCGGCGTTGTTGGCCAGCACGTCGAGATCGGGCACCGTCGCGAGCAGGTCGGCGGCCAGCCGGCGTACGTCGGCCAGGCTGGTGAAGTCCGCGGTCAACGGCGGCGTGCCCAGCTCCGCCGCCACCGCCGCGGTCTTGGCCTGGTCCCGCCCCACGACGTGCACGGTGGCGCCGAGCGAGAGCATCCGGCGGGCGGCCGCCGCCCCGATCCCCGCGCTCCCGCCGGTGACGACGATGGTGGTGCCCGTCAGCGGTCCGGGGAGCGGCATGGGGTCACCGTAGGCTGCCGCGCATGGCCACCGACCGCCCCGTCCGTGCCCGCCGCAGCTGTCTGGCCGTGCCCGGGAGCAGCGCCAAGATGATCGACAAGGCCAAGGGACTGCCGGCCGATCAGGTCTTCCTCGACCTGGAGGACGCCTGCGCACCGCTGGCCAAGCCGGCCGCCCGCGGGACGATCGTCGGGGCGCTGAACGACGGCGGCTGGGGCGACAAGGTCCGGGTCGTGCGGGTCAACGACTGGACCACCGAGTGGACCTACCGCGACGTCACCGAGGTCGTCGAGGGTGCCGGCGCAAACCTGGACTGCATCATGCTGCCCAAGGTGCAGACCGCCGAGCAGGTCGTCGCGCTGGACCTGCTGCTCACCCAGATCGAGAAGACGATGGGCTACGACGTCGGCAAGATCGGCATCGAGGCCCAGATCGAGAACGCGCTCGGCCTCACCAACGTCAACGCCATCGCCGCGGCGTCGCCGCGGGTGGAGACCATCATCTTCGGGCCGGCCGACTTCATGGCCTCGATCAACATGAAGAGCCTCGTCGTCGGCGAGCAGCCCCCCGGCTACGACGTGGGCGACGCCTACCACTACATCCTCATGCAGATCCTGATGGCGGCCAGGGCTTACGACAAGCTGGCCATCGACGGGCCCTACCTGCAGATCCGCGACGTGGACGGCTTCCGGCGGGTGGCCGGGCGCAGCGCCGCGCTGGGGTTCGACGGCAAGTGGGTCCTGCACCCCGGGCAGATCGACGCGGCCAACGAGGTCTACTCCCCCAAGCAGGAGGACTACGACCACGCCGAGTTGATCCTCGACGCCTACGACTACTACACCAGCGAGGCCGGCGGCACGCGCGGGGCGGTGATGCTGGGCGAGGAGATGATCGACGAGGCGTCCTGCAAGATGGCGCTGGTGATCGCCGGCAAGGGCCGGGCCGCGGGGATGAGCCGCACCTCGGCCTTCACCCCGCCGGAGTCCTGACGGGCCATCATCTCGTCGTCCTCCCCCGCGACGGCGTGGTGTCGACCACACTGGTCCGGTGCGCGAGGAGCAGTGGGGGCTGCTCGTCGACGTGCTGGACGCCCTGCTCGACGGTCACTCGCTCTACCGCGCGGTCTGCGACGCCGATGATCGCGCCGTCGCGCTGCTCGGGATCTACATGAATCCGGTCGGCCTCGCGCACGGCGGGCTCACGCGGCAGCAGTTCCTCGGCGCGGACCTCGTCGAGCGCACCCTGCGGCAGGGCAACCCGGACGCCGCCGCGGCGTACCTGCGGGTCGTCAACGACAGGATCCCGATGCGGCGCCGGCTCGTGCAGGACCACCTGGCCGGACAGCTGCGTGCCTTCGAGATCAACGCCGTCTGCCTCCCGCAGACCGACGGGCCGGCCCTGATGAGCATGGCTTTCCGTGACGTGACCGAGGAGGCGGCGGCGCGCGGCCGGCTGGAGCGGCAGGCGCGGCAACTCGCCGACCTCGCCAGCACCGACCCGCTGACCGGCCTGGCGAACCGGCGCACCTGGGACTCCGCGATGGCCCGCCTGGTCGCCGAGGCGGTGACCGAGCAGGCCGCGCCACTGGCGGTCGCCGTCGCGGACCTGGACAGCTTCAAGGCCTTCAATGACACGCGGGGTCACCCGGCCGGCGACGACCTGCTGATGCTGCTCGCCCGCACCTGGCGGGGGATGCTGCACCGCGGCGACGTGCTGGCCAGGGTGGGCGGGGAGGAGTTCGCCCTGGCGCTGCCCGGTCGCGACCTCAAGGCGGCCCGGCAGCTCCTCGAGCGGCTCTCGGCCGTGGTCCCGGAAGGCCAGACGGTCAGCGTCGGGCTGACCCTGGTCGAGCCGGGAGATGACGTCCGCCGGGTGGTCGCGCGGGCCGACAACGCGCTCTACGCCGCGAAGCGGGCCGGCCGCGCCCGGGTGACGAGCCTGCCGCCCGGTTGACGCCCACCCGGGCGGCCCGTGCGGGAGGCTCCGGTGGTGACCCCTCGCCACCCGCCCCGTGTCGCCCCGCTCCTCGGGGTACCCCTGCTGCTGGTCGTCCTTGCCGCGCCGGCCCGGGCCGCCGACCCGGACGTGCCCCCGGCCGCCCGGTTGACCGCCCGCAGCTCCCTGCCGCCGGGCGAGAGCGGCTTCTACCCCGTCGCCGCGCAGGCGCAGGGCAAGGCCACGGGTGACTACGGGCCGCACACCGACGACCAGCGGGAGAGCTACTGGGCCTTCCAGACCAAGCCGGCGCCGTTCTCCGGCAGCGCCGGTGAGGTCGGCGGCGGGCAGACGCCGGCACCGGGGGTGCGCATCCACCGCGATGCCGCCGGGGTGCCCAGCGTCTACGGCGACACCGGGCGCGAGGTGTGGTTCGGCGCCGGCTACGCCGCCGCGACCGACCGGCTCTTCGAGCTCGACGGGGTGCGGCGCACGGCCGAGGGCAGGCTGGCCGAGCTGACCGGGCCGGCCAGCGTCCCCAGCGACCTGGCCACCCGCACGATCGGCTACACCGATGCCGAGTACGCCGGGATGCTCGCCGGCCTGTCCCAGCAGGGTCGCGACGCGATCGAGGGCTACGCCGCCGGCGTGCAGGCCCGCATCCTCCAGGTGCGCGCCGACCCGACCCAGCTGCCGGCGGAATACGCCGTGCTGCAGACCCTCCCGGCGGACTGGACGACCCAGGACACGCTCGCCAGCGGCACCTACATCACCCGCTTCGTCGCCACCCAGGGCGGCAACGAGTTCGCCAACGTGCGGACGCTGCGCACCCTGGAGCAGACCTACGGCACGGTCGACGGTCGCCGGGCCTTCCAGGACCTGTTCTCCGACGAGGACCCGCTGGCGACGACCACCATCGACGCGACGGTGAGCAACCTGCCAGCCGCGGACCGGACCCCCGCGGCCCGCGAGGCCGACTTCCAGCGGGCCGCGGACGCCGCCGACGCGCTGCCGCTGGAGCTGGCTACCGGCCCCGGCACGGGGGCGGCCGCTGCGCCCTCACCGCTGGGCTCGCTCCCGTCCTGGCTGCCGGCCTCGCTGCCGGCCTCGCCGTCGGACACGCCGTTGGACACCGCCGCGGGCGCGGCCGGTCTGCCGGCCCCGGTCGCGGCCGGGCTGCGGCAGGCTGCCGATGCGCTGCGGGCCTGGTCGGCGCACTTGCACGGCGGCAGCTTCGGTTTCGCGATCAGCGGCCGGCGGACCAGGGACGGGCACGCGCTGCTGCAGTCCAGCCCGCAGCTGGACTACTCCTACCCCGGGCTGCTCTGGGAGCTGGAGGTGCACGGCGGCGGCTACGACGCCCGCGGGGTCAGCGTCCCCGGCATCCCCACCGTCGGCATCGGCTGGACCCCCAGCACCGCCTGGGCACTGACCACCGGCTACTCCAAGACCATCGACAGCTACGTCGAGACCACCCGCCCCAACCCCACCGCCGGGGGCCCACCGCAGTGGCTGCACGGCGGGGTCTGGGCCGACGAGAGCTGCCGCACCGAGGCCATCGCCTATCGCAACTCCGTCATGGGGGTGCCGGTCGGCCCGGCCGCCAACACGGCGAGCTACCAGGTCTGCCGCACCGGTCACGGGCCCGTTCTGGCCACCACGGCCGACGGGTCGCGCGCCCGAAGCGTGCAATACGCCCAGTGGCTGCACGACGTGGACACCGTCGACGGCATCCTCACCTGGGACCGGGCCACGACGCTGGCCGACATCGAGGCCGGCGTGAAGAAGGTGGCGTGGAACGAGAACATCGTGGCCGCCGACGCCGACGGCCACATCGGCTACTGGCACCCGGGCCGATACCCCCGCCGCGCCCCCGGGCTCGACCAGCGCTTCCCCACCCCGGGCACCGGCGGCTCCGACAGCAGCGGACTGCTCAGCTACGAGGAGATGCCGCATGTCGTCGACCCACCGGCCGGCTTCGTCGCGAACTGGAACACCAAGCCGGCGCACGGCTGGGTCGACGGCGACCTCTCCGGCACCACCACCCGCCCCGCCGGCCCGGCAAACCGGCTGCGCGTCATCACCTCCCGGCTCGCGGCGCGCACGGACTTCACCCCCGCGGACCTCCCGGTGCTCGACACCACCATCGGGTCGGCTGACATGCGCGCCGCGGCGTACCGCCCGGTGCTGGCCCTCGCCGGGGCCGCGACCGGCGTGACCGGCGACCAGCGCAGCGCGCTGGAGCTGCTGGCCGGCTGGGACGGCCGGGCCTATGCCCCCGGTGCCCCCGGCGGCTCCTCCCCGACCGGCACCCCCGCGGCAGCGGTGACCGACGGCCCGGCGGCGACGCTGTTCGCCGCCTTCGTCGCGCGGGTCAGGACGCAGGTCTACGGCGGGCTGCCCGCCGACGTGCTGACCCGGCTGTCCACCCTGCCCGCCGAGTCGCACCAGTACGACGTCGTGCCGGTGGACAACCTGGTGCTCCGCGCCCTCACCCCGTCCACCAGCGGGATCCGCTCCTCGCGGGACTGGGCCGGCGGTCGCAGCACCCCTGCGGTGGTGCTGGCCGCCCTCGATCAGGCACTGGCCGACGTGCGGGGGGCCTACGGCGCCGACCCGGCGACCTGGCGGCGCGCGCACGCGATCTCCCATCTGGACTCCCTCACCGGGGTGGTGGGCCCGAGCGCGGTGATGCCGTTCGAGGACAGGGGCTCGTGGGTGCACCAGATCGCCTTCATCACCGGCACGCCGCAGCCCCCGCTCGCGGCCGCGGGGACGGCGACCGTGCCCGGCGCCGCGGCGGCGGCTCCCGGGATCGTCGCCCCGCCGCTGCTCGGCCCCCCGGTCGTCTCCGCGGCGCGGGCGCCGGCCGGGCGTGTTCCTGTCGCCCGGGCCGCCGGGGCCGCCGGCCGGGGGAGCCTCGCGGCCACCGGCGGCGGCGGGCTGCCGGCGTACCTCGGTCTCGGCACCGTCGCGCTGGCGGTGCTGCTCTCCCGCGGCCGTCGCCGCCGAGGGGTGCGCGGGGCCGCCCAGCCACCCCACCCGTGATCCCGTTCGTCTCGACGCCGGAAAACCGTGCCTGCAGCGAACGGATCACCCCGTGGGGGCCCGGCTGGTCCCCCACCACTCCCGGCGCCATAATTGCGGCAAGCCCGACGCTGCTGCGCGCGGCCGTCGCCACTCGAACCCAGGGAAGGGGCCACCGTGGGCCGCCTCGCTCAGACCGACGGTCTCACCGAGACCCAGCAGGAGATCCTGTCGACCGTCCGCAGCTTCGTGGACAAGGAGATCCTGCCCTACGCCACCGATCTGGAGCACAAGGACGAATTCCCCGAGGCGATCGTCGAGGGCATGAAGGAGATGGGGCTTTTCGGCCTCATGATCCCGGAGGAGTACGGCGGGCTGGGCGAGTCGCTGCTGACCTATGCCCTGGTCGTGGAGGAGATCGCCCGCGGCTGGATGAGCATCAGCGGCGTCATCAACACGCACTTCATCGTCGCCTACATGCTGCGCCAGCACGGCACCGAGGAGCAGAAGCAGCGTCTGCTGCCGTTGATGGCGACCGGCGAGAAGCGCGGGGCATTCTCCATGAGCGAGCCCGGCTGCGGCTCCGACGTCGCCGCCATCAAGAGCCGAGCGGTGCGCGACGGCGACGGCTACGTGCTGGACGGCCAGAAGATGTGGCTCACCAACGGCGCCCGCAGCTCGATCGTCGCGACCCTGGTCAAGACCGAGGACGGCGGCGACAGCGTCTACAAGAATATGACGACCTTCCTCATCGAGAAGGAACCGGGCTTCGGCCAGACGGCCCCGGGGGTCACCATCCCCGGCAAGATCCACAAGATGGGCTACAAGGGCGTCGAGACCACCGAGATGGTCCTCGAGGGTGCCCGCGTGCCCGCAGACGCGCTGCTCGGCGGTGAGGCCGGGGCCGGCAAGGGCTTCTATCAGATGATGGACGGCGTCGAGGTCGGCCGGGTCAACGTGGCGGCCCGCGCCTGCGGCATCATGACCCGCGCCTTCGAGCTCGGCATCTCCTATGCCCAGCAGCGGCAGACCTTCGGCAAGCAGATCGCCGACCACCAGGCGATCGCCTTCAAGCTGGCCGAGATGGGCACCAAGGTCGAGGCGGCCCACCTGATGATGGTCAACGCCGCCCGCCTCAAGGACGCCGGCAAGCGCAACGACGTCGAGGCCGGCATGGCCAAGCTGATCGCGAGTGAGTACTGCTCCGAGGTCACCCAGGAGTCGTTCCGGATCCACGGTGGCTACGGCTACTCCGAGGAGTACGAGATCGAGCGGCTCATGCGCGAGGCGCCGTTCCTGCTCATAGGCGAGGGCACCAGCGAGATCCAGAAGACCATCATCAGCCGCGGCCTGCTCAAGGACTACAAGCTCCGCGGCTGACCTCAGCAAACAGGTGCGCTGGTTCGGCAGGTGTAGTAGTACGCTACTGCGGTGCTGACCGTGCTCGAGGTCGCCCGCCGGCTCGGCAAGGATCCTGAGACGGTGCGGCGCTGGATCCGCAGCGGCCGGCTCCCCGCGACGAAGGTGGGCCTGCAGCATCTGGTGGCCGAAGGCGACCTCCCGCTGTCCGACGCCAACGACGAGGTGGTGGTGGGCGGGGACCGGATGGTGACGCGCCCGGACGGCACGGGGCATGATGAGCGACATCGTGCGGGCGCTGCACGCGGTGCGCGACGGCCGTTGAGCCGCACACGCGGGGTGGTCTGCGACGCCAGCACGGTGGTGGATCTCTGCATCTCCGGCGCCTGCCCCCGCCGCCCTGCACGCTCCCGCGCTGGTGGTCAGCGAGGTGACGGCCGTCCTGCGCCGCATCGAGCACGGGGGGGCGGCGACGCATGCGCAGACCGACCAGGCACTGGCGCACCTCACGGTCCTCGGCATCTCGCTCGTCGACGACATCGAATTGCAGCTCGCCGCGCTCGAGGTGGCCCGCACCCTGGGCTGGGCGCGCACCTACGACGCGCTCCACGTCGCGCTGGCCCAGCGGTCCGGGCTGCCGCTGATGACCGGGGACGGCCGGCTGCGGCGCGGTGCTGCCCGGCTGGTGGACACGCTCCTGCCGGGGCACTTGTGAGCCCGGCAGCCGTGACCGGTCACGAGTCGTTGTGCTCGCTCACGATGCGGCCCATCAAACTGACGGCGACCGCGGTGACGAGGCCCCGGTCGTAGGTGAGGACATAGTCGAAGCGCCGGTCCTCGTCGGCGGCCACGCCCTCGTCGCCCGGTTCGTCCAGCAGGTCGCGCGCCACGAGGGCGGCCGCGAAGTGTGGGCCGAGCACGGCGACGTCCCACTCGCCGCGCAGCGGGTCGCCGGCGATCAGGTCGGCGCCGCGCACTCCCGGCGCGGGCTCCCGCGGCATACCCGTTCCCAGCGCACCCACGAAGCCGGCTCCCGCCGCGAGCCGCTGATAGCGCCGGGCGGTGTCCGCGGTGAAGAAGCTGGCCTGCTCGAAGGTGCCGAGCACGACCGCAAAGTCGCCCAATGACGCCGCCTGCTGCTCCAGGTGCAGGCTGATCGCCTGGAGCAGCCGCTTGCTGGACCGCTGCACCGGTCGGCGGCCGGCGACCAGGTCGAAGACCGCGTGGCAGCGGGCGACGGGGAGCGCGCGGGTGGGCAGCAGCAGGGGGCGCCCGGGCTGCGGCGGCGCCACGTCGACGGGGGCCGGCCGGCCGAACAGCCAGCCCTGGCCGAGGGTCGCGCCCATCGATGCCGTGAGCAACGCGTGCTCCTCGGTCTCGATCCCCTCCGCGAGCACCAGCGCCCCTGACCGCTCCGACTCGGCCGCGACGGCGGCCACGATCTCCGCCACGGCAAGGCTCGGCTGCTCCTGGACGAGACGCAGGTCCAGCTTGATGATGTCGGGCGCGAGGAACGGCATGAGCGCGAGGGACCGCGGGTCGGCGCCGACGTCGTCGAGCGCGATGGCCCAGCCGAGTTCGCGCACCCGCCGTACGACGGCAAGCAGCTCGGCGGGCTGGGCCGTGAGCGCCCGCTCGGTGACCTCGATGACCACCCGCAACTGCTCCTGCGCCCGCGCGAGCGCACCGCCGGGCCGGCGCAGGCTCCGGACGTCCAGGGCGTCCGGCTCCCCGTTGACGAAGACCATGAGGTCACCTGTCATGCCCCCGGCCAGCGCCGCGGACAGGGCGCGCTCCCGGCACAGCTCGTCCAGCTCGCGCACCCGCCCGGCGCCGCGGGCAGCGTCGAAGAGCAGGTCCGGTCGCTCCAGCCGGCCCCCAGCGGTGCCCCTGGACAGCGCCTCGTAGCCGAGCACCTCGCGGTCGGACAGCCGGACGACGGGCTGGAAGACGGTGCGCACCGCCCGCCCCAGGAGTACCCGCTCGAGCTCCGGGTCCATGGGTGCTGGGTCAGCCAGGTCGGCTAGAGCGGACGCAGGGAGCATGGCGTCCTGCTCGTCAGGGATGATCGTCACTGGTGCTCTGTCGGCAGCGCAGGTCTCCGCCTACATTGCGCCGGTGACAGCCGACGGGGACAGCGTCCTCGTCCAGGTGGAGGCGCACCTGCTGACGGTACTGGGCGAGGACAGCGGCCGCGCCTCGGTGTCCTTCCTCGGCAGCGAGCGCGTCGACGTCATCCGCTTCGGGCCGGATCCGGAGGGGCTCACGACGTACGTGACGCTGGGCCTGTCCCGCGTGGCCATGGTCGACCCCGCGGCGTACGAGGTTCCGGACGCCGGTCCCCGCGCCGAGCTGGTGCTCCAGGTCCGCGCGGTCGTCGACTCGGTGCTGCGGCGGATGGCCGTGCTGGCCGCGAGCCCCACCGTCGAGGGCGTGGTGATCGCCCCCGGCGCGGGTCTGGACCTGCAGGAGCAGCTGTGGGACGGCGCGCCGTACGCCGGTGTGCTCGTGGGTGAGGCGGCCGGCCCGGTGCCCGACCTCGACCCCGACGACGGTGGGGAGCCGGTGCGCTTCCTGCCGCTGCTGCCCGCGACGCGCACGGAGCTGGCCTGGAAGCGGGTGCACGGCGCGGCCGCGCTGGAGGAGCGGTGGCTGCTCGCCGGCGTCGACCCGCGGGACCCGACGCGGCGGGCGGTCGACCTGTCGTGACAGCGGCCGCTGCGGTGCTGCGCGGGCACGCGGGGTTCATGGCCACAGCCAGCCCGCTCTACCGCGACCTGATGCTCCGGCTGGCCGACGACATCGACGCCGGCGGACCCGCCGCGGCCGTCGTCGACGGGGAGGCGCCGGCCGACTGGCAGGACGCATTCGCGTTGCGGCTGATGGCCGCCGTGCACCGCGCCGTGCTCGAGCGGCGCGCGCCGGCGCTGGCGCTGCACTACCCGAGCGTCGGCGGCGATGGCCGCGCCGACCTCGCCTGGCCGTCGTTGCGCGCGCTGATGGTCGAGCAGCCCGAGCAGCTCCGTCGCGACCTCGCGCGGCCATGCCAGACCAACGACCCGGGACGCTCGGCCGCGCTGCTCGCCGGCCTGCTGCAGGCGGTGCAGGTCACCGGCGTGGGGGACGTGCGGCTGCTCGAGATCGGTGCCAGCGCCGGGCTGAACCTGCGGGTGGACACCTTCCGCGTCGGGGACCGGGGGCCCGCCGACTCGCCGTGCGTGGTGGCCGACCCGTGGCCCGGTGGGCAGCCACCGCGGCCGGCGTGGCGGCTGGTCGACCGGCGCGGCTGCGACCCGGACCCGGTGGACCCGACCTCGGCCGGGGGACGGCTCGCGCTCACGGCGAGCGTGTGGGCCGACCAGCTGCCGCGCTTCGAGCGGCTGCGCGGCGCCCTGGAGGTGGCGCGCAGGGTGCCGGCCTGGGTGGACCGCAGCGGGGCCGCCGACTGGCTGCCCGACCGACTGGCCATACCGCGCGAGGACGTGCTGACGGTGGTCTGGCACAGCGTCGTCCGGCAGTACGTCGACCCCGTCGAGTGGGCCGAGGTGGAGGCGACCATCGCCGCAGCACCGGGGTTGGTCGCCCACGTCGCCATGGAGCCGGCCATCCCGCCAGACCCCGACGGGATGGCCGTCACGGTCTCGTTCGCCGGCGAGGCCCCGGTGCGGGTGGCGACCGCCGGACCGCACGGCCCGCCCGTGCGGCTGGCCGTCGGGACGGCCGTCCGGATGGCGTAGGCGAGACTGCACGGAGCAGCCAGCCGCCCCGTCGTACCCAGGAGGAGCAGTGCAGTTCGGTCGGTACTTCGAGGAATTCGAGGTCGGCGCTGTCTACAAGCACTGGCCGGGCAAGACGGTAACCGAATACGACGACCACCTGTTCTGCCTGCTGACGATGAACCATCATCCGCTGCACCTGGACGCGAACTACGCGGCGACCACGCAGCAGGGCCGCAACGTGGTGGTCGGCAACTACATCTACTCGCTGCTGCTCGGCATGAGCGTCGAGGACGTGAGCGGGCGGGCGATCGCCAACCTGGAGATCGAGTCGCTGCGCCACGTGGCCCCGACCTTTCACGGCGACACGATCTACGGCGAGACGCGGGTGCTCGCCGTCACCGCGTCGCGCTCCAAGGACGACCGGGGCATCGTCGAGGTGGAGACCATCGGCTACAACCAGGACGGCACGATCGTGTGCGTCTTCCGCCGCAAGGTGCTGGTGCCCAAGCGGGTCTACGCCGAGACCACCGGCGGCGACTTCCCCGGCCGGCCGGAGCCACGCGAGCGCCCCTGACCGGACCGGACCGGAGCGTCGCGCTCCGGCGCGGCGGGTGCACTCCCCGGGACCCGCACCGGGTGCGTGCACGCCGCCGCACCCGCCTGGTTGCCCGTGCCGCTGCCACGCCGCTGGGTCGTGACGGGGGGGCCGTCGCCGCTGGGCGGCCCGGCGGACCTGGTGCTCGTGGCCGAGGAGCCCGGGGTCGGGCTCGGCGCGAGGCTGGCCGGCTCGCGGGCTCGGACCCGGGCGTCGACGGTCGCAGCGGCGCCGGGGCGCACGTCGACCTAGCCGGCCACCCGGCCGCACTATGGGAGCTGCCCGGCGGCGGCGACCGCACCGTCCTAGTCGGCGAGGCCGAGGGTGTCTGGCTCTGGGCGCTGGTCTGGCCCCTCGGCCGACCTGGTCCCGCTCGAACGGCTTCACAGGTTCCATGTGACACTATGGTCAAGACACTTGATCAGGTCGCTTGACCAGGGACGCCGGGCGCGATACACATGTTGTCAAGCACCCTGATGAAGTGCCCTGACGAAAGGGTGGTCATGCCGACACCAACCGCTATAGGGGTGCCCATCGCGAGCCGACACGGCCCGTCACCACTCCCTGCCCTGCTTGGCGACGTCAGAGAGATCGCGCTCCGCCGGCTGCACGGCCGCCTGGCCGAGGAGGGCTTCCCAGGGCTGCGATACAAGCACGGCTGCGTCTTTCGATTCATCGACGACGAAGGCTCGCGCCTGACCGACCTCGCCGAGCGCTCCGGACTCACCAAGCAGGGTGTCGCCGAGGCGGTCTGCGAGCTCGTGCAGCTTGGCTATGTCGAGCGGTCCGAGGCACCGCATGACCGGCGTACGAAGATCATCCGCCTCACCGAACGCGGACAAGCCGGCCAGCGCGCCGCTGCCCGGGTCCTCGCCGAGATCGAGCAGAGCTGGGCCGACCGGTTCGGGCAGACCCAGGTCGCGGCGTTCCGAAGGACCATGGAGCAGATCATCGAGACGTCGCGGGAGTAGCCGGCAGGGCTCCTGACCCGAGGATCACCGCACAGGACGACGGGCTGGGTCTTGAGGACTCTCCGGCGATCGTGAAGAGACGAGAGGACAATGATGGCAAGTACAGGCACAGTTAGCTCGCTGGCATCCGTCCAGTTTTCCGTGCTGGACACAGCGATGGCCGGCTCTGGAAAGACGATGCACCAGGTTTTCGAGGAGACTATCGCCTTGGCACGCCGGGCAGAGGAGTTGGACTTTGCCCGCTACTGGATGGCGGAGCACCACGGCGTACCCGGCGTGGCCAGCTCAGCACCAGTCATCACGGTGGGAGCCCTGGCTGCTGCGACCGCACGCATCCATGTCGGGACCGGGGGCGTGATGCTGCCCAATCATGTCCCGTTGGTGGTTGCCGAGCAGTTCGGCACGCTCGCGTCCTTGTATCCCGGCCGCATCGACCTCGGAGTGGGGCGGGGTGCGCCGGACCCGCAAACGGCACAGGTACTGGCCCGCTCTCTGGCGAACTACGGCGGAGATGACTTCGCGGAGTCCGTCGCCGAACTCTCCGCCTACCTGACCGGCGAATCCCCAGACGGACGGCCGTACCGCGGGCCGTACGTGGCACCGCGCGCCGACCAGCCCGCGTCGGTGTGGGTGCTGGGTGCCAGCGCCAACGGGGCGGCTGACCTGGCGGCGAAGCTCGGTGTGCCGTTCGCTTTCGCGCACCACTTCGGCCGCGGCGACGCTGCCGCCGCGTTCGACCGCTATCGGCGCGATTTCCGTCCCTCGCGGGCGTTTGCGCAGCCACACACGATTGTGACCGCGCTCACCGTCGTTGCCCCGACGGACGCCGAGGCTGAGGCTATCGCCGCGTCAGCAGACCTCATGTTCGCGCAGTTCTTCCAGAGGGGCCGCCGGTTCGCAGGCCGACTCCCATCCCCGGAAGAGGCGGCTGCGCACACCTGGTCGGCGGACGAGCGAGCATTCGCCGCACAGCGCCACCACGGGCAGGCGATCGGCAGCTTCGAGACCGTACAGGCCTCACTTACCAAGCTGCTGGCCCGTACCGGCGCGGATGAGCTCATGGCGACCATGCAGATATACCGGCTGGCGGACCGCATCCGCTCGTTGGAATTGCTGGCCGCCATGTCCGGTTCGACAGACTTCGCCGAGGCGCCGGCGTAGTGGCCGACGAACCTGGATATAGGAGACACGCCCCAAACTAGGCCGCCTATGCCTGTCGGGCAGCTGTAGTTGCAGTCGCTCGTGAAGGAACGACGGCTGGAGGCCCGACGGCAAGGCACGGCCGGTCAGGTGCGCCGGGGGTAGGGGATGAGGATCCAGGTGCCGTCAGGTCTCCGCTCGGGCATGAGGTGGTTGCGGTGCCAGTGGTCGTGGTGGTGGTCGCAGACCAGGCAGGTGTTGGCCAGGGTGGTGGGGCCGCCGTGTGCCCAGTGCACGCGGTGGTGGGCCTCGGTCCATTCCACCCCCAGGGTCGCGCGACTACTGTCGTGGCATGAGAGCAGTGCTGTACCTGCGGCAGAGCAAGGACGCCGGCCTGACGGGGCTGGCTGTGGACCGGCAGCGCACCGAGTGCCGGCGGCTCGCGGCCGACCGCGGCTGGACCGTGGTGGAGGAGTGCATCGACAACGACACCTCCGCCAGCACCGGTCGGCACCGACCCGGCTACCAGCGGGCCCTGCAGCTCGCCGAGGCCGGCGACATCGAGGTCATCATCGCCTGGCATGTGGACCGGCTCACCCGCCGGGTGGCCGAGCTGGAGTCCCTGATCGAGCTGTGCGAGCGCACCGGGGTCCGGGTCGCCACCGTCAGCGGGGACCTCGACCTGACCACCGACGCCGGGCGGCTGGTCGGACGGATCCTCGGCGCGGTCGCCCGCGGGGAGGTCGAGCGCAAGTCCGCCCGGCAGAAGCTCGCCAACCAGCAGCGGGCCGAGACCGGGTGCGCTCCGGCCCGCCGGGCGTTCGGGCACAACCTCGACGGCAACCCGCACCCCGCGGAGGCACCCGTGCTGCGGGACCTGTGCGCGCAGGTGGTCGCCGGGTTGTCGACCAACAGCGCCACCAGGTGGCTGAACAGCCACGGGCACACCACCACCGCTGGCAAGCCGTGGGACCGCAACAGCGTCGCGAAGATGCTCGGTAACCCCCGCAACGCCGGGCACCGCACCTACCAGGGGAAGATCGTGGCCGATGGGACCTGGGAACCGGTGGTCAGCGAGGAGCTGTACCGGGCCACCGCCGCCGCGATCGCGGCCCGCTCCTACCGCCGCGCCACCCCCCCCGCCCGGCGGCACCTGGGCAGCAACCTCTACCGCTGCCACTGCGGCGCCCCGGTCCGGGCCAACTACTCCCACCACAGCACCCGCGTCTACCAGTGCACCGCCGGCGCGCACCTGTCCCGCAGCGCCGACCCCATCGACACGTTCGTCCGCGACATCATCACCGCCCGGCTGCGCCGGCCCGACGTCGCCGAGCTGCTGACCCCCGACCTCCCCGACGTCGCACCCCTGCGCGAGGAGGCCCAACGGCTCCGGCTGCGATTGGACCGGCTCGGCTCCGACTACGCCGACGGGCTCCTCACCGGCCGCCAGGTCCAGGTCGCCACCGCCGACCTGGAGGACAAGCTCGTGCACGTCGAAGCGCAGCTCGCCAGCGCCGGCCGCGGCAACAAGCTCGGCGGGATCCTGTCCGCCCCCGACCCCGGGCAGAGCTGGCTCGACGCACCCCTGGACATCCAACGCGCCGTCCTGGACACCCTCGCCCAGGTCACCGTCGAGCGGGGCACCCCCGGCCGGGCCCGGGACAAGCCGATCGGCGTCAAGATCAGCTGGCGCAGCTAGCAGATCGCCGACCACCAGCGCTTGCCACGAGGCAGCGGAACCAGGTCCCGGCGACCGGGCTCGTCGCGCCCCTCAAGCCGGTCTGGGAGCAGCCCGAAGTCCCAGTGCCGGCGCGATGCACCACGCTGCACAGCCCTGAGCGCCGCAGTCGCTAGCGACGTGGTCACAGGCTTCGGCGTCGCAGCGGCATGGCCTTGCACCTTGAGCGCCGCTGACGGCTGTGCCGCCGTGGGCGCAAACGGCTCATCAGTCCATCATGGAGGGGTGAACTCCACGGCCGCGGCCCTGCTTGATCCGGCGAGGCAGCGCCGTGTCAACCGCCCCCTCGCCGCGTGGCGCCGGGCCCGTGCGGTCGAGCTGGCCACTCAGGGGCACACCTACGACCAGATCGCCAGCGAGGTCGGCTACGCCAACCGCGGTACCGCCTACCGGGTCGTGCGCAAGGCCCTGGACGAGAACGTGGCCGATGCGGTCGAGGAGTACCGCGAGGTCGAGGTCGCCCGTCTCAACGCGCTGCAGGCCGCGGTGTGGGACCGCGCCATCGCTGGTGATCTACAGGCCGTGGACGCGGTGTTGAAGCTCGTCCAGGCCCGCGTGAAGCTCCTTGGTCTTGGTGGCGGGTCCACGGCGTCACCGACCCCGTCGACCGTGGTGGTGCCTGCGAGGACAAGCGGATGACGAGCGTGGACGTGACCGGGGCATGACCGACGCCGGGCGACACGCGCGGTCGGGATGCCCGTCTCCGGTGGGCGCCCTGCGACGTCGTTCGCGCATGGCCCACCGTCCCCGCCCTGTCGTCCGGTGTCGCCGCCGCAGCTCTCACGGCTGGGTGCGGCGGCAAGACGGCCGGAGAGTCCCCCAGTCGGCGCCGCAGCGCGAGGAACCCTCGCCAGCGTCATGTTGCACCGGCCGCGCTCGACATCCGCTGCTGACCGCGCTCGACGAGCAGGGGCCCGTGGACGGGTGACGCACAATCGTCCGGGAACCGGCCAGCCCGCGGTGACGTCAGACCCCATCATGACGGCATCCCGCGCGGGACGGCATGGCTCGACTGCCGTGCGGGTCGGGGTGATCGCCCTGCTGGCCGGCTGCTCGGCCGCGCCCACCGGCGCCACGCCGGCCGGCTTCCTGGGCGGGGCCACCTCGTTTGACGGGCCGACCTCGGCGCTGACAGGCGCGGGGCTTGGCTACGACCCGCTCGGGCGCCGCGTGTTGGCGTTCGGCGACGTCACCACCACCCGGGCCGGAGCGACGACCAGCACGGGCGTGGGCGCGCCGACCTACGCCTGGACCGCGGCCACCGGCTGGCGACTGCTGCACCCGACCCGGTCACCGGGCGCCCGCTCAGGGGCGCTGCTCGCCGTCTCCGCCGGCCGGCTGCTGATGATCGACGGTGCCATCAACACCAGCAGCACCACGCCCTGCCCGTCGTCCTCGCCGTCGGTCAGCCCCGACGGCAGCACCGTCACCCAGGGCTGCTCAAGTACCGCAACGGTCAGCCGACACGGACCCCCGGCGACAGCTGGGCCTGGCACAGCACCAGCTGGCAGCCCGCCCGCGCCATGGGCCTGCCGGCAAGCGGGCAGTCTGCGGTCGCCGACCCGGCGCTGCACGGGGTCGTGCTGGTGGCCAGCATCAGCCAGGGTGGCACGGGGGACCTGACCCTCGACAGCCAGGGCAGCTGGCTGCTGCCCGACACCGGTCCCCGGACCTGGCGGCTGCTGTCACGCACCCAGCCGGCCGGTGGCCAACCCCCCGCCTAGGACCCGCACACCCGGCAGCTGGTCGCCTACACCGGCAACCAGGCTTTCATCGCAGGCCCCGGCATGGGAGCCCCTGACCGCCCCGGCGCGAGCAGCACCAGCGTGCTGCGGGCGGGCCGGTGGGTGACCCTGCGCGGCGTTTCCGCGGAGGACGCCGACGGGGTGGTCGCCACCGACCCGCGGACCGGCCGGGTGCTGCTCTACACCGAGCTCGGGCACACCTTCAGCTGGACCGGGAGCGGCTGGCACCGTCAGGACATTCCCGGGCCCACTGGCACCACCGGCCTCCCGGTCCTGGTCGCCGACCCCGCCGACCGGCTGGTCCTGGCGGTGTTCACCGGCGCCGGAGCCAGCACCTGGACCTTCACCGGGGTCTGGCACCCCGCGACCGGCCCGACCCCTTGACGCAGCCGTGACCGGCGCACGTCGTCCGCCTGTCGGCCGGCCGCCGACGAGCAGCAGCGCTCGAACCGGTGACCGTCCTGCGGCTACTTAGCCGACCCCGCAAAACCGGACAGACCGTCGATGTGACGGGGCCCTGGGAGGAAGGCCGGGTCGAGCGCTGTAGACCGCCGGGACCTGGAGGACTGGACCCCTCGCGCACGACCCCACGCCCGGCGGGCACGACCTGCACCTCGACCCGGTCGTCCACCGGCGCGGCCCGCTGACGAGCCCCACCGTGGCCTACGACCGGGCCTCCGACCGCGTCACCGACCCGGCAGCACGCGAGCCGGACCCGCGGGACGAAGAGTGAACGCAGCTCGCCCGTGCCAGTCGGTTTAGCTCGCGGCCACCGCATGTAGCACCCCATCCGTAGCGTCGCGCCCGTGCTGACCTTCGCGGGAGACGACGTCGAGGAGCCGCAGGCCCTCGCGGCGCTGCGCCGCTACGCCGACGAGCACCCGGCCACCCTCGCCTGGTACGACTACGCCGGCGGCGACCTGCCGCCGGTCGCGGCCGACGGTGTGCAGCTCGCGGACATCGGCCGGCTCGTGGTGATCAACGCGCAGCTCAGCGCGGACGACGTGCCCGGGTTGCTCGCGCCGCTCCCCGACGACGGGCTGTGGGACGCGGTGCCGCACGACGCGGACTTCCGCGACCTGCCAGCGGACCCCCACGAGCACCCGGTCTACGTGGCAGCGTCGGAGCTGTACTCGGCGCTGACCTCGCGGCACAACATCGCCCGCACCAAGGCCACGAAGCTGCTGCACCTGAAGCGGCCCCAGCTCATCCCGGTCGTCGACCGGGTCGCCGCCGAGCACTACCGGCAGGCCGCTGATGACCTCGCCGCACGGTGGGGCGAGCCGCACGGCCAGTTATGGGCCGCCATCTGGGCCGACGCACGCGCCAATCAGGAAGCGCTGCGACCGGTCCTGGACGAGCTCGCCGGCGACGGCGGGGACCGGGCGCGCTTGGCAGCCCTGTCACCGCTGCGCATCCACGACGTCCTCGTGTGGTCGCTGTTCCGCCGGGCGGCCGGGTGACCGACGAGGACCAGGACCGCACCGGGGAGCTGGCCGGCCTGCTCGGCCTGTCGCGGGACGAGGTACTGGAGGCGGTCGGCGGGTGGTGGCAGCGGGCCGACCCCACCGGGCAGGACGAGGACCAGCCGCTCGTGTGGTTCGCCGCCGGCTACCCCCACGAGGTACTGGTGGGCGTCGGCCTGGGTGCAGCGGCCGCGGTCGCTGTGCCGGCCACCGAGTGGGACTGCCACGAGCCGGTCCTGCTGGCGAAGAACGTGCGGGCGGCGCCCAACGGGCTCCTCGGCGGGCCGCTTCTGGACTGGCTGCGCACGCAAACAGCCGATGTCACGCGGCGGCGGCGTACCGCCATCTTCAGCTGCAGGTACTGCCGCGCGAGGACCGGACCGGAGCACCGCCACGAAGGCCAGGTCTGCATGCCATGTTCGTCGCGCTACCTCGGGGTCGTCTACTGACCCCCGTACCCCGGCAGCGGGTGGGTGCCGGCTGCGCGGGTTGCGGGAGCGGCCCGACCGGGCATGATGCGTCGCCCCGCTGTGCCGGGCGTGATCCGAGCGGAGGTGCCTGGTGGTGATCGAGCCGGGTGTTTTCGCGTTCGGGCTGACGAACAGGGCGATGCCGGCGACGGTGCCCGTGGAGGCTGATGCGCTGGTGCTCGGGGTGTACCCGAGCGCCTTCCACGTCGCCTGGCGTCCTCCCGCTCAGTGGGACGCGGGCGCGTTCGGGAGCCTGGCGGTCGACGTCGAGCCGTCGGTGTTCTGGCCTGGAGCGCCGCAGGTCGACCGGACCCGTCTGCTGCGCGAGTGGCAGCACCGGGCCGAGGAGGTGTGCGGCCCGCTGCCGGGCCGGTTCGGCTGGTGCGGCAGCAACGGCAGCAGTGGCGCGCTGCTGGACCGACTTGGGTACTTCGCCGGCTCCGGGGTGCCGCGCGAGCGGACCGCGTTCACCGACGCGCTGCCGGTGTTCACGGTCAAGCGAGGCCGGCGGGCAGGTCACCGCGAGCAGGGTGACGCGCTCGACGACTACAACCTGCTCGCCCGTGCCCACGACTTGCCCCTGGCGTCGCTGCCGGCCCGCCCCGATCCGGCGGAGTTGCCGGTACTGGCCGCCGACCAGTTCGGCGAGCGGCTGCGCGGGGAGCTCCTGGCGGTCGCGCCGCGGCTGGTGGTGACCCTGGGCCAGGAGGCCTGGGACACCCTCGTGGCCGTCGCGGACACCGAAGCGCCCGCCCGGGGGCTGTCCCACGCCAGGGCAGAAGGTCGGTATGGGGTACGGGGTGCTGTCACCATCGGTGGCTGGTCGGCCGAGTGGCTGCCCCTGGCCCACCCCGGGCTGCTCGGCAAGAGCTCGCCCTGGCGCAGCGCGCACCAGCTCTGGGCCGCCGGGCACCGGTAGGCCGTTGTGGGCGAGCCGGTCACGATGGGTGCCGATCGAGGGCGTCGTGCGTTCCAGGCCCGAGCTGCTCCCCGGCATAGTCGCTGCTCTGACGACTGCATGTCCGAGGTCCTGGCCAGGCTGCGCGGGTGACCACCGAACACGAGACCGCTCCCACGCACGTGCAGGACCTCCTGGGTGCCGTGCTGGACCGGCAGGAGGCCTTGGAGAACCGCCGGGGCTCAGTGGTGCCCGACCGGATGCGGTGGGGCCTGCAGGATCTGGATGGGGACCTCGGCGGGCTGCGGGCCGGCGACGTGGTGGTGCTGGCCGCGAGGCCGGCGATGGGCTGCACGACGCTGGCGCTGCAGGTCGCGGCCTATGCGGCCCTGCACAAGCCGCGTCCGGTGCTGTTCCGTTCCCACCGGGAGCCGCCGGATGAGCTCGTCCTGCGGGCGGTCGCGGCGCAGGGCCCGGTGGACGTGCGGCGACTCCGGCGCGGTGGCCTCGACGAGCAGGGCTGGAACGTCTTCGCCCGCACCCTGGGGCGGTTGTCGTCGGCACCCCTGTGGTTCGACAGCGGGTCCACTCCCGCCGAGGAGGCTCTGGCGGTGGTCGACCCAGCGCACCTCCCGCTCGCCGAACTGGCCGGTCAGCGGCGGGCGCCGCTGCTGGTCGTCGACGCCGCCCCCGAACTCCGGGAACCGTGCGAGATAGCGGCCGGCGCGGAGCTGCTGCGCGGCCTCGCCGCCCTCGCCGTCGACCGTGACGTGATCGTGCTGGTCACCGTCGGGCTGCCCCTGCCCGCCAATCCCGACGGGGCGGGACCTGGACTGGCGGACCTCGCGCCCTTCCCGACCGCGGAGCGGGTCGCCACCCACGTGCTCACCCTGCACCGGCCGGACGCCTACGCGGTCGGCCACCGCCTGCACCCGCGGGCCGGCGAAGCGGACCTGCACCTGGTCAAGAACGCCCGCGGCTTCACCGGCACCAGCCGCCTCGCCTACCTGGGCTGGCAGTGCCGCTTCGTCAGCTGGCCGGCAGGGAGCCAGGACCCGGCACGCTGAAAGCCCGCACGGTCGACGTTGTAGCTCCACCTGGCAAGTGCTTGCTCCGTTGGACATTCTCACGTAGAATGACCAGCAACGGCAAACGGGATCACCACGCCCTGATGGGGTTGGACAACACCCGGGCCGTTGGCAGTGTGAGCCCCGACACCACTTGGTGATCGGGGCTTTTCTGCGTTCCGGGCAGGTGGCGACCGTCGCCGCTGCCCGCACGTCAGCCCCCCGCCGCCCGGCGGGGGGCTTGTTCTGTCTCTGGAGGCAAAGACATGACCACCATCGACGATGAGCCGCGCGGCGTCCCGCTTCGCGAGGTGTTCTCCCCGGGGGACTACGCGGATGTCCGCCGCCGGTTGCGGCGCGGCCGGTGGTGGCGGTTCCTCAACGCCAAGGACCGACTGCTCGCGCTCGCCCGCCGGGCCGGCAGGACCGCCGCGGACCTGACGGCGAGGGCGGTCGCCCGGTTCCGGCCCGAGGGGACAGCCCCGGCCGTCGGCCGCGCGGTCCGTTGGGCGGCCGGCAGGGCCGGGCTGGCAGCCGCGGCCCTGCGCGCGGCCGGTCCTGTGCCGACGCTGACCTGGGCCGCCAGTACCCGCAGGGGGCAGACCGTGCTCGGGGCCGCTGCCCGCACGGCGGGCACCTGGGTGGCGGCGGTGGGCAGGACCGGCGCCGGGGTCCTGGCCCGGCTGGGCACCCCGGGACAGCGGGTCCTGAGCTGGCTCCGCGCTAACCGGCGCCGGTACCGGGAGGTCCTGGCCAAGGTGGCTGCCCACCCGGTCGCCACGGCCACGCTGGCGAACTGGCGGCTCCTGGTGGACCTGATGGGGGCGTGGGCCCGCGAGCGTGTCCTGGGGGGCCTGCTGGCCCGGTTCCTGCCCGGCAGGTACTCCCTGCTCGTCCGGCTCACCCTCGGGGCCCTGCTCGTCCCCGGCCGGCTGCGCCACACCCTCCCGGGCCTGGCCCGCCAGCTCCTGCGCTGGTCGGGCACGAGCCGGACGACCCGCACCCCCGACGGTGTCGAGAACGCTGTGCGGCCCGAGGGGCCCACGAACGACACGTCGCACACCGCGGCGGCCACACCTTCCAGCACGACCGCGGACACCACCATCAATGGCCGCCGTGCTGGGAGCACCGGCCAGCATGAGCCGGTCGAGCCGGTTGAGCGGCCCACTGTGACCGCCAGCACCCCTTCGGGCACCGTCGACCTCGACGGGGCCACCCAGGGCATGGTGCCGACAGAGCCACCGCCGCTCCGGCGCCCGGCTGGCACGGCCGGGGTGCGGCGTCAGGGGCTGCGGTTCGGCGACGACGAGGGCACCGGCAGCACCAGCCGCTACCCGGCGAAGAAGCAGCGGAGCCGAGGGCACCGCTGAGAACACCCCCACCACAACGACCGACTACCCAGGCCGTCACGCACCCGCGGGGCGGCCCGTTCCTGTGTCAGGAGGCACTCATGGTGCTGATCTTCACCATCGCGGCGGCCGCGGCGCTGGCCGTGGTGCTCTACGCCCGGCTCGCCGAGGACAACCCCGAGATGGTCGACACCGCCACCAAGAAGGTGCATCAGCTGTCCGCGGTCGTGCTGGTGCTATCCCGGGCGGTGGAGGGCGTCGCCGACGCCCTGCAGGCCACCGTCCGCCGACAGCCCCGGGTGCTGCTGCGCCGGCCCGACGGCGGGCCTCGGCTCGTCGACAACGACAACTGGGGGATGTTCGACGATGAGTGAGCTCGGGCGCTCGAAGCGCTACCCCAGTGGCCCACCACCGCGGTGCATGCTCGCGGTGCAGGCCATCCAGGCCGGCCCGCAGGACACCCGGGTCTCCGTCGTGGCACCCAGCGGCAGCACCACCGGCTTCGGCTACGTCTCCGTGCGGGTCGGACGGGTGCTGCTGGTCATCGAGGACCAGGACGCCCTGAACAGCTGGAAGGAGGCACTCCAGGAGGCCGAACAGGTCGGGCGCAAGCACCTCACCCCGCCGCAGTTCACCTGGCAGGACACCGGCTGAACCACGGCCGCGCCGGCAGGCCGCCTCCCCGGGCGGCCTGCCGGCCCAGACCGCCGCTGTCAACGCACGGCTCCTGGGCCGTGCACTCGGACCCAGCCTTGGGCCACGTGGTGTCTGGCGCTGGGCTACTCGGCCAACTCCGCCTGCAGCCGGCGCTTCATCACGACCGACTCGAGGTGCAGTGACTCTTTTGCAAGGTCGACGATGGCCCGCCTGACCTGCTTGCCCACCAACGGCACCGAGGCCTTCACCTCGGCGTCGACCTGGAAGTGGCTGCCGCCATCATTGGCCAGCAGCTGCACCCGGCCCTCGATGCGCGCCCGCCGGCCCTTGGTGTCCGCGTCGGCAACGAGGGTTCCCCGGTAGTCGCCGTGGCTGTCGGCCGCCCAGTCCCGCACCTCCACCACGACGATCCGCGGACCGACCAGCGACCTGAAGACGGCGGGTATGCCGTCGGTCGGGACGTGACGCTGGAGCCGCACGACGACTCTGCCGTCACCCCTGGTGACGTCGAGGTGGTGCTCGGTGGACTCGAGTTCGCGTTCGCACTCGGCGACGAAGCTCTCGTCGGTCATCAGGCGCATCACCTGGTCGGGATCCGCGGGGTAGTCGACCCCGAAATAGAGCTTCATGTCGTCGCACTCTCGTCCAGCTGCAGGTGTGCCGGGAAGTTCGTGCCGGCGTAGCGGCCGATGCCACGCATGGAGCCGATGTTGACAACGGCGCCGGTGCCGCCGCCGACCAGCGGGACGACCCTGACGAGGTTGATGACCCCGGTGGACCCGAACTTCGTCAGCAGCCGGAAGCCGACGCGCTTGTTGATGGCGATCAGCGCCGAATCGGGCAGCGCCTTCAGCGCGGCGAGGGCCGCCTTGTTGCCGATCGTGACACCGACCTCCGCGGCGACCGCTGTCCCGCCAGCGCCGAGCAGGCTGATCAGGATGACGCTGCGGACCTCATCGGCGGTGATGTCATACCCGCGCGCGTGGGCCACCGCGGCGGAGCACCGGCCGGCGAGCACGTAGAACGCGGCGGCGTCGACGGGAATCGTGACCGGCAGGGTCAGCAGCCCGCCCATGCCGGTGGCGAAGCCCGTCGCGCCGGCCAGGCGGACGCGGGTGGCGATGATCCTGGCCACCGCGGTGTCCACGTCGGCGTGGCGGGCCATGTGCTCCTCGGCGATCTGGCGCGCGCCCTTCATCAGGCCCAAGCCGTCGACCCCCACATTGAGGATCTTGTCGAGCAGGGTCTGGATCGCACTGTCCCGGGCCGGCGGCTCGTCCGACCCGCCTCCCGGCGCGGTACTCAGCGGCGGCGACTTCGTCACCATGATTGTTGGCTCCCTTTGGCAGGTGGAGTGGACGGCCACCTCAGCGCGTCCCGGCCAGCTATCGGCAAGTCCTCTTCGGAACCGAAGTAGACGCATGCGCAGAGCGACCAAGACGGTCAGCCGGTGCCCCGCCGAGCCGACCGCCGCAACGAGCGGGACGCCCGGCGTCTGCGCGCGTTCGGCGAGCGGGTGCGAGTGCTGCGCGTCGAGAGAGGCCTGACGCAGGAGGACCTGGCCGAGGCCGCCGACCTCTACCGGGCCGAGATCGGCCTCATCGAGAACGCCAGGCGCGAGGCCAGCTACACGATCATCTGCCGGCTCGCGGACGGCTTCGGGCTCACCGCTAGCCAGCTCCTGGACGGCGTCCCCAGCTGATTCAAGCTGTTCGAGACGCAGCAGGCTGACCCGATACGACAGGCTGACCGCGTGACAACACCCGCAGGCACGGCCACCGTGCTCGTGATCGGCGCCGGCTTCTCCCGCTCCATCAGCGGCGGAATGCCGCTGGTTGACGAGATGGGCAACGAAGCGGCCTCGATCATGGGCCTCGGCCCGACCGAGGGCGTGCCACTCCCTTTCACTCACGGGGACTTCGAGGTCTGGCTTTCGCGCCAGTCCCAGCCACAGCCTTACCGAAGTGCCGCCGAGGACGCTGACGCGCACGCGCGCTTCCTGCGCTTCACCGAGGGAATCACCCAGGTCATCGACGAACGAGTCGAAGCCGCTCTGGCCGACGCGGCGCCCGGCTGGCTGATCGCCCTGGTGCGAGTACTGCACGCCCGACAGGCGACCGTGCTGACCTTCAACTACGACCCTCTGATCGAGTGCGCCATCGAGGCCGCCGGGTTGCAAGACTGGGAGGCCCCGTTCAGGAACGCCGACGATCCGCCCGGGCGGCGGGTCGGCTACAGGAACGTCCTGGCCGACGGTGAGGCTCGCCTTCAGTCCGGCACGTACTTCGGGCGCGCCGGCGTAGAGGACCTCGCCACCTTCCACCTTCTAAAGCTGCATGGTTCAACTACCTGGTACGCCGTGCCTGGAGATACCACCGGCGCGACTCTTGCGCGGGTTGCGCCTTCCGGGCGGCTACGAGACGCCCGACCCGGTGACCGACGCCGAGCGGCGTCGTGAACTGCCCGGCCACCACCCGTTCATCGTCCCGCCGACGGCAGCGAAGTCAGGGTTCTATTCCGACCCGCTGCTGCGACAGATCTGGGAGCAGGGGGCTAGCGCGCTGCGGGGATGCGCCCGTGCGGGCCTGATGGGGTACAGCTTGCCACTCACAGACCTTGTCACCCGGGGCCTGTTCCAAGACAACCTCCGCTCGGGCTTTGTCGTGGACGTCGCCGATGCGCACCCCAGGTCCGCTGAGCTGGGGACGCGCCGAGGGTCGTTGAGCGCCTCCTGGAGCTCGGCTACCACGAGGGCAACGTCTATGAGGGTGCCAGGTGCATCGCCGACATGGTCGACGCTCTCGTGAGTGAGCAGGCTGCGCGCGTCCGCGCTCGGATGGACGAACGGACTGTCCCCGACTCGGACTTCACCGGCAAGCCGATGGTTGTTGGCAGCAGACCAGATCGGCTGGCCATTGTCATCGGGACCAGGCCAGGCGTCGGAGAGGACGTCGTAGTCCAGACGCAAAGTGATTGGACGGGGTACCCACTGACTGCCGGCGCGCCCAGACCGGTGCTGCCGGTCCTGGAGGAACTCCGTTCCTGGGCACTCAGCGGCACAGGCCAGCTTCTCGCGCAGCTCCCGGGCGGGAGCACCGTGCCCGTCATCGACGTGCAGGGCCTCGTCACCCCGCTCGGCGCCGAGCGCTGGACGGTCCTCGTGCCCGCAACTGACAGCTGACATCGCCACAGCAACCGAACCACTCCACCGAGATGTTCCGCGGAACCGCAGCTCATTGACGTTGACGAGCCCGTCGTCATCTCGGACGGCCTCGTCAGAGACCAAGCAGCAGCCTGACGTTCCGGCGGATGGTTGGGCTGAAGACGGGGTCGTCCTCGCCAGGCGGCTCCAGGAGGCCCTGGCCAGCGTCGGTGACCGCCGCGAACGACGTCTGTTCCATGAGTTGGTTCAGCAGCTCGACGGTGTGAGCGAGCGTCAGCTCCAGCAGCATGCCCGGGTCCGCGTAGATGCTTCCGGTGCTGTGGACGACGTCGCGCACGCCCCAGTAGACGCGCCCACCCAGGGCGTCCATGGCGGTGAGCAGCTCGTCTACTGCGGCGGGTGGCAGCTGGAGAAGGGTCTCTTGGCGCCGGCGGCTGTCTACGCTCGCCAGGGTGCTCATGCCCTCGTCGTGAATGCTGTTGCGCAGCAACCTGAGGACCGTGAGGGCGTGCGCCTGCGGTGTGCCGTCGGCGACCACGTCTGCGAGCTGCGGGCACGCCTTCCTCACGGCCGACAGCCACTTGGGGCGCTGCCAGCCCGCCTCGAACACCCGCCCCTTGAGCTCAAGGACGTGGTGGGCTACCCGTGCCGCCGCGTCCACGGAACCCATGAGGAACACCAGGCAAGTGTCGAGGCCGGCCGCGACGTCATCCGCCTGGTCGTTGCTCTGACGCTGGTTCAGGGCCACGAGCACGTCGTGTCGAACGTGCAAGGTCCTGGCGACCCGCTGCAAGCACGCACCGCCGAGCCCCGTCAGCGCGTCCGCCATGTTCGGGTCGCGCGCCGCCACGCATGAGCTGAACCAACGCCAGCCGGCGGGCAACAGTTCACGCGCGCCCACCCAGTTGTAGAGGCCCTTGTCGAGCCGCATGGCCCCCGACCCGTCGGGAGCCGCAGCGACGACGAAGTCCCCGCGATGTCGTAGGTAGAGGCCGACGAGCCCAAGGGCGTCTCGAAGGCCCGCTACGGCCACCCCGGGAGCCAGTGATGTCCGTCGTTGCAGTAGATACGGGCGCTCCGTGACGAGCACGTCGGCGCGTGTGGCGTCGGCGCCCAGGAGGACGACCATGTCGGCCCTGCGGCGCGCCGCGGCGGCCTCGGCCGGGAGGTGGACATAGGCGGGCGAGCCGACATCCCGTCCGGCTGAACCGACGCCGTTGCCCCTGATCGCGCCGTGCGTGACTCCCTCATCGGTGGCCCAGGTGACGCTGTGTGTGGTGAAGCCCTGGTCAGGTTTTGGGACAGCCTCGATCCACCCGATCGGGTAGGAGCGGTCCGATCGCGGTGGCGTGACGCGGCGCACGGTCGACGGCGCGCCCTTCTCCCCCACCAGGAGCCCCTGGACCCCCTGCCTGTGCCATAGCGCAAGCAGCAGCTCTGTAGCGTCGCTGCCTGGCTGGAGGACGGCTGCGTCGAGCACGATCCGCATCGGGCGAAGCTCGCGGACGGCCGGGAACAACGCCTCCCAGTCCCACCGGTCGCGCTGGCGAAGTTGGACGGTCATCGCACGACGGTAGCGAGAGCCCCGTCAGTACGACATCAGCAGCATCGTCAGGGTCTGCGCGAGAGCCGGGCGTCGGTCTACCGAGCGTTGACCCTGCCCATCAGCAGCGGCGACGACAGGGACGTCGCAGACGTGCGGGGCCGCAAGGGTGCGCAGGCCGCCGCCCCGGCTGATGTGGAACGTCGCGGCCGGCGAGTCCACCCCGTCGGACCGCACCGCCAGCACGTCTTCCTGACCGCTGCCCGGGTGCGGCTGCAGCACCCTGGAGCCCGGTGGAGCGGCAACCAGCCGGGCCGCCAGCCGCCACGCCGCCGCCTCGACGGAAGCTCGTGGACGACCGGGCGCGGCTCGCGCCCTGGCGGTTCGTCCCTTGGGTTCACGAATGCTGCGCGCAGTAGGAATGCAAGGTGACGGCAGGGTTCAGGTATAGGTCTGACGGCACACTGTGCCGATGACGTCAGGGGTCGTCGCGGCCGCGGTGCCGTTGCCCGGTGTGGACAAGCGGGACGCGCTGGCGAGCACCCTGGCGGTGACATCCACGACGGCCGTCCTGTTCGGTGCCGGACTCTCACGAGCTGCGGGCATCCGCACAGGCTGGGAAGTGAGCCAGGAGCTGATACGGCGCATCGCCGTCCAACACGGCGTGCCAGCTGCAGAGCTGGTTGAGCGCCCTGAAGCGTGGTGGACTGCGAACAGAGGCGGTGACCCGCGCTACGAACAGCTCGTAACGGAGCTCGCGCCCACCGACGCCGACCGCCGTCACCTGCTGGAGCGGCTTGTCACACGGCACCGGGACACGAACGAACTCGCGGTGCCCGGGGTTGCGCACTCGGCGTTGGCCAAGTTGGCGCGACGGCGCAGCGTCCGTGTCTTGATCACGACGAACTTCGACCGGCTGATGGAGAACGCCCTCGACAAGGCGGACGTCAGCTACCAGGTGCTGCATGACCCGGCCCAGGTCAAGACGAGTACGCCGCTGGTCCACGCGCCCGTCACATTGATCAAGCTTCACGGCGACTACGGGACGGGGCGTCTGCGCAACTCCGAGACCGAGCTAGGTAACTACCCGAGACCTTGGAGGACCCTGCTGCATCGGGTATTCGATGAGTACGGGCTGCTCGTTGTTGGCTGGTCCGGGGAGAGTGACACCGCCCTTGTGCAGGTCATGGACCGCGCTGTCGGCCGTCGCTACGCCTGGTACTGGGCCACCCACCACGCTGACCTGAAGGACGCTGTACGCGGTCTGGTGCAGCGGCGAGGGTCACACGTAGTCGACAGCACGGGTGCCGATGAACTGCTCGACGACCTGGTTCGTCGCGCCGACCGGATCGGCGAGCTTCAGCTCCACCGCTCAGCCCCACGTAGCACCCTGAACGTCAGCGTGGATTTCGCCCGCCGGCGACTGCCGTGGTCCCCGACACCTCCGCTCCTCGCAAGGTGCAGCGCATCGTTCGGCACGGGGGGCAGCCCGCTACGGCCTATCGGACCCGCTACCCGCGAGCGCGTCCACGCCGCGCTGGTGAACGCCGCGCCCCTCGCGGACGCGCTCACCGACGTCGCCCGCCTCGGTCATACATGGACCGACCAGCCCGTTAACGCGAGCGCGGACCGAGCTGCCTGGCGGCTGGGACCCGAGCAACCGCAGGCAGTCTCAGCGTTGCTCGACATCATCCCCGAGAACGGCCTGACGGTCAGCGTCTACGTCGGACTCGACCTGGCCCAGCGCCGTGCGGTCGATACGGTGCTCTGGGCGCGCATCCTGCGCGCCGCCATAGTGCTGGCGGCGCTGGACATGCGCGTGGCACTTAACGCCGTCCTGCCCCCGCAGGCTGCCTTGACCAGGGTTGAGCTCAACTGGCAGCTCGTGACCGATCTGCCAGGCCAGGGCCTCGGGACGACCTACCGTCCCGTGCCGCTCAGCGCCCGCTTGGATCTGTCGGCGCTCAACGTCGCGCAGGACGAAACCTCCGACCCCTTCATCGGCCAGTACGCCGAGCTCGGCGACGCGATGACCACCGAGGCGGACCTCACCGCGGTCGTTCTGGAAGCCATCCAGCTGGCAGCATTGAACGGCCAATCGCCCGACCCGAGGGCCGGGCTCACCGCCGCCGCCGAGGTACTGGGGTTGAGCGACTGGCAGCCGGTCTGACCTCAGCACGCTGATCACGGCCGCCGCCCGCCGAACCGTGGGTCGCACGCAGCGGGCCGTGCTCGAAGTCCTTGCCGTAGCGGGCGAGGCGGACGGGCATCGTTGGCGGGGCTCGGCCGGGCGGGGGCGGTTCAACAAGGTTCATCCAGAGCATTGCCCCAGCGGTGCTGCAGGTACATGTTGTCCACGTACTCCCAGAACTCACCGAACCGAAAGGGGTACTCGAAGTCGGTGCCGCCCAAGCCCACCCGAAGCTCGAAACCACCCTCATCCCACGTGAGTTCACCCTCACCATCGGTGTCCTCGTAGACCTGGTCTTCGAGTTCTGAGGCGTCCTTGCACCTGGAGGTCTGCAACATGGATCTCTGGTCAACGATGATCCTCTTCGCCAGCACGGGATGATAGAAGACCCGGTTGTTGGAATATCGGTTCTGGCCGATCGAGAGGGGGATCTGCGCAACCGCCGTTAGCACCCGCTCAAAGAGCAACGGGAAGGGGAACTCTCGTACGGCGGATCCCCACCACAGCGTGATTCCTTCCTCGTCTATGCGCATCGAGGAGTCACCATCGCCGCTGAGCTCAGTCAGGTGTTGTTCGAACGCAGTTACGTCGACTTTTCCGCTCACCTGCAGCAGATCAGCCCGGATGCACCGCTGAGTATTTGATCAAGTGAAGTTGATCTTCGATCGCTGAATGTCGGGCTGTGGACGTACTCGGTCCCGGTGGGTGTGCTCCGGGTCCTCGGGTGGTGGGCGGTCGGGGGGTGACCGGCGCTCAGGTGATCAGGGGGAGGGCGTCGATGCGGCGCTTGAGCCAGGTCAGGGCGGTCTGCCAGGGCCAGCCGGTGGGCAGGTGCAGGTGGTAGCGGCGGGCGGAGCGGGCGAGCCGGGCGGGGACCGTGAGCAGGGTGCGTTGCAGGGTGGCGAGGGTGGCTTCGCCGAGGCCGTGCCCGGCCAGGGTCGCGATCGCCCGGCCCATGTTGACGGTCATCGCGGCCAGGGTCAGCCAGGCGGCATTGGCCCAGAAGTCCCCTGAGGGCAGGTGCGCCAACGGGCCGCCCTTGAGCTCGGCGATGCTCTGCTCGACCACGGCGTGCGCGCGGTGTTCCCGTTCGACGTCGAGCAGCGGTTCGATCCGGTCGGTGAGGACCGCGTGGTGCCGCCAGACCGGGACGGGCAGGGCCTGCTGGTCCAGCGGCTCGCCGGTGGCGGCTTCCCGGAGCCGGCGGACCCGGCGCACGACCAGCCTGGCGGTCACCGGGGCCTTGGTGGAGGTGAACGCGGTGTAGACGGTCTCGGCGACCTCAGCGCTGCTGGCCACGATGATCCCGTCGTCGTCCTCGACGGCGTCCCAGTAGGGGATCGGGACCCAGGCCTCCTCGGGGATCCCGGAGATCGCCCGGGCGACCGCGGCATCGTTGCGGGCGGTCACGCTGAAGGCGGCGCCGGCCCGGCGGCAGCAGGCGATGAACCGGCTGTCGTAGAAGCCGCTGTCGGCGCGGACCAGCAGCGCCCCGGTTGAGCCCGCCGCGCGGACCCTGGCGATCGTCTCGGCCAGGAAATGCGCGCCACCCTTCCCGG
>JAABUP010000641.1_pt1 | contig 75393 bp, 106 predicted proteins | sample 5559201 | NCBI WGS metagenome assembly JAABUP01 (sample SAMN10711887, study PRJNA513373) | rock metagenome | isolation source: Antarctica rocks | place: Antarctica | reverse complement strand
AGCATCAGCATGTTTGTCTTGTGACTGAGATGCAAGTCGGAATGAATAGTTTGAGCAGAATGAGAATTGTGAGACAGCGCTTTGATGATCACATTTCAGTGCAAATGAATTTGTATAGATCCTGTAAGCAAACAGCATGTGGAACCTTAAGTTTGCAGTCGTTACATGCATCCAAGCATACATCTCCATAGGGTCTTGAGCATCAACTCAAGATGAGCTCAACGAAAGGCCTAACTTGTTGAGTGCCCAAGGCATCAGCGATACGCTGATATATCATATCCTGTATGGTGCATGAAAGCAGGTCCCCACTTGAAGATGTTCGTAATAAGCTGTGTCCACAAAGCCATCAATACAGTATACTGCTTCAATCGGGGCTGTATTGTTGCATGTCACAGCTTAAAGCTGTGCAAAGGTTCTAGTGAAAACATCAAAACATACAGCAGTTGTACACAAGATATGTCACTCAATCAGCGACTGTTGTCGGTTGAGCATAGTCATGACAACTAGGAAGCCTTTCTTAGCCTTTTGCGACCCTCGACAGCTTTGGTCTCAGCTACAGGCTTGACCGCCCTGGTGCTCCTAGCTAGAGATGAGTCTCTGGAGGAATGTCTTGACTCTGATGCTCTGTCTTTGGACCTCTTGACATGCTTTTCCTGTGCAGCACTGCTGTGATCAGACTCTGAGTCTGCTAGCATGGGATTCTCGTTGTCTCCTGCCTCATCAGAGTTGCTGCCGTCAACCTGCAAGAAGCACATGGCACTAGTGAATTGTGAGAGGAGAATCCTGCAACCTGACTTGAAATCGCTCAGGACACTCACATTGCAACACAGACAGAAGAAAAATTGCAGAGCTTTGGAACTTTGCAGACACCTCAACCAATTCTGCCATATGCTTCACACACCTGCAGATTTGCCTTCACAACAGAGGACGCTGGGCTGGAGTCATTAGTCTCAGAGTTGCCTGACCCAGATGCATCCTCTGCTTCCTCCTCTGAAGAGGAGGAGTAGGTTTCCTCCTGAGCACGGCTGCGAGTTGTACGCATGCCTGCAATGTAAATGATGTCAGTTGAGCTGTAATGCATGATAACTGTGATGCATAGGCGATATCTCAACCGCTGCCCAAAAGCAGCAGCAAAATACCTGGTGAGGTGCTTGCAGCTGCTGGTCATGTTGGCACATGTTCACTGCTGCCCAAAAGCAGCAGCTACATGTAAGGCAACTTCCGTCCAGCCTTACTGTGGTGGAGATGCCACTAGCCAAATTACGAAGCTGCAGTTGGGCAGGCTTGCTTGGCAGCATGCTTGTGCCCAAAAGGCTCAAGCATATTCTGCACACTACTGGACAGTATCACAGCCGCTATGCAATGATGTTGCTCAAATGGGTTTTGGGAGCACACCTGCTGAACCCCTAACCCTTGTTGTTGGACCTTCTTTGGGTTCTGCAGCCTGAGGCTTCAGCCGACTGCTGCTCCTAACTGCCCTAGACCCACTGCCCCTGATAGGGCCTTTCTGAGCAGCCAGCTTAGGCTTGAGGGTCACTCTGAGGGCTCCTCTGGCGGCCCTGCCCCGGGTGGCCAGGGCATCCTCCTGCTCTTGTAGCCGGCGAGCCAGTGCTTCATCATCGTCCAGCCCTTCTTCTTCATCTGCAAAACCACGCAAGTCTGCGCATGTGGATAAGCTGCAATGAAAACATTGTTCAAAAGTCATTGCATAAAAGAGGGAATGCCTTGTGTTGCCAAAGCCAAAATGACCCTGCACAGAACAGTTGCATAGGACCACAAGATGTGAGTCTTGCTGAGAACCTGCTCATTATCCAACGAGTTGGCATATGGCCTACCAGATGGTCAGCATTCACATACACCAGAGACTGCTGCAGCAGAAAACACATGCAATATGTACAAAACTTTCACAGCATTTTGATGCTCTGCATGTGTGTCTTAGGACAAGATGGTCACTGGCTCTGCTCAGCCTCTGCTGGCATATGATGTATGTATGTATGTATGTATGCATGTATGTATGTATGTATGCTCGTATAAGTGCATACATATACACAATGATACAAGCTGTACAGTCTGTTTGCAGCAAAGTGGCACAAGCTGGCTCACCTGCATGCTTGGCTGCGGCCCGTGTACGCTTGACACCTGTACGGGGTGGCTTAACAGCTGCCGGCTCCTCTTCTGCACTGTCCTCTGCATCACCAGACAGCTGCTTACAACTGATGCACAGACTTTGATGAAACCACAGTTCCAACAGGTGCTGTCAGGTCTATGCAAGGCCCGGGAAACTGGCGTGCAAGGCAGACAGCAGACACTGGACAAAGACAGGACAACATCCTTGTGGCAACATGACCACAGGTGACAGTTACCAAAGGCCGGATGATTGCCACAAGACGTACATGGAGCTTGCTCAATCACAGAGCAGAAAAGGAGGGTACCCTCAAACATCTTAAAGCAGAAACAGCGCAGCCTGGCGCTGAAAAACAGGCATGCCATGCCCTCATGAGCAAGCACGTGGTGGCATGGCAGTACACCACCAGCACTTTTTGACTTGCAATGCTGCGCTGTGCTATACCGAGCCAATCTAGCATATGCTACTGTACACTTCTACTCTGTTTTCTAGTCCAGTCATGTATCAGCATGATGTTGCGCACTGTAACAGCGAATTTGGTGGTGTCTGACCTGCAGACGGCTCTGCAAGCGCTCCTGCAGCTTTACGCTGCCTGAAGGAGTAACCCCCCCCTGCATGTGCATACCCACCCACCTCCCTCGTAACTGCTGCAGCAGCTGCTGCAGCACCAACAGTCTTCTTCACAGCGGCCTTGAGAGCATGAAGGCGCAGCTTGACAGCAGCAAAAGATCCTGCGATGCAATGGCTCCTTGGTTGACCTGTCACCTGACATCAGGGATGAGTCTGATTGGCTCATCCAACAGCTGCTGCATTTCAGGCCGAACTCCAGAGATGCATGTCACCCAACAGCAGCTTCTGGGGCTCAAAACTTTAGCTGACATGTCTTGGAGGTCAACTACATGCAGGTGATCTCGACCACTGAACAGCAGCATTTTGCTAACGAGGTCAGGGATGACACTCAGAGACCCAGGTAGCCCCTCATAAACGTTATTAGCCCAGCTGCTGCTATTCAGCTGCAGTGGAGACATTTTCATTGCACGCTTCAGCCTGTCAAGGCAGATACCTCTGCATGTCTGTGACTACACGCTTAGGCTTGGTGTGTACCTGTACTGCTTGGGCTGGGAGCAGGCATGTTGCAGATGCGCCAGTGCGGTCTGAATCTCTCATTGCGCAGCATGTTCTCTAGCAGCAGTGTTGCTGCCATGAGCTCCTGTAAGGCACACCCAGACAGGTAAGTACTTTTGCGCCTTGTCCAGTTGACGATACTGAGACTCACAGCGTCTTGTGAGTCTGCAGGCAAGCACCCCTGTGGTTTGCTGGACCTGCGTGGCTGAAGAGGAGCGCATAACGAGCCACATGTCTGACGTGATCTGTTGCATGTGACGTCATGGCACAGCAAGTCTGCGATGTAGGTGACAGCCAAATCTGTGGGGCATGTGTGCCTCTACCTGTGTACTTAGCAGCCTGAATCTGCAATCAGGAAGTGAGCTGAGAGCGCATGGATGTCTTTACATTGCAAACGGAGAGTCACCTGAGAGCGCAGGGCTGTGGCCAGCAGAAGCTGCCACTGCTGCTGACGAGCCTCACTGCCCTTCACAGAATCATATGCTTCAGGGGCAAGGCCGCTGGCAAAAGCCCCTATCTCGCCTCTGCACCTGTACAGCCAAGTCACAGAATCAGCTTGGATAGCATACGGCTGATGATGGGAACAAGGCAGCCTAGATGGCATGGGCTCTACAACAGGCAGCTTCTGACCATTGTTGCGTGTGTGCTGTTGCACAGTGCTCAAGTGAGAGCGCCGGGAAGGCCCTGAGACACGTACAGTTATATACTACAACTATACGAGGCTTCTGTCATGCTCACCATGCTCAACTCATCAGTTCCCATGCTGATGGCCAATTGCATGGTTGTTTGAGAGCTTGACTGACCTTTCAAGCTCACTGGCTGGCAATTGTTCAACAGCCTGCTTGGATGTCTCAGCCTTCTGACCTTCCTCTGATTTTGCTACATCGGTTTGATGAGCTGCTGTCAGCCTCAAAGATTCAGGTTGCCCTGAGACTTGAGCACCTCTTGAATCCTGAGCTGGCGCTGTGTCAACATCCATTGGACTAGGGCCAGTAAGAGCAGGGGCTGGACCAGGGGCAGCTACAGAAGGCCCTGCTGGGGCAGTAGCAGTCATGTCCTCAGGGGCACTTGAAGCAGCCCCTGCTGGGGCAGCTTCTGCTTGGATGGTTGCAGAAGGCTGCTGTGACTCCTCTTCAATTTGTGTTGAAGTCGCTAATGAAGCTGATGAGGCTAGCTTGGGAAGGGCCCTTTGCAGAGCCTTCTGCTTTGCCGCCTCTGCAGCTGCAGTGGCAGCTGCCAAGGAAGCTGCTGAGGGCAACTTGGGACGGACCTTCTGCAAGGCTTTCTGCAGCTGGCCCTCTCTAGTGCCTGCACGCAATGTGCAGCTGCCAATCTCTGACAATGTCATTTGCACTGTAACACAACATGTTTCATGCAATGCAGCGTCTTCTTGCTTGAGAACTGTGATTACAACAGCTCATATCTGACAAGAAACTCATGTTAGACCTCTGCTAAGTAAATGGAGGATGTCGACACGGTGTGCTTGTACTCAACTCGATGCTGGCTTTCATGTGTGCGCCAATTGACGCTCCACTATGCATTGCAGACAAAACTATCAGCCACATTGACTAGTCCATCCATGGAATCAGTAGCTGTTGCATGAGCTGGACATGTTGCAATGCCTCACTCAACCCTGTCAGTAGACATACAGTACCTCTATAGTTCAAGAAGGTAATCAGCTCGCCAACATGCTCTGCCGTCTTGTAACAGCCCCAAGAGTGAGCCTCCCCTTGGTCGTCAGGGATCTGCACCTTCCTGCGCATTGCACGCTGACCTTCTGGGTCGTCACGCTGTGCCAGCTGTCCCAAAGGCAGCTCTTCGTCTTCAGAATTTGAGGAGCCCCTGGGACGCCCTTGGCCCTGCACTGGTGGTGCCAAACACCTCTCGACATACACCCATGCTGAAGCTGGTGTGTCATCAGATGTCACAGCTTCTGGGCAGCTTCCCTCCAGCAGCCAGTAGCGATTCCAGTGACGGTCATAGCCCAACATGTCTTTGCGCAAGGAACATTTCCTGTGGGGCAAGCATTGCAGGTCACGTTATTACTGTACAGTCAATCTTTCATCTTGAGTGAGCAATGCAGCGTGAACACAGCGCATAAGCGCAGTATAGAACCTTCCAAAGCTATGAGGGAATCAGGCACAGATCATACAGTCCTCTTTGGCACATAGTCCTGCAGTCCTATCAACCACCTTGAGCTGCCAAAGCAGAAGGGATACGCTTGATTAAACAGGACTTGCATGTAACAGGATCTGCAGTGGATATACCGAGGAGTGATCACACACCAAATTTGAACCATGCAGGACTGGTGCACATGTTGCGTGTGTGATTTGAGACATGCAAAGACTGTTGCACATGCCGCATTTGAGAATCTGAACCATGCAAAGCCTGGTACACATGCCGCAATTGGGAATCTGAATGTACAGCATGAGACTGACCTGATCTCAACTGTCAGCTCTTCAATACGCGCAAGGTCCCGCTGCAAATCGGCTGCAGCATCGGCCTCTTGCTTGGCCCTTGTCCTGCACCACAAAGCATCATGTGAGCCTTGCACAGTAACGCATCTGGGGAGATGAAGCAAACTGCATGCGTCAATGGTGCAGGCACAATGATGGAGGAGTTAGCCAATTGCTTGGCTCAAGCTCTACGCCACAAAGCATCATGTGAGCCTTGCACAGTCAGGCACTTTGGCAGATCAAGCAGACTGCACACACCAGTGATGCAGGCAAAGGGACAAGTTGACCTCTTGCTTGGCTCATGGCCTATCAGTGAGGACGCTTGGAAGATCAAAGCAAGCTGCACACGCTGGTGATGCAGACACATGAAAGGTAGTCACTTCACCAATGTGACATGGCAACAAGGCAATGACTGTTGAAGCAGGCACAAAAGCTGTTGCATATTATATTTACTTTGTGGTCAGAAAGAGAAGCTATATCTTTAAAGTAAATTCTCAAAAGGTGGTGTCATGGCATGCCTGTCAGTAAGCTACTGCTGACAATAGACTGCTTTTGGCCCAAAGAGTACACATGCAATGCAAGCTGTCCTACCTGGCATTGCCTTCAAGTTTCTTGGCTGCCTTCTCAGCTGCCTCCTTGCCTTGTACAGCAGGCGCTGACTGAGCCTCAGCTGCATCTGCAGCTGCTGCAGCAGCTCTTTCCTTCTCTTCCCTGCATGCAGCACTGATGCTCGACCACTGTGGAGACTTCCCTGATACACCTAAAGTAATTTGACAGAGGTGCTTTTGACTAGAACAATCGTTGCTATGGCAGGCTGTGCGTGCAAAATGCTTAGTTCTTATTCAGGCTTATGCCAACTCAAGAGGGATTGCATTCTGTTGCCTCTCACGCCAAAATCCAAGAAGGGCTATGTCTCTAGCAGCCATGGCAGGAGCCTCCTGAGGCGGTAGCAGCATAAACCTCTCTTACAGTCATCCAAGCAAGCCCAGCTGTGCTGGCAAACATGTAACCATGGATTTACCGTTTGAGCTTGGTCTTGAGAGCCAGCTGCTCCTTGCGCATCTCCTTCTTGCTGTCCTCTGCATCTGTCAGCTGGCTGCGTGTCACGGCAGCTGATGTGGCAAGGCTGCACAGAAGGACTGCAATCTGCACCCTCTGGCCTGCTGATAACTCATGATACTCCTGCTGCCCTGCAGAGAAACAATCATTTGCATGCATGTTTGTGTCTTGATACAACTCTGACTATAGGCCTTACGCAATCTGACCTGTCCCCAGCCCATAGGAGGGCCAACTACATGTAACATAGTTGCCACTGATATCAGACTTCTCTCTGGAGTACAGTACAGTACAGTACAGTACAGCACAGTACAGTACAGTACAGTACAGCACAGTACAGTACAGTACAGTACAGCACAGCTGATACAGTTTGATACAGTACTTGTGCAGTTTGCATAGCTCAGTGCAGTGCAGTCGTTGTGCACAGCAGACTGACTCTCTAAGTGCCACACAGGCCTGAACATGTCACAGCAATCTGACTGGGCAGGAGGCATACCGAGGGCTGCAGCCAGGCTTCTGTAGCAGTCCTCGTGGTTCATGAGGCGGGTGGGCACCAGGCTGCTGTGCATGGGCTCATTGCTGCTGTCCAACTCCAGCTCAGACCTGCATCTTGGACAGAACCACTCCCCTACAGTGCAGTTCAGAGTCTTCAGACACCTTCGAGGGGCAAGTCTGTCTGACAAACTGTGCATTTGGTCCTGTTCCGAAGTGTATGTCTGTCTGACACGCTGTGCGTTTGGTCCTGTTCAGAACTGCATGTCTGTCTGTCTGACACGCTGTGCGTTTGGTCCTGTTCAGAACTGCATGTCTGTCTGACACACTGTGCGTTTGGTCCTGTTCAGAGCTGCATGTCTGTCAGACACACTGTGCGTTTGGTCTTGTTCAGAAGTCGTATGTTAGGGAATAGGCACACAGCAAGGCGACATGAAGCTCCATGGCATTCAGCAGTCAGCATTTAGACATTCAGCAAAGGACAGGTCACCGAGAGGCTTTTGGCCTGTTGCCCCTCAGCAGCGCGCTGTAGTGTAGCACTCTGTGGGATTGTGAAAGCTACAATGCATGGGCAGACCTACGCGCTTCCAGTCCATGCTTTGCAAACAAATGAAATCCTTCTGCTTTGCAGAGCATGGGGCACAAGGGTGTACCTTCAGGCACATCCTCCAGAGGAGGGTCTAGGCAGTAGGTGTGGTACTCGGCATCGCACTTGTCGCACAGCAGGATGTGCTTCCGGTCTTCATCCTCCCAGCACACGCAGCACCCCTCCCAGGGCGCAAATGGCCTGCAGAGGCACACCACCTAGGAGTCAACAAGTTTTGTTGATGGTTGGAGATTTGAGCTGCGCAACACAAAAAAAGGTGAGAATGCAGACCCCCCCAACAGGGAAGCCCAATATACCTCACCCTCGGGCTTTCTGTAATTATTGCCAAAAGGTCTTGACCTGTTCATTTCTTCCCAATGCAAAGACACGCCAGGCGCATTACAGTGATTCAAGAGCCATACAGCCACGTATCACAAACCCTGACCTGGTTTGGTGCTCTGGTTTGAGCAATGGGTTGTGGCTTAGGGCTGTCTTGAGCAGTATTGCAGATGAAGGGGTTTAGAGTCACGAGTCAAGGTCTACTTGAGCTATGGCATCAAATCGGGTGGGGTCATGCAAGTTGCCAGATGCAGACTGGTTCTTAGCAGCGGTGTGATGCATGATTGTGACCAGGAGAAGTAGAGCAGTCTCATGGCTCGAGCAAACTGCAGGCTGTGTCATGCACATCTGATTTAAGTGTTTGAGCAAAGTTGCAGGCTGTGTCATGCAGAACAACTTGTAAGGTTTGAGCAAATTGCCGGCTGAATCATGCACAAATTCTCTCAGGACTTGAGCAAGCTGCAAGCTGTGTCATTCAAAACAACATGTGCATCGTAGGCAATAATGCAGCCGCCTGCTTTTATATGTGTGCTATACCTTGCCAAGTCTTCAACGATATTGACAGTTTTTTCATTAGAGCTTCCAGGCTCAGTTGACGTGCCAGGCGACGACTCAGCGCTGCTGCCCTTCTTCAGCTTCTTCCCAGGGGTGGGTGCCTGATCAGGCACTGCCAGCCCATGATGCTGGCTCAGCAGCTTCTCCATGCGCAGCGAAACCAGATCTGCCATTGCCGATGCGTTCTTGGTGTTCAGTTCGCCAGCAAAACTGCTGTTACTGCGCCTGCTGGCAGCTCGGAACAGATCACAGACAGACTGAACATCAGCTGCAAAGGCATCAACGCCTTGAATGGTGCTGGAGTACACACCTACATCACAAGAAGATGACCTCTCTTGCACATACCCTGCTTGAGCCATTTGAGATGGTATGCAACACAGCTTGGAACAGCAGTGACATGACATGACGACTACAGCCACTGAATGCCTCATGCATTTGCTCATATGCTTTCTGACATGTCACTGCTTGGCGAGCGGCCTCATACAAGCTGCCCACCTGCGTCAACTCTGGCAGCCACAGTCATGAGGTCAACTGGAACCCCGCTCTTGGCAGCTGCAGCAGCAGACTGCCCATCAAAAGATAGGCTGCGTGCAGAGGCATGCCCACCCTCTATCTTTGGACCCTGCAGACATGATGACACTGTTGCCATTTAGGGAGCTTGCCAGTCTCTGCTGGCAGTGCATGCACTGCTGACATGAGTGCGTGTCGCAGGATCATCGTCATCGTTATCATCATCCTTGTCATCATCATTGTCTCATGCCTTCTAGTAGGGTTGCAGGGCCTGCCTAGATATCGGTTTCAAAGGACATTGTGCAGATTTGCTACTAGCTGTCGGCTACCTGACTGCTACCTGACTGCTAGTCACAGCGTGTGTCCGTAAAGCCAGTAGCAGACGTGCAGGGTTTCCCAGTTGGCCTCAGTGACTGGCAGCACTGTGGTAGTTTGCCGTTTTATAGATGCACAACTGCTGAGCGGCGCAGATTGCACAAGCAGCAACTTTGACAGGTAACAAAGCACTAGACATGATGGTGTGTATGGCAGATTCACCTTGATTGAGGCTAACTCCAGAAGCATCCTACGGCAGGTGATGATTGCCTGCTTCTGCTCTTCATCAGTGGGCATGGCAGCACCCCCACAAGCAGCCAGCATCTGTTCAGCAGCTGCCAAAGCGAATGCATCCTGCTTGACTTGTGATGCCTCAGGTGCTGTTCTAGACGCCCCCTGCCAAGACACGGGACGGCAAGGCTCAGCCAGGAGCTTCAGGTGATGACACACCACAGCGCATGCCACAGCGCTGTGAAAACATGTTTAGACACGCGCTGCCATCATGATGCTGACGTCCTTGGTGAGACATAGCTGCAGTGCAGCTGGAAGGACAGATCTGTTGCCTCAAAAGAAAGTATTGATCAAGACTAAGCTACAGGCAAAGTGACACATCTGAAGCAAACGTAACTTGTGGGAGTAGGCGCTGCTGAGCATGCCGTTGAGGCTGTGGCAAACTGGAATAAGCATTGCTGACGTGACCAGCACAACAGATATAGTGTCAAGAGCTGAACATACAAACAAATCGAATGTCACACACATGCATGCAGTTGCTATGTTTACTGATATCGCATGTGACACTTCTAGTACAATGAAACGAAGCTAAAGGCTGAGGTTATAGGCACAAATAGCATATCAATATCTTATCATTATATCATCATCATTATATTACCAGTGGCAGTCTGGCTGCTCCAGCTTCACTTGGCTCTCCACTGTGAGCTCCAGCCGTCAGGCTCTGCAGCACTGCAAAAGGCCCTAGAAGGCTCAGGGGAGTAGCCCCTACCAGCGCCCCTAAGGCGGTGTCCAGACCCCCACTGGCTTCTGGTGACTTCACAAGGGCAGCTGTGGCAGCTAAGGCAAAGTAGCGGCGCACCAGCTCCGGCCAGCTGTCACCCTGTAAAAGCACAGACATTTTCATAATGACTCAATCATTTTAGTCTAACAACTTGATGATGATTATTATGGATTGGTTATGATAATACATTGGTGCACACTATGGTGGTTATGATTACAATGTTTTTACTATAATTACTACACCTTGATTGTTACAGCTTAATTATCACTGATTAACGACAACTTGATTCTTGGTTGTTTTGTGGTGTTGCAGACAGCACAACTGACACAGCAGCTGGGTAATGGCTTGTCATCTGCAGCATGTCTGCCTTTGCTGATTGAGCAGTTGTCATGCACTGTGCGTCTCAGCAACAACACAGGTCAGCATGCTGCCTGATTTTGCACGACCTGCACAGCTAAGACACCTCCCTAAAGTAGAGACGCCTGATAGTAGTGCTCAGGCATTTCTGGTTTAAGGTAAGAAACATATATTTCATGCTTACAGTGCAAATCGGACATTTCAGCTTTACAGTAGGAAACGGTCGTTTCTCTCATAACAATGATGTTTCTATATCTTCTTGAGCACTGAGCCAGCAGAAGGGTGATAAGGCGCTGTCATGCAGCCTGTTCAGGTGCAATATCAATCGTTTGTGTTACCTTGTTGCAGGGCGGCATGGCATAGCGCATCTCATGTAGCCTGATGTCCAGGTTCTCCTGGCCAGCCACGTCTATGGCGGCCTCAAAGGCCTCTGCCACCACCAGCTCCAGCAGTGGCTCATGCAGCTCTGTCAGTAGCTGCAGCCAACCAGTTCAATCATTCAGTCCTTCATTGTCAGTAGCTGCAGCCAACCAGTTCAACCATTCAGCCCTTTCATTGCCCCCAAGTTTGCCCTGAGATGAGGTACATGCAGCCAGATAAGACAGACTGGTGAGACAGTGTGTGCTTTGTTGATACACATACTTTGCCATTTGCTGGACATACCAGTACAGCTCATATGCCACGCTGCAAACGCAGATCTTATCACGAGTTTTGCAAGTTCCTTGTCTATTCTTGTATACCTGTTTATGTTTGCATGAGTAGGCAGCAAATGAACATCACCTCATCAAACCATGATGTCAAAGACAATGAGGTGATGCAAATTTGCTGCCCACTCATGCTAAGGTGGACAGATGGAAAACAACCCCTATATGCCAGTGCTGGTCAAAGAGCCCTACCCACGATGACATTACATGTAAAATAGCCAAAAACGCATCCTCACAGTTGAGTGAGGATGGCTTGGACTGACAGATCTTGACAAGACAAGATTGCAGGATGTTGTGTGTGGGCAAACCTGTCACGACTGTCTACCCTCCGCGCAATTTGACAGTGTAACACAAGGAGAACGTGCCCCAATCGATGTTAAAGCAACATGTGCAGCAATTTCAACTGAGATCCACCTGCATGTGCTGTTGGCTGTGTGTTGGGTCAGCAAAGGCTGCTTCCAAGTCGTCCAGATCTGGCACGCGGTCAACAAACCGTGCCATGAATTCCCTGACCTCAATCAGGCCTGCAGGAGGGCAATAGCTGCTACAGAACAGCCCAAAACTTTACTGATCCCAACTTAAATACTGTTGTTTGGACAATCTTTTGCTGCTGATGTCGAAGTCAAAAGATTGTAAATGCACTGATTGTGCGGAAGGTTCGGACGCCTCGTTGCTGGCTGCAGTTGCCTTTGGATACTCAAACTTGTGTTGGGCATTGAACAATGATCACTCAGACAGCCGGTCAGCAGCAACAGCACACAGGGCATGCACTTCAGTGACAGTGTGCCCTTTACATACTGATAAAGCAGCAAAAACACACGTGAAACCTGACTGTGTTTTTGCCTCTGTCATTCACCATGCAATGCTGTACCATCAACTGACAGATGTGTAACATGGCATGACAGCAGTTGGCAGTTAGTGGTGCTGTGCAATCATCATGCATGCTATAACCCATCTCCCCAAAAAATGTTCGCAGCAAGGCACGGCAGCACTACCTGAGATCTGCTGTGGTGTGAGCAGGCCTTTGCCCACTGGATCTGCAGCAGGGGGTTGCATGGCAGCGCCAGGCAGCTGGCTGTCCTCAACACCTAGCACAGCCACTGCTGCTTGTGCCGGCTGCTGGGCTGCAGCCTCGGATGCAGACTCCTTCTTGGGCTTGCTGTGGTCTGCTGAGGCATGCTTGGCCTGCCTCTGCTCCTCACGCTCCCTGCAGAAAGGCACCTTGTTGAGCTTGATGTTGCACACGGTCTTGGTCTCTTACCATGGCAAGTAACATCTGTGGTCTCCCTGCGTGGTCTCGCTGTGGTCTGGCTGCATGGTCTTGCTGTGGTGTCGCTGAGTGATGCAACATATGCGGAGGGTACCAATGCTGTGGGATGTTATGCAGACCATGGCAAGTGAGAGTGGTGTGGGTTGCTGCATGATGCAGCATATGCTAATGGGACCAAAGCTGTGAAAGTGCATGCCGACCAAGGTGAGTGAGAGTAGTATGGGTCCCTGCATGATGCAACATGTGCTGGACCATAACAATGTTGTGGGACTGCATGGTGCAGTTGTGTGCTGTCCAGAGGCCTGGCATGCACAGAGATACAGGCATTGCTGTGGTCTGGTGATGGCTACTCAATTCAAGAACGCAGGAAGCTTAGGTGTAAAGATCTTGTGCGAAGGTCCTTGTGACAACATGCATGCAGCTGTTGGCATGGGCTGTTTTTGATGTTCTGTGATGCGTGAATTCTGATGCACTGTCTGCTGCAAAAGACAGAAGCCCTAGTTCCAGCCACATCTGCTGTACAGTCTGGCACACAATCAGTCTGCTGGTAGGCTGTCATGGGGACAAATTCCGATTTGGATATGGCACAGCCTGAGAAATCTTGGCCAGCCTGATTGGGTTGGAAAAAGATGCTCACCTGTGGCGTTGTGCTTTAGCAGCATCCTTCTCTGCCTTTGCTGCCGCCCTTTCTTGCTCCCTTTTGTATGCTCTTTCCACCTGCATCGTTGGCAGTCTTTTGGCAAACGCGTTGACCATGCAGTGGCAGGATACATCGGTTCTGTTTGAGGACGGATGCACCAGACCAGATGTGTACTTGCAAAGGTGGCTCTCGGTCAAGCTAAGTGAAAGTGCAGCGGCCCTGTTCTTTCCTTTTCACGGCTGTCCTGCCCTTTCAAATGTAAAATGCTCTGCGCGTTAATCAATGCTTACAAACCTATCAACTGCTAACATTTCATGTAGCTTCTGAATGTGATCAGATGGCAGCTTGTTACTTTGTGCATAGTTCGTAGAAGGGTTCCCACTACATGCTGCTGTGCATAGCTTCCAGGTGAAGCTTCCATGACAACAGTCTGTACGATCACATGTGTATGACAGTGCTCCAGATTCTTTGGTTCACTTTGTTCCATGATGACAGTTTGTATAAACATTTCACCCACAGTGACACTTCGTTCATTCATTCATTCCTTCCTGCTTTCACTCACTCACTCACTCACTCACTCACTCACTCACTCATTCATTCATTCATTGATTCATTCATTCACTCACTCACTCACTCACTCACTCATTCATTCATTCATGCATTCATGCATTCATGCATTCATGCATTCACTCATTCACTCATTCATTCATTCATTCATTCATTCATTCATTCATCCATCCATCCATCCATCCATCCATCCATTCATGCATGCATGCATTCACTCAGTCATTCAATCATACTGTTCATTCATTCACGACTTTGACGGTCATTGGGGCCACCTGTGACCCATTACACAACCACATGTGTATGGAAGCGCTCATTGCTGCAATGTGACTGAATGTGAGACTAACCTGCCCAATGACCTTATACAGGACATGCTGTATGTCCTTTTCAGATTTGTCCAAGCCAGACTTCCTGCGCTGCTTGGGCTTTGGATCAGCAGAAGATGACGCCTTGGGTGCTTTTGCAGCAGCATCAGTTTCTGGCTGTAGTGGGTCCTTGTCGGTTGGTTCCTTGCTTTGACCTTGCTCTTTCTTGGCCCTGCGTTCATGACACCAACTAAGGCAACTCATCTACATCCAAAACACAGCGTCGGCAGTTGTGTGCTGCTGAAGACATGTCTCATGCAGCACCTGCAGCAACCAGTGATTTGCAAGGAATGCTGAGCATCGTCAGAGGCAAAAGACAAGCATCTTGTTGCTGATGCTTTGGGAGTGCAGTTAAGCATATTCAGCTGCGTAGAATCTGCTTGTTGACTAAGGTTTAACACGCACAGCATTCGGTTGTGTACTGTCCACCTGCAAGCTTGTCCCATGCACAATGTGTACTGTCCTTAGCAAGGGATATGATGGACTGTGCATGTCAAAAGACCTTTTCAGCTGGGCCTTCTCAGCCTGCTTCTCCTCTTGCCTCTTCCTCTTGGCAGCCGCCTTGGCTTCCAGTCTGGCTTCTGCTTGGGTTGCCTTGGCCTGTGCACTGGCCTCCAGTGACAGCAGCTTTGCACCCTTCTTCTCCAGACCCTTGCTAGCCTGCATGGTATCAATCAGATGCCTCAGCTGCAATGTCAAGCGCCAAAGGCTGGGACTGTGGTGGGATAGCGCTATCCGGCAAGTGCTTCAAGCTTGGCTGCCAATTGGGCTGTCTTGATCTGTGTACGTACAGCTTTGCTCCCTGCTGCTCTACACCCTTGGAGGCTCTATGCACCAGGCAAGAAAATGCTGAAGTAGGGAGATACACTTCAGCATGCACTGTTCTGTGTACAAGATGGTATACTGTGCCAGCCACAGCACTGCAGAGATGTACTGCTGTGCAGACATTGTGCATGTCACTGCCATGCTGGAGCTACCTTGGCAGCTTGCTTGTCATGCATGTCCAGTTCTTTCTTGAGGCGCCGCTGCTCGGCGTCCCAGCCCTGCCGTTGCTCCACATACTGGTAGTCTGTGCAGTGCTCCTCCACCCCTGGATGCAGACAGCAATCATTCACAGCTGTCGGAACAGAAAAGCATGCTCTAGCCTTGGCATCAAAGCTCAATATCAGGTGATAGGATGCTATGGCATCAGCCCCTCATGCACACATTGATGGATGCATCGGTGGTGGTGCCTTCAACACAAGCAGTACAAAAGATCTGCGGACAAAGGTACTGAAGAGGTTTCCCCATTTTACAATTTTGGTATTGTCAACCAGCTGGCATCTGCTGGTTTGCTGTGAGCGCTGCAGATTGCAAGACATGACACATGCTGTAGGCAGCCTGTACGAGGCAGCCTTCAAAGCTGCCTCGAACTCCTGTCATTCCCCTGTCCATTTTGCTGTGCAAGCAGCAGAATGCTGCCTTGCGGCCCAGCATAGCTTCTTAGAAGCTTCCCAAGTGAGACACCCAGAGTGCAGACCCCAGGCCACAGCTGCGTGAGCAAGGGCTTGCCAATAACATGTTTACAATGATTCCAAGACCTAACAAACGACTCTCAATGCAGACTGCCTTTCACAGAGTGTCGTCAGCTCACCTGGCAGTGCTTCAATCAGCTTCAGCACAGTGACATCAGCCAGACCAAAGCGCTCCAGGCCCCAGATGCCTGCCAGAGGGGCAGCCTTGACTAGCAGCTGCCGCTTGGCTTCTGTGGCTTCATCCACCTGCTCAGCTTCAGCAGATGTCTCCTCGTCTGCTTCAGGGTGGCTGCCATTGGCCATGTCACCTGTGTCTGATGCTGTCACTTCCTGTGGGGGCTTGTCTGACTTCTGCAAAGCAGAGAAAATATCACAGTAACATATTGTGAAATAGTACATGTAAGTATCAGCCACACAGTGATACGTACGGTACGATCACCATCACCCACGTAGTGATACTTACAAGTACGACCACCATGAGTGCCACTGTGAGTACTATGTGTGTTCCTATTTGTAGCCATGGCACTATGTTGCTTGCAGATCTGCATGCAAGCAGCATGACAACAGCGCCACAGAAGATAGACAGGCAGCAGCTGCCCTACCTGGCTCTTGCTGATGCTTGAAGTGCCAGATGGCATCTGCCTGTTAGCAGCCTGGTTTTCCTCAGAAGCCAGGTGCCCATTTGCATCTACACTGCTGCCCTCACTGGGGCCATGTGCTGCATCAGCCTCAGAGGCTGTGTCCTGATTAGGCAACCCAGACGAGACCTCAGCCACCCCATTGGCCTCAAAGTGGGGTCCATGTGCAGTGGCATCTGCCTGTGGTGCCGCAGGGCCTGATGCTGCTTTGGCTGGTTTGCTCTTGCGTGACTTAGACTTGGCTGCTAGTGCTGCATCCAAGCCAGCTTGCTGAATGTCAGACAGCTCTGCCCACGTAGAGTCGATGTCTCTCGCCATACTCAGGCTCTGCAGCACATCAAGATGGAGCTGTGAAGTGTTCCATGCTGGTACTCCAGCTCTGCAGCGGATCAAAATAGCAGCTTTGAAGTGTTTGACGATGGCACTCACCCTTTGCAGCGGAAGAAAAACAACCTATATTGTGTCCAATGCTGACCACAATGCAGGTCAGCAGCCTTCCTCACTGGACATTTGAAGCCATTGCATTTACACTTTTGGCTGAGCATGAGCAGCCTGCACCTGGTCCATTGCTGCTCATTGCTGAAAAGAGCTGTGCGTCACTGTGATGCCCAGACATGCATTCCAGCTCTGTGTGACTGCTTGACAGTGATTATGTATCAATGTCTGTCTGCTTCTGTGCATGGCTATGCACCTGACTTGACTTTGCAGTGACGCTGTAGTCAGAGTGTGCCTCTCACACCAGCCTAGCAATGCTTTTCATGTGGGACGTCTTACAGTATGTGTACCCCTGGTGTAGCTGTACAGCTGAAGTGCACAGGTGAAAAAGACACTGTGTTTCTTGACATTGGAGCTTGAAAGTGCTACAACTCACGTGTGCTGGTGTCTCAGCTTGTGGTGGCACCAGGGACACAGCAAAGCGAGGCCCCTCTTCACCTCCATCCAGAATGTCACAGTGGAAGGTCCCTGCTGCTGCATCTTGCCAGGTGGCTTGATATCCCACAGGCCACAGCTGTGTCTGGCTGTGGTAGCTAGGTCTGCCATCGATGCTGCCCAACCTGTAGAGACACAGCAGTAAACTCCCATTGCAGGTGCATGGTGATTGGTACAGCAGCAACGCATTCTGACTGCATGAATGGTGATCGGTAAGGCAGTAGTGGCCCTGTGCGGCCATCTGAGACTTTCATGCTTGTGGAGAAATGCCTTGCCTGTTACGGTGCACAAGGCATGATTTTATTCCCATTGCAGCCAGCATGTGATTCAGCAAGCATATGTTTACACAGCCTGCATATATGATGCAACATGCAGCCCAAACACTTCTCTATGCACGTACAAAATGACAGACAAGATAGACCAAGAGGCAGTGCCGCTTAATATATGTGCCATCTTGACTGAAAGTGTTGGTGCCACAGGGAGAGTGAGGAGTGTACCTGACAACTGTGACTCCACTGTCCAGAGATATAGGCAGTTGCTTGCCCAGCTGCTCTGCGGTAGCCTTTGCATTTGCGACAGCTTCTTCCCTGGTGACCTTCTTGGACTGCTGGGCAGCCAGCTCAAGGTGGCGCATGATCTCCTGTCTGGACCGGAATCTTTGCCCTGCTGGGTTGAAGTAGTACTGCACGCAAAGTGACTGTGATGCAATACTTACTGGATACTGCAGTGATAGGCAAAGTGACCTACATATGAGACGGAAGCTGCACACATTTGATCTGATATGTGATGGAATGCAATCTTTTTGTCATGCAGAAGCTGCAATTCGCAGAAATGCAAATTCTAGCACTTCAATGTGAAGGAACAACAGATGCTGCAGCATGTGGCTTTGCAGTCATGCACAATAACATGCAAGAATGCTGAACAACAACTGGGACAGGAATAGGATGGATACAATGCATGTGTGACAGGTGCCTGAGGGCAGGCAGACTGACCGCATCACTTGTGCCAGCTGATGTTCCACTGTTGCGTGTCTTGACTTCGACATGCCAGCCAGGCGCAAGCTCGCCATCTACAACATTTGAAGGGTCAGTGGGCCATGATCTCACATGTTGCATGTAGGCTGAAGACAAGAAGATTGAGTATTTACCCTTTTGATCCACACAGGCAGGCTCAGAACAGCTGGACAACAATGATGCACCAAAGCAGTCTGACAGGCCCAGTGGATGAAGTTCAATTCCTTCTTGCAGGCAGAAGGTTGCAGAGCATAGTCATGAATCGGTACTTTACCTTGCTCCTTGACATACTCTCTCAGGCGCTCTAGCAGGACGTCCCCTTTTGGGCTTTCCATGGCAAGTGCCGGGTGGATGGTCTTTGTGCAGCCAGCTCAACTCCAAGTGCTTGAAATGCAGGTTGCCTGCGTCATTGGCCGACACCAGCTTTGAGTGTGAGCTGACCGCCTTGATGGTGCACTGTTTCAAAGCTGCCTTCTGAATCATGGGCGAAGTTAAACAGCGTGCCCCACGCCCTGTGCCAGTCCTATTAAGGCAGTATTGGGACCCACTTCAGAATGAAGAGTCCCAGGACACAAAACAGCCAACAGGACAGACCATGTAGATCTAGGTGGTGTGTGCCAGGTGTGCTCGAAGTAGCACATCGTCTGATTGAGCCAGGCATCGCACGATGTGTGGTCATGCAACCGTATGAAGTGGTCACACACAAGATTTCACAAGTCAGGCTTTGCAGCGACGTGGGCGCGCTGTTCCGATTCGTGAGATCACTTGCGTATTGTGACTTGAGCCAGTAAAACCGCGAATCTGGCGTAAAGGTTTGGGACGGCATGGCATTGGGCACTGCTGATTCTCAGTACTTCTATGATACAACTTGTGGCCCGAGTCCAAGTCTCACCTGGCTACAAGCTCTCTACATGGATGCTTACCGCGGGCGTGCCTCGCCAAGTCCCCCAAGCAGTCGATTGCCGACCGCGCGTGAACTGACGATGCCAGCTGTTAATGATGTTTGTCAGCGAAGTGCCGCTGCGGTGCCGAATGTTCACTGCGTGACCGTTTTGAATATGTTTGGTGTTTTATGGAAGTACACACGAGTAAGAAGCATGCAAATGGGCACAGTCTGTAGGTGTGTGAGAATGTGACTTGACAACGCAATGAGAGCCGCCAACAGGTCAGCATTGCTGTCATGCACGTGCTGGACCACAGTTAAATCCCATGCCAGGTGCTGAGAGCGAAAGTCTTGAGACATATGCACGTGCACATGCATGTCACAGTAACACCATGTATTATTACTTATTGAGCACTTACAAACATTACAAACATGGTAAATGTATGTTGATATGGAGCTCAAAACATACAAGATAGCTGAGGATTGCCAACGCGTGCTTCACAAAGGTAGCTCTGGTAGTGCGTAGATGACTGTTGATATGCGTCTTCTGAAGCCATTGACACACATCTTCTGAAGAAGTGTTGAAGAAGACCTTAAAGTTCAGCAGCTGTTACAAGGCACATGCCCACATCTGCACAGCATCCCAAGCCTGTCATTCAGAGGTTTGAAACAATCAGAACAAGGGCTGACAAGGTATGACCTGCAGCAATGGCCTCAGCGATCTTGGTGATTTGTGTCGTCATTGGAAACTCGAGAGTAGCAAATATATTTGGTTTAATCATTGGCCGTGTATGCAATAATCAGACAAGGGAACATAACAAGAGCAACATGAACAAGGCAGATTCACCCAATAAACCAAGTTTGGGATAGCATAGAGCAGATAGTGTTCCAGCAGCAGCAGCAGCAGCAGTACTGTGCAACCCGATCCTCAGAGAGAAGATTAGATAGTAAGATCATTGTGCCGAAAGGCAACTCATTTGACACGCATGAATGAAAGAATCTGTTTCATCATCAGATGAGGCTGCAGTGCTGGCTGCTGCTGCTTCGTCAAATTACAATCAGTCCAGTGCATTAAGTGACGCTCAGAAAAAATCTCCAGTTACACATCACAGAGTTCAGAAGCAGAACTGGCTTATACTGGATTGGAGATCATCATAGCGTCACTGCTAGCCTTAAGAGTCATGCACAGACTGTCAACAGCTTATGCGCTACTCATCTGCTCAATGAGCACCAGGGTTCCTACCTGCCTGATCACCCTTTGGCATAGCCACATGGAATGAAGTGAAAGTGAAATGGTCAAGATGACGGATGGACAGCATCTGGTACACCTTCTTCTTCTTCATCATCTTCAGGATCAGCGAAGCGGTCAGGATCCTCACCAGTGAGCTGCAGCACAGGAAAGAAGATAGGAACAACACAGAGAATCTAGATATTTGCCACACAGGTCAGCATTGCAGCAATTTGATCAACCTGTCTCATTGAAACCTGAGGTAAGCTGAGTCATGCTGATGAAGTGAATCATGGTCGACAAGCAAAGCACAGACGAGCAGCACAGGGTGCAGTGCTGCAGCAACTTTGGCGTTTCGATGATGCAAACGGAGACAAACTAATGCCAAATACAAGGAATGCAGCGTGCTCTTGATACTGCATGAGACTCCTCGAGTATCCTTAGCTCACAAGAATGCATCAGAAGTAAACTATGATCACCTCTTCCAGCTCATGCTGGTCTGAGTCATTCAACACGGCATCAAAATGATCCAGAAGAGCAGCTCGATGCTCAGCGCCAACTCCATTCAAGACCTCATCTTTATTGTAAAAGAACTCGCCTCCATCACTGTCATCTGCACAAGAAGCTTTGATTGGTGAGATACACTGCAATGTCCACAGTGACAAATTATGACATTGGAAGATGACAGAAGTAACGTCAACCTGCATGAAGCTTTACCTTCGTCGACTGGATCAGGATTGAGCGCTGCACATTGACATAGATTCTCGAAAATGTCCTGCACTGCACATAACACAGGGTGTCAAAGTCAGTGCAGGCTGTGGGGTGCAAGAGCTCAAAGGAAGTAGAAAATCAGAAACTCACATTTGTTGGCATCAGAAGGTATTAAACGGATCTCAGGATACAGTTCCTCCTCTTCACCACTTTCTTCGTCTTGGCTGTTGCTGCCACAAGGCTCCAGCTGTGCATAGATGCAAGGCTGAGGTTCCTGAGAGATGGCATGCATGGTGATCGTCGGAAACGTTGCAAAGTATCCTTGGTCAGGCTGACCGTCTTTGAGCCAAATCACCCTCCTACACCAGACAGAGTCTGTAAAGTTGTGGTATAGCAGGACGCTTGGGTTCAACCCAGCGAAAGCACAGCCTACGTCGATGATATGTACAAGTGCCCTTGCCCGACATCATCGCGCTCTCCCAGAACGAGTGCGACAGCAGGGTAGTCTCCTGCTAAGTTCTCCCCATCGTCAAACCGTGGACGCCCAGATGTGTCTGTGGCACTGAACTGACTGAGACCAAATTTTAGACCTGACAATTCGTCAGCTGCTGCAGCCATGCTACACCACTTACAATCAGCGCTTGATGCGGTACAAGCTCTGCCAAGCGCATCGACTGGCGGCAGGTACACCCTAGCTCAACGAGGGTTTCCTGGGGAATTTTGCTTGTTGACATTGCTGCCAAGCCCTGCCACGTGGTGCGCCTTGCGTCTCATCAAGCTGATCAGCTGGATGATTTTCTGAGTGACTTGTCACCGGGTGGATGCATAACACAGACATGCATGGCAGACACACATGCAGACATGCCAGCATCTCAAATGCAGCCTGTGGGCTTGGGAACAGGAAGCCTGATCAGCTCTGTTGTCAAAATACACCCCTTAAGGCTTGCCACCAAACAGATTGAAGCATATTGTTATGTGGCGCTTCCTTAGCATTTGCATCGCGTGCATAGAGACCCAGGTACCTACACAAGAATTGACTGCAGATCATCACACATGTGCATGTTGAAGTCTTTCTGCAGGTTATGCGCCAGCATACATATGGGTCCATACCTTTAAACACACATGTGGGTATTCTTTCAAACACTGTCAGAGATGTGATGATGTTGGGCGTTTTGAAAGTGGTCTCTGCTCTGACCTTTGCCAGCCGTCAGTTTGTCGTTGACGAGCTCTACTGCACAAAAGCTAGGACTTGCTCAGCCATACTTACCAGGACAAGGCCAGAGTGAATGGATGCTGTGTTCTGCATTGTAAACGAGCTAGAGGTGGGCAGACTGAAGCAACAAAAAACCAAGAGGACGGGCTGCTGATAACTCTTGCACATCAGAGAGACTCTGTTTGTGAGGTTTTACTCCAAAGTGGTCTTAGCATGAGGAGGCGGAAACATGCAGTCATAAAGAACATCTGACTGACCAAATGTCGGCAGTTGGGGGCCTAGCAGCAAGAGGGCCTAGGAGCAAGAGGGCCTAGAAGCAAGAGGGCCAATTACACAAAAGTCAAACGCTGGGACCTTTGTCGGCCAAACTCGCTGGTGCCCAGCTGTACACATTAAGGTCCCAAGCACGGTACTGCGTTGAACTTACGACACTTACCTACGGGCGCGGTTGGCCTGCTGATGCAAGCCTCAATCCTGCTCTACTGATGAAGCGCCGTTGAGACAGCAGAAAGACTTTGTTCGGCAAAGCCATCTCAATGTACATTACACGCATCTCGAATTCATCTTGACGCGCATGACTTTGCCGCTTGCTTGTCGTCAATTGGACTGCAGGATCGCTGTCCCATACCTGGCGGGTGGCAGAAAATCTACGTAAGTCCATTTACTTGATGTCATCACTGGCTCCGTACAATGTACGGCGACCGGGATGCCAGTCAGGCTTCCCTACACCAGCTGTGTGAGCCAAACCTTGTCGATTTTCAGCAAAGTGCAGGCTGATGTGAGAGTTGTACTCTTAGGCAACTGCCAGACGTCAGACGTAGTCCAGCGACCAGCATTGCTCATATGGGACCTCGTTGCTGACCATGCAACAGTCATGCCGGTGAGCTATTTTGGCTCTAGCATGCCATTGTCTTCTTGACCATAAAGGCGCCATGCTTCCATTCAACACGGAAATAACGTTTAGTGCACAAATCGCATCGTGAAGCCTCCTGTCAGGCTTGGTGCTTCTTCAAGAGCATCACACATACTCACGCATTAATGCAGTATTGCAATTGACACACATCAATTGCACAGATCGTCAATGCAGCATGCAGTCACCCAGCTAAAGAGCAAAAACAGAGTGTCAAACAGCATCATCTTCAGCTTCACAGTATCCAGCATCACTGGCCAGCAGGTGCAAGCTGACTCAGCAATGCAAGCAAGTTGTTGCTGACATCAGGTGCACCACTGCCACCATCATCACCAGCCAGCACAGGCCCAGCATCTGCCGCATCAGCTGAGCCTGACACAGCACTGTCTCCAAAGCTTTGTGCGCCATCGACTTGAGCATCAGTTGATCTACCCACTGCAGCTGGGTGAGTAATGGGCTGATGCCGAGCGGCTGTCAAGGAAGATGCAGGTGCAACCGCCAGATTTGCCTGCAGATCTGCCAGGGGATTCTGCAAGCCAGCATTGCGCAGTATGGACAGGATGTCAGGCACGGCCGGCCCTGCACCATTTCCTGGGGCTGCTGATGGCAGCGCCAGTTGACTTTGGCTGTGCGTGTGTGCTTGAGGCGGCAAGGGCCGCTGAGCTGGCGGGGATCCTGGCAGAGAAACTGCTGGCGCAGCTGCTGGTCTGTGCAAGCCATTGGTGCGCATGATGGATGACTCTGGGGTTGGTGTGTGCGTAGTGGCATGTACATTAGCGGATGAAGAGTACGGATGCTGTGGAGCTGATGAAGAAGAGGGCAGTGCGTGTGGTTGAGAAGGCTGGTGAAGGGGCCGCTGGGGCATGTGGGGCTGCATGGGGTAGCCCTGTGGCCTAGCAAACCCTATACGCATGTGACAGTACTTGCAATTGGCACTGGCAGAAAAACGCACATTCAACTATCTGTTCTGCAAAAAGCGGAGCAAAAAAAGACAAGCAAAGAACCACCTCATTTAGATGTCCAAGCATGAAACCTACTAGATTGCTGTCCAGATTGCAATGCAGCACCTCTGTCAACAGCAATGACTCAGCAGCAATTGAGGCATCTGGGAATTGACTATCCAGACAGTATTGATGGACAGATGCATGGTTGGGGCACACACAGTGGACAAGTCATGGATAGATGGCATTGAATGCGTTTGAGACTGAAGTGTGCATAACTGCACGTTTAACAGGAAAGGCATTTAAAGGGGAAGAAGAATTGTTACCTGCAAGGTAGTTGGGGGGTGGCAGGCCCCCCATGGGGGGCACCCACTGATTTCGGGAAGAGGGGTATCCTCCCGCAAAAGGAGGCAGCCCCCCCACTGGAGGCAAGCCTCCGGGGGGTGGCAGGCCCCCTTGGGATGGGGGAGGTGGGGGTCTGTAGAAGGCTGAAGTGCTGGCTCCACTACCTGCAGTGCATGCCACATGACCGTGTGGGTGGTGACATCACCACAAGAATTGGGCAGACTGGTATGCTGAAGCTGCTGCACATGTTTGGCAACGATATTGATGATGCATATTGCATACAACGTGTGTGATGGTGTTGAAGCTCCTGCTGTTCAAGATTGGGGTGATGTTGTTTACTTGTGCACGCACGCATGATGTCATGATTAGTAGCAAAGATTGTTTGGTTGAGAGACGCTAAAATGCAGGATGCAATGCCAGCATGAAGAGCAAAAGCCAAGAACAAAGCAGGCACCTGCATATCCCCCAGCCGGTCTGAAAGCAGACTTTGCCCTGGGGTCTGTCCTGGGGTCAACTCTAGGGTCAGCCCTATGCTCCACAGGCAGGCCTTTTCCCGACTGGCCTGAAGCCCCTGCCAGCCCAAGCCCTGCTGCAGGGGGGTATTGACCAGACCCTGACGAGGTTGCTCCAGCACCAGCCCCAATTTGACCAGGGTATTGGCCAATTTGGCCAGCAGCAGCAGGGTTTGCTGATCTGGCTGCTGCAGCTCGTCTAGGGTCTGTTGGCTGAGGCAAATTAGCCATTGGATAGCCAGGCTTTCCAGCAGGGTTGGCAAGGGGATAGGAAGCTGGCCTGGAAGGGGGAACATAGGAGGAGGGGTCTGGAAGGGCTGGGCTTGGGGCTAGAACCGGAGCTGGGGCAGCAGCAGAAGCAGCATTTGCGGTGCCCATCTTCTTATCCTTGTGAGGGACTGTCAGCGTGATGCGCATCACAGAGCCCTGCAGGAGCGACAGGCTAATCTTAGAGTTTATACTGAATGCATGATTCTGACATTTCACATAGAGATGTCAGCCAGAAGGAATGTGTGAAGAAGTATATGCATGCGTGAAGGTACGAGGAAATGGAAAACACTGGATAGCATGTAGTACCAGTTTAACATGGTACAGATGTGCCGCTGAACACTTCAGGCCTGCACACCATACTTTTCTGAGCTGCCAATGACTAATGCAAGGTTGGCTACATTTGGCTGCAATATTTATGGAGGCCTTGTTACTCATCCAGGCAATCCAGGCAAAAATGCGTCCTGTCAACAGAGGTAAAGGCTATGTGCAAATGTGCTGCTGAACACTACAAGCCTGTACTATGTAATTTCAAGCTGTCAACAACAGGGATCATTGTCATCCAGGCAACAAGACGTCATGTCAAGACAGGATCAAGAATCAACCTCAGCCATGTTGAACAGCCACGCCGCCTTTCTATCCAGCATCTTGTATGCAGTCAGTGCATCCTGTTCATGTTTGAAGCGCGTGTACACCAGGTACTTGAGTTTGTTGAACCAGATGTCGTCTTGCACATGCAAGGGTCCATACTGAGTCATCACGTTCTGCACCACAGCCTTAGAGGGCAGAGGGTAGTTCTCCCGGAACTGCAGGACGATGAGCGTGCGAGCATCCGCCTGCACTCGATACACGACCATTTTAAAGAGCGGAAGCGAAAATTATATCGAAACATTGAATTTTGACTGATGGCTTGCGACTAATGTACAATTGGTGTGTGTTGATACATGACGTTACTGCTGGGTCTTAGCACCTGATAGAGCTGAGGCTGCACTGAAGAGGGCAGATCTCCAGAGCTGCAATGTGATAAGCAAAGTTTGCCTGATATAGTCTACAACTGGAAGACCTTGACAAGTGACAGTGTGTACAGCAGCAGTAACGGCCATTTGCACTGTATCAGTTCACCTTTGGTTCTTCGTAAGGAGGAGGATCAGCCGGTGATCCCAGCAACTCATCCATGCTGCTGCGCCAAGGCTGGGTTTTGGATTTCATTTGCTGCAACATACCAGGTTGCTGTCAGTCAACAGTATGGGCTTGGCTAGTAATCATTATGTTTGCAGCTGATAGGGAAGGAGAGTGCCACTATGCTGTGATCTAAGCATCACATGCAAGCAAGCATGGCCTGTAAAAACAGTTGTGCAGCAAATGCATTGCATGTGAAACGCAGCCCAAGCAATATCACATGAACACATGGACGCTGCAGATCTGTTCAGGAGATCCGCAACCATGGTTGCATGGTTGCGGATCTCCTGAACAAAGTGGTAGTGCGTCTGAACTAGTGCGCTCTATGCAGTCACATTCCTTCGCAAAGATTGCGCACATGCACACAAACATCTAATGATGCTGTGGCTTGGAGACAGCAAGGGGGCTAAGGCATAACAGTAACACCCATGAAACTAACTTTTAAGGATCCTAATACCAGACCAAATCAGGCAGGTGTATGCCTCTGGGCCCAAGGTAGTGGTGAGGCTAACCTCAAGGGTGTTGTTGTTTGTGCGAGCCTGCATCTCTTGGCGCAGCTGTGCCCGCCGCTCCTGCTTGGCCCTCAGAGACTGCTCCTCTGATCGGCCTGGCCGGGCCGCCAGGGCCCTTGAGTCCACGACCTGCCTCCTGCCCTTTGATGGTGTGTCTGCAGTCAACATGAGAAGCTGCATGGTCCAGCCATACATAGGCTCACTGCATATGCTACACTTGGCATTTACGCCCTTTGTTGGGGTGTCTGCAGGCAGCATCACAAACGGCTCAGCCCAGCCATGCATGCAGCTGAGGTGTGACCATTTGTCACCGCAAAGCTGTGTAGGCAAGCTGAGACTGATGTGCAGTCTGTGAGACCAGCTGCAGTCCCAAGTGCTGCTGCCATGTGTTGCTGCCGTGTCATGTGTGTAGCTGTGATGAGCTGCCATTGAGTCATTGCTCTAAATGCGTACGTGTCAGTGAGGCAGTTTGCATGTCTGTCCAGAATCACCAAACACTGCATGCTTATTTTTCTTCTTCTTTTTGTGGGCTGCTGCGAGACCCACAATCATGCCCAAGTCAGGAACAGGGCTTGGCACAGTTTACAAGGCATGTAATGTGCGCCCACCCTCAACGACACCATTTGCAGATTGCTTGAGCCACATGACCAGCAGTTCTATGTACAGGTGCACACCGCCTTGACATGCCATGCTGGCTGCTGGCAACAGCAACAGGCAGTGATTAGGTACGCATTTCATTGCTAGACTACAGCATACATGTCTTGCTGTTGCTCACCTCCTTGACTAGAATCCCGCCTCAGGAGGGGCTGCTCGCCATCACCCTCCTGGCTAGCCTCAGCCTTCACCTTCTGCTTACTGCCCCTGCTGCCAGAGCCTGACTCCAGCTGCCGCTGCAGCTTCTTCTTGACAAACTTGCTGTCGCGCTGCGCTTCCTTGCGTAGACTCTTCAGCTTCGCTCCATTGGCTGCTGCCGCTAAGCGCTTGTCGCCATCTGCATATGCAAAGGTACACTGAGTAACATGATATGCTCCTGCTAAGCAGGTGTTGCCATTACAGATGCAGCAGACATGCGCATTAGCACTGTATGTATGTGTTGCACTGACGCTGCTGTGTCATGTTGTATGCTGTTGCTGTTGTGCACCTGCATCCTGAAGGACAGAAAGAAAGTTTACGCTTTTCAGCAATCGTAATGGGAGCCTCCTAAAACAACAGCCCAGGGCTGACCTGCAGCCTGTATGTTGAGTGGGAGACTGAGTAGAGGCCAAATAGGAGCCTCAGTGTGGGGACAACGTGCAGACAAGCCCAAGGGACTGCAAAGTTTCTGTTGCAACTGCACACACATGGGCAGAAATGAGCCACAAGCTGTGTAATATTGTGCGCTGGTAGAAGGGTAGACAGGCAGTGCCAAACACCATTGATGTGGGACAATTGTTCTACAGCCATGGACTGGTTCAGTGTCAAAAAGGAAAGATGAAGAGGGATGGGCTTACCCTGACTTGACTCAGCATCAGATTGGTATGACTCATGGGGTTCGTCGCTGCCGTATGACACCTCTGAGCCCTCTGGTTCAGAATCCTCAGCCTGCTGAACAGCGTTTGCCTTCTGTACTTGCGGATCATCCTTGACCACAGAGGAGGCTGCTGCTGGCTCACCCTGGACAACAAAAGGGTGACGTCAGATCAAACCAGGGTTCCTGCAAGTTGTGGATCTAGCATTAGATATTGTGAGGGGTGAAGGAAGTTAGCTCCCAGTGCTTGCATTGATATACTGCAGCACAGGCCTTACTGGGGCGGGGTCAGCCGAGGGCAGGGAGATGATTATATTTACCTACATACAAAGCTGCAAAAACTGCACAGAGGCATGTATATACAAATATAGCCATGTATATTACATGATACGATCGGTTTTTTGCTGCTGATGAAGACTATAGATCTACATGAGTACATACAGCGGCAACATATGGATATACATACAGATGCAACAAGGCCTCTGCAGGGCCAGTGCTGGCTACATGACTTTATTTTCTCATTGAGATGCAGTCAACACAGCTGCAGAACTACCTCAGCCTTTCTCTTCTTTGTCTTCTTCACCAGTCGATCCTCAGGGTCTGCGCTCCCAGACCGTCCTGCACGCTTCAGCCTTGTGCTCTTCTTCTGCACAGACACCATGCGCCGTCAGCACAAGCTCCCGTTGGACCAGAGCAGCGGTTGTTCCCATAAATGATTTCTCCAGGAACGATTTCCTGAGGAGTGTTGGCTCCCTTTTTGCCAGAGCAATGGCTCCCCCCCTCAAAACTGGGGTCCCCTTTGCCAAATGCAGCAGAAACACTTGCAACAGCATAACCAGCTCACTCATGACTCATATGACCTAAACAAACCCTGCCCCCTACGCCCTACATAAACCCTGTACCCGGCACACCACTGCCTCTGTGCTTCAGCCGCCAACATCCAGAACAAGATCTTCAGCAGCAGCAGCAGCAGCAGCAGCAGCAGCAGGAGGTAAAGCAGCAGCAGCAGCAGCAGCAGCAGCAGCAGCAGCAGCAGGAGGTAAAGCAGCAGCAGCAGCAAAAAAAGCAGCAGCAGCAGGAGGAGGAGGTAAAGCATGCCGGGAGACAGCTGCTCAAGTGGCAGTACTGTCCATCCTCACACCGCAATCAAAGATGATGAAGGGTGCAGGTGTGACAACATGGTGCTGCCTCTGGGTGGGAGCCTCACCTTGCGCACTTCCACAATGGTTCCTTGGCTGATGTGCTGCTCGAAGGCCAGCAGCAGCTTCTGGTAGGCCTTCTTCACGCGGCCGGCCTCCATGCCTGACATGTCCTCCCGCCACTCCCTGGCCACAGCCGACCACTGCCTGCAGGGTGATGCTCATTCATTCATTCATTCGTTCATTCATTCATTCATTCATTCATTCACTCGTTCGTTCGTTCGTTCATCCATCCATCCATCCATCCATCCATCCATCCATCCATCCATCCATCCATCCATCCATCCATTCAATCACGTCTTCACTCGATGCGTGTGTTCTTGTGGGGGCAAAGTGCGCTTCAGTCATGTACGACGCAACACTGCAGCTGTAGCAGAGGGCTCAAAGGAGTCAGTACATCAGGGACGACGCTTCACCAGGTAAAAGACACAAAAACCTGTATATGTTGTCTTGTCTTTTGGTATCCCTGTTTTCCAACATCTGCTTGAGAACCAGTAATACAGACAGCTGAGAGTACAGTCAGAGCCATGAATTAGTGATTGCCTGTTGATGTTGCCACAGGTCAGCGTGGACAACTCATCAGAGTGCTGTTGTTTTGGCAGATTGTTTGCATGAATGGCCCAAAGCGCATGCTAACCCCATCCAACAGATCAAGCGGTCAGCTCCCAAGAAGCTACATGCTGGCAAGCATTGGAAATGCTTCAGCTTGGCATAGACAGTGATTGATTGATGACAGGTTGTATTGAAGTCGAAACCCAGACTGACAAACAGTCCTGACCCTTAGACCGTAACCCCTGGACAGCCTGAGCCTTTATCTTTTTCACGAGTACAGAATAAGTCCCACACCCCATTAAAAGACTGTTCTACGATTGTAGAAACAAAAGCAATCACCTGGTGCCTGACACGCCTTCAAAGCCTCCTCTCTGTGCCACAGCATTGAAGATGGTGTAGCAGTCCAGGGGGGTCTGCAATATGCTGGGGGGCGACAGGGTGGCTCCATGCTGGGCATAGAACTGGGCCAACTGCTCATCAAAGGCTTGCCGGCTGTCTGGCAGCTTGCTGATGTAGTGAGTGTACCTGCAACACAGCAGCAACAACAAATCTTTGTTTTCTGCTTCACAACAAAAAGTTTGTCTTCCCGCTTTTTGAGGTCAATTTGTGTTGGTAAACTGTTGGGATGCGGACCATCTAGTAGTGAGTGTACCTGTAGCAGAGCAGCAAGGGCTGATCACCATTTCTGGTTTTTCTGGTTGAAATCTTTATTTTGTATTTTTCCAGCTTTGCAAAACTAAGTTGTGTCGGGTGCGTACTTGAACTCAGGCCTGACAGCTGATCAGTTGACCAAGTACAATTCCTCAGCACCTATGACCTTGCTCAAACGCATCCAAACAAAACAATTTGACATCAGGCCTGATAGCAGATCAGTCAACCAAGTACAATACCCTAGCACCTGTGAGTTAAGAAACGTCATAGTACCGGTGTCATATGACAAGAATTCCCACAGATGCTGTGCTTGACTGCATCCATTCCTCGTCGAAGTTCTTAGTGATGAGCATGCATGACAGAAGATACAGGCTTGCCCAAACTCCAGAGTGTGACACCTGGTTGGCTGTTTCCTTGTCATGTGGTGGTCTGGTACCGATGTCACCCTCATCGACATGAGCACACAGCACGTGCTGATTGTGCGTGCATGCATTTCTGATCTCACCTGTACTCGATGCCCAGATCAGCGCCTGGTTCTGCCGGCACACCTACAGGGGCCTTTTCAGACTTCACTTTGGCCCATCTCACGTCTCTGGCGCTCAGCGCCTCTGCGGTTGTATACCCTATCTCCCCTTCTTTGTTGAAGTGGCTGTACGAAAACACCTGCATGTGACAAAAGGGACACAAGGGTTTAGCACGGGGACTATGCTCTAGCCTCAAAGCTGAGCCCTATAGGTGACATAGACTTTGCATTGGGGACACACAGATTGTGAGCTGCTGCTATCCACCATGCTATATTTAGGGTTTTAACCCTGCTTTTTGGTGTTCAGGGTTGAGGCTGAGGTGCAGCCTGTAGTGAATCATCAGAATGCAGCCTCGACCCTAAACAACAAACATCAAGATCCAAACCCTAAATATGGCATGGTGTGGTCCACTACAGGCTGCACTGCAGCTGCTTCCTGTCAGTCACATAGGTGGTAGGGTTAAACAAGTCAACCCTAAGTCCTAAACAGCACCCCGTCCTTACGCCTTGATATTATCACTGACACTAAGTCTTTGTGCCTACCTCAACAGACTGCGATGAGGACATATTGCCCTCTTAGGTGATGAACGGAGTCTGTTTCCCAGCTGTTTGTCGACATGGGCACACTAAATCATCTGACAGTAACAACACCAAGGCTTCTTGCACAGCACATGGCAATAGTGCCAAATGTGGTATGTTGTCATCATACTGTTTGTTGCACGCCCGTGCAACAGTCGCCAAAAGATTTCTGTACACATGCAGGGCGTACAGCAACTTCTGGACTCTGGGACAAGGCGTAGATGCCAGTGGGAGTCTCAAAAACCACTGTTGTGCTTGATAAACAGGCAGGGCATGCAGATACGGGAAAATCTGAGGCAACGCATAGATGCCAGTCAGAGTCTCACAAACCAATTTTGTTCTTGTGATTTGTTTCCCTCTGCACCCGCCCCCCCCCCCCCACACACACACACTCAAAATCATATCAGCATAGCAAGCAACAGACGTCTTACCAGCTCCCTGAAGCTGAGCCAAGCAGCAGCTTCAGCCTTGCGTCCATCCCAGTCATGGCTGTTAGGGTCCACTGCCATGCCCCTCACCACAGCAATGATGTCGGGGAAGCTTGCCTTCAGCTGGCGGGGGCCTGGCCCCCTGTATGACCCTGACCCCTTGTTTACCCTGCCACATGAGGGGGAATGTCAGTGCGGACAGACAACTCAGCTCCAGAATGCATGCAATGAGTCAGCTACAAAGTATCGGCCTTCAGCTGGCAGGACTCTAATCCCTGGATTGACTGGTCATCCCTCTTCAAGGATCCAGAGCGAAAAGATGAGCATGACTGAGAAGGTGCATTGCACAAAACACACAATGTTGCTGTGCTTGCATGCGCTCAAGGTGCCATGAAACCACCTGCGACATTGCACAGCAAGCATTGCATGGGGATTCAAAATCGCCATTCAGGCAGTGACAGATGGCAGCGTGGGCAATCCAGCAGAGCTAAGCTGGAGTACACTACTGATCTTGATCATGTGAACAAATTCAAGCTGACCTGGCAGGTGGGTGTGTTGCTTTGTCATCATCTTCCACCGGAGTCTGCTTCTTCTTTCTGCTCTTCTTCTCCTGCTCGGCCTTTGGCTCAGGCTCTGCATCAGAATCTGACAAAGGCTCATCCTCAACATCAGACTTGACCTCGGGGGAATCTGGCTGAAGGTCGGAAGCTGGCGCTTCTAGTGCTGCTTCAGGGCTGGTGCTGTCTTCTTCTTTGACTTCATCAATGCTGTCTTCTTCTTTGACCTCAGCAATGGCAGGCTTCCTCCTCTGCTTTTTCGGCTTGTCCTTGTCAGACTGCAGGTGTGGCAGTCAGAATGGTTGCCATCTGAGCAGCCATGCAGAGGCAAAGATGACTAACGTGCAGGACGCAGGGAAGCAGCTGAAGTTTGCAAGTACACTTAAAAAGCTGTCAAAGCTTTTTGCTGGAGCTTGATCGTGCAAGAGCATGGGATGTACCAATAGACTATGCAGCCTAGTATATGTGTATGAGCATGGTAAATGTGTATGTGCATGAGCATGGTAAGTATGTGGACATACGAGTATGAAGCACGTTGCTAAACAAAAGTTCACAACAGTTTGCAGTATATCGGCCACTGTCATCTGCACAAATGCTGCTGCTGCCAGTTTGTTGTATCTGATGGCCGGCCTTAAGGCAGAAGGCAGAGATTGTCAGCCAGCATCCTGGAGGAATGGAAGCTAAAGCAGATAAAACAACATGTAATCACAACACACGCAGCTCTAAACCCTCGTTGTGAGTCTGACATTGTGATGCACCTTCATTACCTTTGATTCTGCCTCATCCTTGCGCTTCCGCTTGACAAGGCGTGCCTTGCCAATGCCTTGTGCGGCCTCCTCATCCACATTTTTCTCCTTCTTTACCGCTTTGGTCTTCTTACAAGTACCAGCCGCCTGCTGCTCTTCTTCGTGCTTCACGGGATGTGCTGCGCCAGCTTCTTCGGCAGCTTCCTCAGCAGCTGCTGTCTGTGCATCGATTGGGTTGTCATCTGGGGAGGGCGACTTTCTGCGTTTGAGGGCAGCTTCCTGCAGCTTCATGTTGTGGCTCTTGGCCAGGGAGAAAAGCTGCCGCTTTGCTCCATCAATCTTCACCGGTGACATCTGCAATGTGACATGTCCAACATCCTTGAGGACTTGACGAAGTGTGCTTGTGAATTGTGAGCTTGTGAGACCAAGTGCATAAGTTTCACAACCACTGAAGCCTATTTAACTGGGGTTGCATTTGCAGAAATTATGACAACCTAGTTGGCATATGAAACCATGCATAGGCTGCCTGTTTTGATTGATTAGTTTTGCAACAGGATCTTGGCTATAGCACCTGCTGCAGCAGGTATAGGTAACACAGAGTCCGTCTTTGTGCCTGTGTGATTTTAAAACAGTATAACCTGCGACCTGGTGTCACTACAAGCACAACCAAAGGCACTTTCAGGTTGGCTGAGTACATGCTTGCATCTCAAGCATACCAGCACATGGCACGCATGTAGCATCTGACGATGCACATATGCTCATGCAACACAGAAATCTTTGCTTGCCAGCAGGGGCTACCTTGGGTCGCTGCATGGGGTTGCAAGCCACAGTGTGCAGCCACAGCAACGCTTGCTGAGCGCTGCAGTCTTGCAGCTTCTCTGCAGAAGCAGGCAGGGGCCGCAGGTCATCATAATGGTCCTCGGCTGCCTCTTCATCACTGTCGTCAGACCAGCCAGGGTGGAGAAAGTCATGTGGGCGGTACTTAGTACCTGGCTCATTGCCTAGCCGCCTGGTGTGCACCTCCATGCCCTCTGCACAGGCTCTGTTGAACTTCTTATCCTACAGGCAATATCTTTTGATTAGCACTGGGTTACTTGTGAATGCGGAATAAATTTTCAGAGTCTGCTTGGCAGGCATGCTTGGTGGAGCTTGCTTGTGAAGTGGCCTGGGTGTGTAGCAGCTCCCACATAGCAAGCTTCTGGGCAGAATGCTATTGCTGCGCACAATCAAGCGTTTGAATGAAACAGCTTGCCATGATCTGCTCTTGACAGTGTCAATACTGCATATGGCCCAGTGACAACATTGTTATGATCAGCAGTTGCAACCGTGTCATGATCAGCAGTTGCAACTGTGTCTGACCCAGGACTGCTGAGTAGCTGAAATGCAATCAGCAATTGACACGTAAAGCCCTCAAGCTTGTGATGCTTGCGAGGGTAGATGCCTGAGCATTTACACAGCCTCACACCATATGTTGCATGTTGCGCGGCATCTGATTGGTTGCAGCAAGTTTGCAAGGTCATGCAGATGCAGCTACAAAGCATATGATGTCTTGGTTTGCAGCTTTGCTTGCCGAGGCACAATCGTCAGGGTCATAGTTGCAAGGTAGTGTGGGGAACTATGTTACACGCTGTGACATCAGATACCAATTCAAACAGCTCAGACTGAGGTCTACCCGCTTGGATGCAGCCTGTCGCGACTTGGAGTCATAGTTTTGGTAAAATGGTATGATGTCCCTTCCCTTGGGAAACCAGCCATAACTGTCATCACCAAAGAAGCTGATGAGGGTGTGATCAGGCTTGCGGTCTCTTTTTACTTTATCGTTTGTTGCTTTCTTGGGGTCCATAACCTGTATGCAAGGTGACCTTTTTGCATCTCACAATGCTGAGAAGTGCGGTCAGACTTTGGTCTGACTGTGCAGCTGTATAGCCGCAGTGATTGAAGTACGCTACAGCAAGGGCAGCCTGCAATACCTGGCCTGGCCACCATGGGTGGCCTTGCACTCGCACCCACACCAAGTCTCCGACCTTGGTTACGGACATACTATATTGCTGCTACCGAAAGATAAAAGCTTGATGCTCCGACTATGTCATGACTACGTCGAAGGTGGCAAGCGCCAGCTAGTTTCGCTGAAGAGAGAGATCTCAGCATGCGCCACACTTTCAACGTCGCGCTTGCAGATTCCAGCAGGCGAAAGACAAGAAGACTTTCGCTGCGCAACCAACAATACCAAGACGCGTCAAATAACACAGATGCACGCACAAGTCGTAAATTGCATCAGCTGTAAGTTTGGGTCTGGAGGTCGTAAAGGACAACTGTGCCTCTTCATCGCTTCATCAGGCTGCCTGATTCAGGCAAAGGTTGTATGTTGACACAAGGTTGGATGTTGATACAAGCTGTCGAGTGTTGAACGAAAGCAGGTAAATTTCGCATAAGGCAGCCCAACACTACAGGCTGAGTCGTGAATGTTGAGCAGGGCTGCGAGGCAGCACCTTCGCCCTGGTTTGCCGGTGATCAGCGGATCACTTGCACGTCCCCTGACTCGGCGTCATTTCGTTTGGCGTGCAATTGTCGCGATGTCTCAGTCTGGAGAATACACCTACAAGTGAGCATCAGCCTATCCTCTCCACACAACTGGAACCTGCGTGCATGCACCCCGCACAGCTATGCACACTGTCGACCAACGCCTGCCCAATTTTGCTCGCGAGCATGGCCACTCACAAGGTTGAAAAACGATGATGTCCATGAACATGCCGTGCATTGTAGGTATCCGCGCCCAGGAATGACAGTTGATGCCTGCATCGTAGCAAAGCAACAGCCTGCCAAGGTCTTGCTGATACAGCGCAAGAAGCCTCCATGTAAGGTACAATCACCTCTACATTGGGAAACACAGAAGTCACAAAGCTTTCTTGACAACATGACCAAGCATGTCTGATAAACGGATCTTTTACAACACAGGACCAATGGGCTCTTCCTGGTGGCTTTGTGGATGAGGATGAACCTCTAGACAAAGCAGCTGCTCGTGAGCTGCAAGAAGAGACTTCAGTCAACCCAAAAGATGTGTTGCTCACTCAGGCAAGTGCAAGAGCATCCACATCCTGTCCAGGCAAGTGTGCTTGTCTCTATGCTGCAGCTCCACCAGAACACCTGCTGTATGAGCATGATGCCAAGTTTGTTACAGAGTTCAAGTCTGCATGCATTGTCATCAAGCAGTGCACTCTTGACAATGACACTGAACTACCCCTCCAGGTTGGTGCCTTTGGGAATCCCGGACGAGACCCCAGGGGTTGGTGTGTGAGTGTTGCTTATGCCGCCCTGGTCCCCTCAACTGATATGGGTGTCAAAGCTGCGGTAGGTCAAGCGATAAAAGCTGTCCACACATCTTCCCCACACACAATCAAGCCAGTTCTGTGACTAAAACCATCTTGTTGCTGGTCGCAGCATGGATTCGTCAAGTGCGGCATGTGGACAGTGCTGGCAAAAGCCACTTAATGTGTCCTTTGGACGCATCTGGACCCATAAAGCTGCTGAAGCGTTTTATCACTTTAGACAGACATGATTGTGCAAACATAGTAGCTCACTTTGAATCCTGAGCAATGTGCATGCAGGATGATGCAACAGAGGCAGAATGGTATGATGTCACAAAGCTTCCTCCATTGGCCTTTGATCACAATCTAATTGTACGAACAGCTTTTCAGCACCTGCTGCAACAATCAGAAACAAAAGCTACAGGTAAGTCATCTGGGCATTCGGCATGTCCATAGTCAAATGTGAGTATTGTGTAGACCCTATTGTACTTGGTGCATTGGGATATTTAGTCTATTGACAGGTGTTAGCTTTGCTTGTCATGCTGGGCACCAGAATGTTCAACTGCATGTTTCACGGATTTGTCCTTGCCAGGTTGCATGCTGTTTTGATAATATCTCTTGTGCTGAACAGTGTACGTGTTGAGCAGTCACAAGCAGTATTCCTCTCTGTGGCAACAAAAAAACTAGGCAAAGCTCACAAGTGCGTCAACTTTTGAACAAGTCTCTTGCTGCTGAAAGTGATGACATCACATTGCAATTCATGGGGCAGTCAAGCACGAGTTCAAGTAAGCTGTGCCTGCAGAGGGTCTGTCTGCAGCCTTGCAGCAAGGCGCCAAAAACCTTGAAGGACCTTGGACACCTCCCAAGGAATGAAACTGATGTCCTTGCCTGCGTCTTGGGAGATGCAAACATCTGCAAACCTCCCTGTATGCAGAGGGATGCTGTAGCTGCAGCAGCTAACTGTGCTTGAGGCTACGTGCAAACAAGGAGCTGTACAGCTGCTGAGCGGACAGGTCGTCCCTGGAGCGGTGCTCACAAGATTGAAAGCAAAGTTGCTGTGCTGCAATGAGGCTGACAAGCTTCACAGCAGCAAGTTTTACGCCACAGAATGGGTGAAAAGCTGCATGACAAATCTACAGCCAGCATCGTTGAGTGCTGCAGGCATCTCGCAACATTGCTGTCAATGAACTTGAGTTGCCAGCATCTCTGACTTCAGTATGCCACTATGGCGGTCCAAGTCAAGATTTGGACATGTAAGTTTGAATATGCTGGTTCCCTGCAACGCTGCAAGCTGCGCAGAATGGCGTCTAGCACTGCTTTGTTGCGTGCTCAATATTCCATTGTGACTAAACGGGTTGACGTGGGCATTCTGCAAGATTCCTTTCAGTGTGACCTTCTGCAGCGATTCAAAATGCTAGGCTGAGCGAGCTGCGTCATTCTGAGCAGTTATGGCGTCCAAAAACGGTCAAGATGCGGTGCTTACAGCAGCCCTGTCGTCAGGGACCAAGTTAGAGCTAAACTGCGTACAGGCAGATCAAAACGTTGAGATTGTCGACAAAATCAAGGCTGTCAGCGTTTACAAGCTTGTTAGGTGATATTGATCGCAACAGCTTTTGAATGCCAAGTTGAGGGTTGGCCGTCAGCTGTTACGTTTGGCCTCGACGACTCAATCTGCTCAACGCTAGAGAGTGTCGAGTCTTTTATTTTTCACAAACAGTGCTATGCAGACTCGGAGAATATCAGAGAAGCTGGGGCTTTCAGCTGCACTTGTCTAGCAGAATGTTCGATGCAAGTAGCGGGCGTGGCTCAGAGGTGTTGCGAGTTCTGAGGTAAAGCTTTTCTGGCCTGAACAGGGTGGTAACAGAGCGTGCTAAAAGCTGGCTTGCAATTGCAGATGGTTGTTGTGCTTTGCAGGGATCAAGCCAATGGAACAATCGAGCTGGTTGGCCAAGGCGAATGTCCAGGCACGTCACTTCGCTGGTAAGGCAGACCTTGTTTGTTTGCATTTGTCTGTGGTTGTGCAAGAGTGCATCTCTTTGATCATCTCTGCAACGTTGATGTGCAAATGGACCGTAGCTTTGCTGCATGTCATCTCGTCAAAGTGCAGAAGTAGTGCTGCTGCAGGACCCAGCATCATGGCGTGTGTCATGCATTTCATGCTGGCGTCGACTCCTGCACTGTGTGTTGATGCTGCATGCAGCCTCATGCATATCTGCCTGATTGCACAAGCTGCTTTTCAGTCAATCAAATTAGACCAGCTGGCTCCAAAGCCAGAGTTTCTCATTGTTCACAGCACACATATGTCTTGTTACCCAATGATCGTTTGTAGGGAGGGCATGGGCGATGAAGGGGGCTTAGCTGTGGCTAGTCGAAGGTTCCTGTTCACATACGATTGGCTCAGAGTCAGGTGGCTGATCATGCAGCTGCTGTTGCCTGGCTGGTGCTGCGCTGTTTGTGACCTGACAGGAATATGTGTGGATGAAGCACCGCAGGTTTTTTGGAGACAACATCAGCTGTCAGAACCTAAGCACAGGCAATGTCGTAGCTTACTATACCAACAAAATGCTCCCCAAGAAGCTCCAGGGAATTTTGGTCATTGAGCCCCAGGTCAGCAGTCAAGATAATGCCATGTCAGACTACATGATAGCAACACATGCTGCTATCGTGTCCCTGCACCCAACCATAGTATTGATGTTCACACACTGCATCAACAATGTGACTTGTGTTCGCATTGTGCGTTGCCCTTTCAGCGTTGTGCTGATTGTACAGACTTCTCCATGCTCCAAGCAGTATGGTGGCAAAGGTCCAGTTGAGCCAGATCTGCAACAGTCAGCTGTTGGTAATGTTTGGGTTGCTCGTTCAGGTGCAGGGTATGAACCTGCTGCATACGCTGGTAGCTGGCTGTTTGAGTTATCGAGAATGGCTGGAGCGTAGAGACATGCTGGTGAGCACAATCAGAATTCAACATCCTGGGCAAACTACAGCAACTGATACAGCATGTAGGCTATACAGCAACATCAACTGCTGCAGAACAAAACCTCTTTTCTCAACAGCAAGCCTTGCATCACAGCTTTGCTGGGAGCTGGACTTGCCGATCATATCATGGAGGTTGTGGTTGTGGCACGCAGACTGGCAGCCTGAAATGTTGTTGAACTGCTGCAGGTGTGGGGTGACAGCTGGTTCTCACAGAGTGTGTCATGCTGACTGTCAAACAATGTCAAGTTTTGGCTGAAAATGTTCCTTACTTGAGTGGAATCCAACTTCAATGGAATGGCAAGTCTCTTGCAAAATTTGTTTGTTGTGGTTTCATGGAGTGCTGACTTACTGGCGTGCTCAACGAATGAGATGGGCAGCATGGTGCACTAGAAAGACTCAATTATTCAGTTGAACCTTTCTGTTTCAACATGACACTGTCCTCATAACTGGATCTCAGTTCATTATTCATTTTGTATTGCACTCCATGTGAGCTGCCTTGTTGCTAGGAATGTTTTCTGTGCCTGCATAGCAAGGTTAAGCTATAATGCTACACAAAGGTCAGCTGCACAGTTCTGGCAGCCTGTATGCCTCCATTGTGCAGTTGTTGATTATCAAATTCTCCTGTATATGACAGGCTGATGCCTTGTGTCTTCCTCTTTTCGGTGCATTGTGGTAGCTCCAGGCATTTTGCTATGATGAACGTGGAATATGAAGGGAAGTTTGCTGATTGCAGAACTTGTGCATGTACAGCTCTTTTGTCAAGATGTATGCATGGAACATTTTGAAAAGTATCATCTGAGCGTGCAATAAAGAGACCTTACAGATTCTGCATCATCTCGTTCAACTCGTCTGGCTATACTAATATCAAATGCCATCATGTTTATGCGTTGACGTGTCTTGCACGTTGGTCTGGTCTCCTATATCAGAATACCAGAATACGCACTATCAGCCAGTATACAGCACATGTTGCCAAATTGCTACTGAATACCAAATGCCATGACTGATACCCCTCAACACATGTCCTGTAAGCTATGAGCAGGAGCCATGATGAAGTTGAAAACCGTTGGCAACTTTGAGTCATGCTGACAACAACAGCGTACAGGCAGGAGACAACTGTCTGGCAGCAAAACGCCTATAGAACCCTTACTTTGCGCATTGTGCCTAAGTCTTGCATAAGCCTGGTTTGAACAAGCCAAGCCACCCTGTGCTGGGCCAATAAAGCATTTGCTGACAAGACAGGGTCCAACTTATCTGAAAAAAAATCCGACACACTTGCTCTCCAAAGGTGACACAAAAGGCTTGCAGAATGTCTGCAACCTCTGGTAGTGACGGTTCAAGGCAACATAGCATTTCCCACCCACCAATTTTTTTTGATGTACAGCAAACACAGACTACCAGTCACATGACTGCAGCCCGTATGTAGCTCCCAACCAGCTGGATCTATCTCATGGACAGCCTAGAGCACAGATCAACTCTCAAAAGATGGCAACATAAAGCCTACAAAGCTTCTTTGCCAGATCCGGCCCTGCATCAAATTTGCAGTGCTGTCAAGCGCCTTCAAGTGGCAAAAGGAGCCGAGGATGAAGAACAGATCAAATAAAGGGGAAACAATCAGAACACAGGCTGAACCAACTGGAATGCTCTCTCCAGGCCTTGTGATCTGAGTGCAGCCTGGCTAAGCAGGCCAGGAAACAGCTTATCAGTATTATGGTACTATGGCGGATGCCATAGCAGCTGCTCTCATGCCCAACGCGGCTTCCACTCTTGTGCATGAGCGTTCAACTGACGTGGCGCATTACTCAGCATATGCTGCTGTTGGTGATAAGGCGGCAGCATCCCCCCAACAGCTTGCGGGTATGGGTTCATGTGCTGCGCATGTGGTGGCCACCCCCCCGGCTGGGCTTGCTGCCATGGATGACTCACAAGCGGTGGCGGCTCAACATGCTGACCAGGATAGGCAGCAGGAGATCCGTATGACATGTCTGCAACCCAGCATAATGAGTCAGTCAGCTTTGTGCTATCTGCTGCTTGTCTGGGCAGAAGACTGGAACAAAGTGCATGGGGAAGCAAGACAAAAGAGTGCATATGTCCACATTGAAGCCAAAAAGGACGCTTGACTGGCATGCAGGCACATGGCCCTTGGGAGAGGCATGCCGGCATGATTGCAGATGCAGTCACAGCACCACGCCATGTAGAATCTTGGCATGCAGAGACACGCAAGCCAGTACAGCAGGCAAAAAAGCAACAAGGAGAGTTGACTCACGTTGCTCAGACAGTGCATAGGCAGCTGCATAGCCCATATGAGCGGCTGGAGGTGGTGCAGGCTTCCCGCCAAGGCTTTGCCTGCCATTAAACAAAACACTGGGATCAGCAGGGCCAAGAGCAGTTGGCAAGGCACCGCGGTGAACTGGCCCTGAAGTGCTGCCAAAGGCCCTGCCTGTGGGCGCAGAGGCAGCGTTGAAGGCGCCAAAATCCTGTACTCCCACAGTCTCTCCGGTGGGAAGCCTGTTCCCACCAAAATGGGGCATCTGGGCACCAAAATGACCCCCGTGCATGCCGCTGCCAGGGGGTCTCCCGCCAGCCTGAGGAGCAGCGGAAAGGACAGCAGCTGCAGGTCCTGGAGGTCTGGCGCCAAGACTCTGACTTGCTCTTGCCAGGTGCTGCAAGACACAGAAGACAGGAGTCATGAATTTGAATACCAGCATGGTGCTACGGTACTGTAATTGCAGCGTGAATACAACACAGGGTATGCATTTTACTTGCTAGCTGAGCCTGACTCACAGTCTGTATGACACTGCTGCTTTTGCAGGCAAGACTTGCAAGCCAGAGGAGGCGAGCGGAAGGAACCACCAAATAACTGTGCAGATTTCACAATGCATGACAGGTCTATACCTCATGCTTCTCAGAAGCGGGAACATGCTTTTGCCAGATCATGCATGATGACTAACCTGAGTCAACGACTCTCTCTGCAAGCTAGTGTGCGCAAAAGGTGCACCCACAGCTGATGCACCAACGTACGGACTCGTTCCAGAGGGTTCCAGAGAAGGGTTCCTGGAGGTGACCCCCAAGGGCATTGCCTGATGAGGCAACGGTGCACTGTTGTTTGTTGAGCCCCAGTAGTGCATGTAACCTGGCTGCTGTGAGGCAGCTGGCACAGAAGGTGTTGCTGATCCCAGCCTGTTTCCCGCCATTTCTCTAGCTGTGGCCACCTCTGGCACCAGTCTGTTCATGCTGCCGATTCTGCTCATGCTCATGCTTGGGCTGATGCCAGCCAAGTCAGGGGAGCCTCGAGAACTGGGCCGGACAGTCTCTGAATTTGAGCGAGGCTCCAAACCACACTCTGTCATGAGTGAGTTCATCTGAGGTTGCTGCTGCTGTTGCTGCTGCAGCTGAAGAACAGAGGGATGTGCTCGTAGATCAAGAGGCTTTGGCAGATCGCCGCAATTTTGTGGAGCTGCTTCATCTCCCGCCTTTTCAGGTGGCGAGTCTGCAATCTCCCGATCGCCAAGCTGGACCTGAGGCAACTCAACTGAGTGCAGGACAACTGTCTCAGGCTGAGACAGCTGAGGACCAAAAGCTGAGTTGGCATCAGCCAGGGTTTTCGAAGCTCTCTTTGGTGACACAACAACTTCCTGAATCAGACCCTTGCGCCTAGCCAAGTCCATACCCTGACCGTCCGTAATAGGCACTTTACGGCCATCAGCACGTAAGCGGTATAGGACTGGAGCAGGGCCATCTTGACCCAGGATGCTGCTGCTGTCTGAATCTGATCTGGTCAAAGCCTACATATACACATGCATTCATGCGTTCACTCACTGATTCATTCATTCATTTGTTCATGCGTTCCTTCATCTATCGGTGCATTGATTCAGACCATGTCGTGTCTTACAGTCCACAATACCGTAACTGACATGAAATCAGATGATGTCGTTGCAGAAGTATGCACTGCATTCGAGCCAATCTGCTTTGGCTTCCAGCGTACAACACAGAGAAAGGCATGCTTCCAATGCCATGCAGATGCCGCAGCAAAAGACGTGACCATGTGTGTTGGTCTACACGCATGACACCACTTGCCTGAGCATTGTGCAACCAGGTGCTTCAGTATCAAAAACTGCTGTGGTGCTCATCAGCAACATAAGGACATGAGCAGTAACAGCAATGCAATCACAAACACATGAACAAGAATAGCTTTACAAACATAAACACAGACACATGTGCAAGAGCAGCAATGAACAACAAACTCTTCGAGCAACAAGAGGACTGCAAACGTAAGCCTAAGAGGGAGCACAGCGATGCAGTACTCCATGAGCAAGGAGGAGGTGCAGGAGGACTGGAATCTTCAGCCAAATAAATCATAATTCGTAGTTTTTTTTAGGATAATAGATTTTTTTAGGATAACGATTTTTTTAGCATAAACTACAGATGTGCCAGGGATTGTCAGACTCCTGGTCATTGAAGCATGAGGACTATGTGCAAGAGGAGCAGTCAACAAACTCACCATGGGGTCCATTTCAGGAAGGGCATTGCTCTCGTCCTCATTGTAGTACAGCATGTAGTCCACTCGCCCCTTCTTGGCCAGAGCACTCATCTGGTGGAACAGCTCATTGGCTCCGCCGTAGTCCAAGATGGCAATGGCGCTCATCTTCTTCCGGCAGCCAAACACCTGTGCAGCCCAGCTCATGGCCTTGAGCACATCAGTGGAGCTGAGCAAGGCGTTGGTCTACCTGGCAGCTAACTGACCACTGACTAAGTAATTGGTTGATTGCCAGACAGACAATTGCTTTCAGACCACAGTAGCCAAACTAGCTAGATGCTGGGCCACTGACTAGGATGAGCGAGTCTGATTGTAGTCAAATCAAAACGCAAGAAAGGACAGATCTGGGCAAGGTAGCAAGGGAAAGCTGACTCGCAGCTGCACAAAGAATAGGCTGATTGTATGCATGTGTGTCAGCAGAAAGCAAACAACCACGCTCTGACTTGCAAGGTAAGGTAGCACACACCATATACATGTATATATGCTTACTTTATGCCTCAAGGGATTTAGGCGTAGTATTTTGCCAATGAACTGTTTTTTGGCAACACTGTGGAGAAAGCTGAGACTGATCAGTCTCAACACGCCCATGCATGCGCTTTGAATCCAAAACCAAGGGTTCAAAGGCGAGCATGCAAGACACCCAGCCCTAGGGCTAACTCCTACCTGCCCCATCTTCTTTCTGCTGAGGGCAAAGACAACAGGCAAGCCAAAATCCTCAGCCTGTTTCAGGATGCTGCCCAGAAGATCATCCAGGCCCCCCTCGCTTTCGATCTGCTCAATATTGGGAGCCACCACCACTGTCTTGGCCTTGCGCAGCTTCACTGCCTTGGCCACCTCCCTGTGATGGGCAAAAGCAAGAGTGACGAAAGGCACAGAGTTTTGTGTCAAGGGCAAATTCACGATTGAGGAAAGATACAGAGTTTTCTGTGAAGGGGGAAAGCAAAAGTGAGGAAAGGAACCCAGCTCCAGACAAAAGGGCCAGGAAAGGCTATGATCTCTTGAGGGGAGAGCCTTGTTTTCAGACGGAAAGGCTTCCCTGCAAAACTGTGAAAACTGCTTTCAGGGCAACGACCATCACAAATATGTATATGTCTGTCCACGCAATTCTGTTGTACGGCATCTATAATGTCAATATACAGTCCAATAACAAAGCAGCCAGCAACTCGAGCAGAAGAAGAAAAGGGGGGCCGGTTTCCCAACCCACACAATTCAAAAGAAAGCTGCTTTGATAAACATTGCTGTACACATATCTATACTGACGCTGCCCAGGTGCGTGCAGTGCTGTGTATATCACATGAGCATGCTTGCCCTTCCTGAATGTCTTTTTATTGTATCTGATTCTTCTTCTTTGGGAAAGAAAAAAAAACCCTGAGTGTAAGCTGCAGGCCATCTACCATGCTTGAGGCCGCCAGGCCCTCACTGGGAGCAAACAGCTGAGGTACAGGGGGCTAAGGGCTGAAGTGACACAGGGCCAAAGATTCAGGCCCTGTGAACATGGTATGTTACTGACCTAAGGCCTGAGACAAGCCTCTTCTTCTTGGTGGCCTTCAGGGGGTCTTGAGCCTTCTGGCGCTCCTGCCAGAACAGCAGCTGCTGCAGCAGCTCCACCACCACCCGGTTCAGCTCTGCTGATATCACCTGAGCACAAGCAATCAGCTGAGCAATCCTCAACACCACAGAGGGGTGAAAGCATTGTTCAGACAAGCTTTTGCAATAAGGCCAGCACATCCCCAAAAGATGCCACCAAAGCCAATGTGCATCCCTCACTCCTGAATATTCTTAGGTACCAGCCCATGTGAGAGCATGGTTGTGATGTCTGCTGGGGCTGTAGTTCGCAGTCTGTCGGAGCTGGGCGACAGCCATCAAGTCCAGCACCATTTGAAGTGCATCATGACCATGGTTGTACAAGCCGGCAAATCCAGCTATTGCTGCACTTCAACAGCACCAGTTGCAGTGCAGCATGTCTGGACACACCGGCAAGTTCAGCTCTTGACCAAAGCACCAGCTGCATTGCAAGGCAAGATGGATCTGCATGCAACTGAGTTTAGGCCGTTGACAACACCAAAATTGTTGAACCGCATCATGGATCTGCATACAGCCTGGTCTAGCTCTTGACTCTCAAGGTTATCAGTGCATCATGCATTTTGCAAACAACCCAGCTCAGCTGCTGACCACAGAACCAAATTGGACTGCATCATGCCTCTGCACACAGCCTATTCTGGCTCTTGACGTACGTCGCCATATGAGCTGCGTCCATGGCCGACTGTCACAGTCCCACTGGGAGTTGCATCAAGAATATATATCCAGCAGCAACATTGCAGTCTGAGTGGGAGTGTGACATGGAATGCAAAGAGAGTGACCTGCAGTAACTTTGTGGAGGGAATTGAGGCATGTGCCTTAGAGGCTTGGAAATGCATACCTGCTTGCAGTACGTTCTGCACTGGGCCTTGATGCCCACATAGGTGGTTCCAGTGCCGCCGTCTGAGGCGGTGCTGGCAGTGGGCGTGGCATTGCTGCCTGCCAGGAACAGGGAGTTGCTGCTGACCGTGGCCTGGGCCACAGCTGCGGCCTTGCGCAGGTGCTTCTTGCTGGTGCAGTGCTGCTCAAAGTTGATGATGCCGCAGCAGGTGACGCTGCAAACCTGCAGGATGAGGTGCGGTGCTTCACGGCAAGCACGATGCTTACGCCCTGACAGCTCAGACTGGGCATGCATGGTGCAAGGCTGGAGATGGCACAACCATGTGCAATTGTTCAATCACGGCTGGATACAACAGGGAAGGCTACACCTTAGGGTTTAACCCTAATACCCTGGCAATCCTAACAGGAGCCTCCTGAGGCAGCAACCCAGACCCAAGACCATAGGCCACAGTTCAAAGCAACGGAATGTTACCAATCTTGTAATCAGGCTCCTCAGAAGTCCATCAGCATGGCATGACATGTGTATGCGGTTGCTTTTGCAGGCTGCTTGTTGTGATATGCTGGATGACATGCATGATGCAAGTTGCAGACAGACTTTGTATGAGCTGAGAGGCGTCAAGTGGTCAAATGCATCTGAGGTATCCATAGTTTATATTGAACATGAAGTCCCAGAGCGCAGTAGTCACATAAGGTTAGCAAGGGTTTTGCAGGGGCTAGTGGGGTTTATCAAAGGTTAGCAAGGGTGGAGCAACTCACTGTACACTCAAACTCATGAGAGTTGGCAGTTGAGCCGGGAGGAGGCTCGAATCTGTGGCCAGCAAATGCAGGGTTGGGGACTGTGGCAAAGGCAGGGCCAGGCTGGTCAGCCCCAAAGCTGCGGTACAGCCCCTTGAACTGCTCCTTCCAGTTCTGCAGAGCCTACAGGCAACCAACCAGATGCATTGGTCCATGGCAATGACATGGCAATGTGACATTCACATGACATGCATGTAACATGCAATGTAACATTCATGTGACGACCAATCTAGCAAACCAGAACCTTTGAGAGAAAATGGACCATTTCGTGACACCAGCAGCTGTCCTCAATGGGCACAAATGAGTCAGCAACATGAGTCAGCATCATGAGTCAGCATTGTGAGTAGGCATCTTGAGGCAACAACAGGCGCTAGCATGGAAGCAAACAAGTTTTGCTCCTGACGGCAGCTGTGGCCAGCCTTGATGCTCAGGTGTGGCCAGCCTTGATGCTCAGGCATCATATCCTGATCACTGATGCGTAGTAATGAATGCATGGTCTGTTGTGCCTAGTGCACTACACAGCAGCAATGCAGCAGCTGTCTCAGCTTGATATTGCAGGCTGTGCAACATGTTATGTACCTGAGCAGGCAAGCCCTGATCTGCAGGATTCACTGGAGCAGGCACAGAGGTGGCCACCGGCGGAAGGCCGTGATGCTCCAGCCCTGCCCTTGGCGGGAATCCTGGGGCAGAGTTGGGCCACAGTGCAGCAGGATCAGACCTGGCGCGACTCAGCAAGTCTCCCTCCAATCTCCTGTCTTGGCGTGAAATGCCAGAGGTGCTCATGACATTGTCAAAGGGCACACTGTAGCCTTGCAGAGGACTTGGCGGGAAGGGGGTATGTGGCACCCCAACGTGCTGTGCATGCTGTGGCAGCTGCTGGCCAGCTGAGTTTGAATTGGCAGCGCTGGGCTGTGCAGCCTGCCTCTCTGTATCGCTCAGACCTTCCTGAGAAGCTGCAGTGTTGAGCCGAGACTCAGAGATTGAGGAAGTCCTGGGGGGACCAACGCTGTCCTTCTTCTCTTCTGCTTCATCCTCATCATCACTGCTGACATCAGCAAGCCAACCTGGAGCCTCATTGCCAGTGTCCAGCTTTGGAGCCTTCTTGCTGGAACCTTGCTCACCAGGCGGTGGGGCTAGGTTTGAATTTGCTTGCTGTGCATGCTGAGCTGGCGCTGTCACACCTGCTGTGTCCATCCAGCCAGACAGAACATCCTTCCATCCCTCAATGCCTGAAGGGGAATCTGGCTCGTCCTCTTCCCCTTCATCCACCGGTGTCTGATCAACTTGTGTAGCCTGCTTGCTGCTGGCACCTTTGATCTTCTTTGGCTTCTCTGCCTTTGCCTCTTCTTGCATCAGCTGCTGTTGCTGCTCCTGGATCCTGTCTAGGGTTGACTGACCACCGCTAGGGTTTCCGGCGGTCCTAGGTCTGAGCGGCAGACTGGCTTGCGCTTTCATCAGGGCTTGAGACGTTTTGCTGTGCGCTGCTGTCAGCCAAGAGGACAGAACATCCTCAAAAGCCTCCAGCCCCCGTTCTTCTTCGTCGCCGCTGCTGTTGCTGCTGCTGCCCGCTTCTGAACCAGACTCCTCATCTGCGCTCTGGTGAGCCTCATGCTTCAGGCTGAGGCCCATGAGCTGCAGCTGCTCGCTGACGTACTGGTCGTCTGCTGAGGGCTGCGTCTGAGCCTTGACTGCAACTGCTGCCTCTGCAGCACGCGGTCACACATTGATGGCTTGTGTGAAACATGCATTCATTACACACCTACCACGTCACTTCAGAGACAACATCTCTGACATCTCTCAGGCTCAACTTGACATGATACATATGCACAGCGCATGCAAAAAAGGCATGGTAGCACATGGCAAAAGGTGGACAGTGTCGATTTCACAGCCACAAGAATTTGCCATAGGATTGCATTGTGGCATTCTGCATTGCGGCATTCTGCATTGCGGCGACTCAGCTGCCAGCAATGCTACACTACGGTTGTCAAAAGACACGTGTCACTTGTGCCAAACTTGTGCATCGCAGAGGAGGGGCAAAAAATGCACAGAATTTCAGCATTGTTTGAACACCACCAAGAGCATAAATGAAGGGGTTGCAGCATGCAGAAGCAAAGACTCAAAGGTTGGCATGAAGATGTCCAGTCTGATGCAGAATGCAGCAACACTAGTCATTGTTGGTATGCTGACTGTTGGACAGGGGCTACTCAGGACTGTGCATACCTGACCTCAGGGGAAGACATGAATGAATGAATGAATGAATGAATGAATGAACGAACGAACGGAACGGAACGAACGGAGTGAATGAACAAACAAATGAAGAAACAAAGGAATGAACGAACACTTGACTCACCATCTGCTGAGTGCGAGCGCTCAGCCTTTGAAGAAGAAGCTGGCTGTCCCATCTGACTAGTGCTGCCTGCCTGACTGTCCTTGGGCACAATCTCCACGCTTGTGCTTGGAGTGGTGTTGGGGCTGGTGCTGTTGCTGCCATTGTGGGTCTTCCACACCTTGGCACGCTCGTCAGCCTTTTTGGCCGCTTCTTCTTCCGCATCAGTCACCTGCCTGCACAGTACATGGACAGACACTCATGACCGTTTCAGGCACTGCGTCGACGCCTGCTTTCCTCGAGGCAAGGAAGGTCAGTGCTCAACACAACGTCACAAGTGACACATTCAAGCGGCTGACTAGTACTGATGAAGCTTGCCTGCTGCTAAGGGCATCATGCTGGTAGCTGCTTAGCAGGTGACCTCCAGCGTGCAATCAGTTCAGCAGGCGAGCAAATGGCATGATAGTACATAATCGGCACTTTTGTCGAGGCAATGCTCAGCATGTACCACAACAGCGGATGTGAATATAAATCCTGCACATCTGCAGGTGCCCCCATGATGCATTTAGGGTTAAGGGTTAGGCCTAAACCCTATATAGCCATACATACCAGTAGCTTGTGTCCTGTTTCAGGGAGTTGACCAAAGTGAGAAGTCTGCGACAAGACTGATACAGGTTGATGCAGTATGCGCTTGGTAGCATGATGTGCACCATGGACACACCATAGATACATGAACCGCAAACCATGTAATGCCTCAATGCAAGCACACAGGAGTGATGCAGTGCGTACTTAGTGGCTTCATGTACGCGGCGAGAGGCCTCAGCAACAGCCATCTCCAGCACCTGCTTGTGAGTCATGGCACTGGCCTCAGGGATGAACCCCACCTGGCCCTCGTCCAGCTGCTCCTCAGCTTCCTGCACCAAAAGTGTCACTTGGCATGTTGTGCTAACCAGACGCTTATGGCCTGATCGAGGTGATCCTGACACATCTGACAAGGAGCTCAAACAGCCACATTCCCTGGCCTGCTCAGCCAGGACAGCATGCATGTAGTCACAACAGTTGTAGTGTCAAAGATGGGTGGACCTTCTTCTCTTGTGGCACGTGTGCTCACTTCGCTACAGTTGCATTGCGCAGCAAGAGAGCTGAACAAGGTCAACTCTGCATTGTACAACAGAGGGTTTGACTGCCTTTGAGACTAAACTTGCCCAACCAATGATCACGGCAGCTCGCCAGCAGATCATATGCTTCTCTTTCGATTACATATCAAAAGTACACAAGGTTTCGCACCTTGAGCTGTTTCTGCAGGCTCTCAAGGGCGCTCTTGCTCTTGACCAGGCCCTCGGCAGCCTGTTCTGCAGCAGTGCCTGCCTGAGCAGCAGCCTTGTCAGCCCTCTCCCGCAAAATGATGCGCTTCAGCCTGCTCATCTTCTTCTTGGTGTGGCTGCCGCCCAGCTCCTTATGGACTGCCATGGCAAGAGACGCCTTGTTGGGAAATCTCTGCAACACACAACAACACTTGGGGACACAGAAACACACAATTCATCATGTATTTCTAGTCCCAGAAACGCCTGGGGACTACAACCAGGTATGTTCATTTGCTGAAATGTCCATGTCAGCACTCAGCTTGCAGTTGTGAGGCACATGGGGTCCAGAGATGGCTCAGCACTCTACTACAGTGCCGAATGCCTGTACAGCCTCAGAAGCAGACGCCCAGGTGCAACAACACCTAGCCTGCTCTGTCTGCGATGGTACTCCTGCAGGGAGCTGGTACAACTGCAGGATCGGGTTCAAGTCCGTCCCCTAGACCAGATCTGCGTCACACTTGACCCTAATTCTACAGTTGCACCAGCTCCCTGCAGGAGGTGCCGTTGCAGACAGAGCAGGCGAGGTGTTGTTGCACCGATGTGTATACTTCTGAGGCTGCACAGGCAGTCGGCACTGTAGCAGAATACTTAGGCCGTTTCTCTGGAGAGCCTGTCAGGTTCAGGAAACACAATCAATTAGGTATTTCAGTCTGATCGTGTATACAGCTGTTGTTTGCCCTTGCTTGAAACTTGGCATGGCACGGTGCCTTTTGGCAGCTGTTGTTGGCCCTTGCTTTGAATCATGCAGCTAAAGAGGCCACCAAGGACAAGACACAGATCTTGACTATTTGACACCTTTGTGCTAGGAGTGCCAGATATCAAGCATTGCAAACTGCAGGCAGCTGCTGAAAGTTGCTTTGCCATGTCTGTGAGTACCAGACTGTGGTACAGCAGCCAGTGTGCAGGGGCAGACTAGCATGTAGGATTTAGGCTTTAGGGTTTGAGCCTCAAAAGAGTATAGGCACCAGCGTGGAGAGTATCATGGGCATTTCATGCCCAAGGGTGAAGACACAGACACAGGCACAGACACAGGCACAGACCTTGAGGTACTCTCTCATGCCTCGTGAGTCACCAGGGGTGAAGGCCGAGTACTGCTTCTGGTGCCGCTCAGCAGCTGCCGCCGCTTGAGAAGGCGCAGCAGCTCTTTTGGCTTGTGCCTGAGCCATGATATCACCCAGGGTCAGGTTCCCTCTGGCATTTGAGGCGTCAGCAGTGTTGCGCCCCTGATGCTTGTCCTTCAAATGCTGAGCTAGGACTGTGTGTTCCTTGAAGGCCTTGCCACACCCCAGGCAGTGCACATTGCCTGCAATGCACATGACTGTTCAAGTGCCTGCAGTGCAGATGACTGTTGAATCAATGTTGCAATCACAATGATGCTGTCTGACCACCCTGTCACCGGTCTAACTCTGTCGTCTGAGCTGTCTGACAGACCCTTTCATCAGTCTGAAGCTGTATATGTGCAATGATACAGGAGTGCAGGCTCTCAGTCAGATTTCACCTCTGACTTCAGCTTAATTTGAAAATGTCATGCAAGCTGCAGCCGAGAGACAAGTCATGCAAACCAATTGATGCTTTCACGGTGACTGTTGCAATGCTGTCAAGACGCCCTGTCCACCTGCTACATGCAGTGTAACAATGCATTGTCGTAGGCCTGAAGACCATGAAACTCGCAGATGCCTGCAAGAAAGGACAGGGCCAAGTAGCAAAGTTGGGGCCGCAGGTCGTGCCTGTTATAGGGTTGGCTTGGCTCTTGTAGGCTTCAGCTAAGAGGGGATCCTGCTCCCTATCTGATGGGCCCTCCATGGAAGGCGCAGTCGCTGAAAAGGCATCTCTGAAGGCTTCAGTTGCCATCTGTAGATCCACCATGCCATTGCCAAACCCAGCCATGCCAGGGGGGTTGCTGGGGGCTTCGACTGGAGGCCTGTTCAGGGCTTGAGCCCAATTGCCCTTCACAGGGACGGAATCATCCCTTTTGTTGCGCATGTAGAAGCCACCACTTCGCTGTGGCTGCTGCTGCTGCTGCTGCTGTTGGAGGTGCTGCTGCTGGTGTTGCTGCTGCTGCATCTGTTGCTGCTGCTGCTGCATCTGTTGCTGCTGTACATGAACAGGATAATGTTGAGCCATGTTCATAGGAGGGGGCAGTTGCCGTGTGTCACCTGCAGTGCCATTTCTGGAGGCATTGATGCTGCCAGTGGTGTGAGAGGTGGCAGAGCGGCCTTGCAAGGCTGCCTGCTGCTCTTCTTGCATGATTGCTCGCAAGGTTGGCATGCCAGGCTGGGGTGCAGGGGGACCCCACTGGGGCGCAGGGCCTGTCTGCCAGGGCGTGGCATTGAGGCCAGGCAGGTGCACTGCTTGCCCTGGTGAGCTGAGTCCATTGGGATGAGATCCCCAGCCAGCTGGCTGTGTGGCGCTTGTTGCCCTGTTCTGCATGCTAAGCTGGCTCATCTGGAGGCTATGCCAGCTTTGCTGCTTACAGGCACTTCACAAGAAGCTTGCTGGGCATGTTACATTCTCCCAGAGGAATGACTGAGGGTGCAATCAGCTTCAGGATGCGTTATACCCTCCTGCAGCGTGATCGAGACCAGTTTATATAGGCTGTTGCAAGTAGGTAGAGCTGAAAAGATGCAAGCCTTGTCCGCGACTGTCATAGAAGCAGAAAAGTTGAGAGCCGCCAATTGATTTGGTTCACAGCGACGTTTGCTGATTGATAGATGCATGGGCAAAAGGTCAGAAGGGGCATGTGGCAGCCGACACCGCGCCTTGTAAGTAAACAAAGTGGATGCACGTGAACACGAGTAAGCAACCACACAGGGGCACACCTCCAAAATGGTGAAAAGATACAGCTCATTGTTATGTATCTGATGCCAGATCATGAAAAGCAACCATGGCCTAGCGCTCCGCCGGGCTCAGGCTGTACGACACAGGCACCTCTGACCGTCAGGATCGCCGCAGAAATGGGCAAGAATGCCAGCCGGCGCAAACTGATTTACAATCGACAACTGATATAAATACGCAACCGTGAAAGGATTGCACTCTCAAAGGGCACGGCAGGAGGATGAGCTAATGTTGCCCTGCAGTGGTGGGTGTCGGTGACACATCCAAGAGACTATGGAAGAAGGTGAAGCCCGCTCCTTCGCCGCGCGCCTGATTAAGATTACCTGATTACAGCGGGAATCATGCTTTGACCATGGTGGGCAATGCCATACATTGCTCAAATGCATCGGAAGCTTTTGTCATCTGCCTCAGCGGTTCTGTGAGTGAGCTTCACAGACGCGTTCGCATTGCCATCTGTCTGCCATTTGGTTCAATACAGATTAGCAGTCGCTCATCTGTGATCTGTCCTGCGTTCCGAGACGCGTCAAATGATCGCACTGACGGTGCCATGTTGAGACCAGTACATGACGCAATGAAGTGGCAGATCCGGATGCTGGATGTACCCAGTCGATCATGCACTGCAGCAATTAAAACCAGTGTCCAGCTTACCAACCTACACGCATGCGCATTACGGGACAATGCAATGTCGACAACTGCAAAGGTATTGAACATAGTGTGAAAATGTATTACACTGCCCTGCGGCCCCAGATGGTGTCTCAGTGCCATCTGTGCCCATGCCTTGATGAGTCATCAAAACCACCTCTCACAGGTGACCTGTGTGATGCGCTAAGTATTGCCTGTTTCAGCAGTACATAGCAACAGGGTTTTGAACTGCATCCTGCACTTGCATGCCTGTTGCCACCCTTGACTTCGTTGCTGCTGTCACAGGTTGCATCACTTCTGCGGACTCTGCCAGAGTCGAACTTTCCTGTCGTCACCTGCTGTCGCCAGGATAGCTACTTGCTTTGAACCTGCAAGCCAGAAACTGCATCGTACAGCAGACAGGAGCAGAAAGAAAGCATCATGCCTGAGACGTGGCATGCATCAGCGACAGATGATGGAGACAGAGACAGATGGAGACAAATGTGCGGCGGGCCAACATGACACTTTGGACTATGTGCTGGTGCTCAAGTACAGTCACTCGCTGGAATTGGCACATATGACTGGCTGTGCATTGCCATTTGCTCGACGCCTTGCCATTTGCTCGACGCCTTGCCAGGGAGCTTCAAAGTGTCAAACAATGTCAGCGAGCAATCTTGCACTTGCGCAACTACAATGGCTACAGAATGTAACCCGTAGGCAATGCTCTAATCACATCAGCTAGAGTGAAGAGGTATGGCAGCTTTGTTTCAAACCTTGCCAGCTCTGCTGTAATAACCTGCGTCCACAGAAAGCACAACAAGCAGCATTGACTGTACTTACCAACAGGTATTGTTGTAGGAGCCCATTCCATGCTGAGAATGGCAGCGTCATGAGCGCCATCAATGGCGTCTACTCTTGACCCAGTGGCGGGATCAAGGAAGTGTATGCTGCTATCACAAGCTGCTGCCAAAAGGCCATGTGGTCCCCATGCTAATCGGGTGTACGCCTTACCAGAAGGTACCTACAAACTCATGAGATAAAGGTCATTCACTCAGCATGGACCACAGTTTTCCTAGCCACATTGGGCAATGACAGTACTGTTTGGAATGCCTGCTGTGACCTCAAAATACAAAACAAGACCTCATACAGGAGCATTTTGAGGGTGAGTGAGTGAGTGAGTGAGTGAGTGAGTGAGTGAGTGAGTGAGTGAGTGAGTGAGTGAGTGAGTGAGTGAGTGAGTGAGTGAGTGAGTGAGGGAGGGAGGGAGGGAGGGAGGGAGCGAAAGAATGAATGAGTGAATGAATGAACGAATGAATGCATGTCATCTCGTAAGGCTGAGGCTGACCCTCTGTCTGGCTTTTAACCCGCCACGATGACGCTGCATTACGCTGACTGTACTGAACAGTTGCACTGCATACTGTCGCAACCGCAGCATGTAGAAGCAAGCTTGAACAGCAGCCAAAGCCCAGAGCAGTCTTTGCGTTTGCATGCACTGAAGGGCAACCATCACCTCTTGATGATGTTGCAGAAGAGTCTTGGGGTCTTCTTGCTGGTGGTACCGCACATTGATGTTCCAGACACGCCACGTTCCATCTTTGGAGGCTGTCACCATCTTGGTGGTATCAGGTGCAAAAGCCAGGCACAGTATCTGACTCTTGTGACCCTGTGGCAAAAGCAGAAAGTCAGGGTCACCATGCAGGCATTCGCATAGTTACCTGTATGTACCTGTGCCTAAAGGAAGACACATGTTTGAGAGAATGCATGAATGGTGGGCACTGTGATTGTTGTTTCAGCGGGATGGGAGGACAACTCTGGACCATAAAAGCATGCAGAATCTTGTGTGCATGATTGGTGTACCAGCTGATGCAGCTCATAAACATGCATTTACACATGGCACTTTGCATGTGCCATCAGACCAGCTGCTGCATATATTCACATAATTATTGTTGTGTTATCAAGCACTTTGTTGAGTGCATAAAAACGCAAGCTGATGTGCCGTATAAGAGGGATGTCAGCCCACCTTGAGGTCCATCACTTTGGCAACGCTCTGGTAAGCATTCTGCTTGTCATACCTGACTTCATGTATCTGCAGATGGAATGCAGCATGTTGTTGATAGGGTCTGAGAGACAGGCGTTTTTGTATTGTTATCCTCATTGCAACTTTACAAGCCACTGTACAGGTGATGACATGGAAGCATGCACAGCTTGAAGCAAAACGTGCAGTACAAGCACATAGATGCCCATTATGTAGGCACAGACTCTCACGTGCAAAAACCCCTGTTGCTCAGAAATCCGTGCCACTCAGAAGTCCCTGCGGCTCAGAGGAAGCAGCAGCAGCAGCAGTCAGGGCATATCTCATTTGTGGATGGTGAGCAGGGCAAACCTTGACATCTGATGTGAAGGTGGCTGCAGCAAAGAACCGCCCGTCTAGTGAGATGGCTGCCATGTGATTGTGCAGACCTGCAGCATCCACTGACGCCAGCTGCTTGCCAGCAAAGCTAAACAGCCGCAGCTCGTTCTTGGCAGAGCAGGAGAGCAGGACGCCAGAAGTCTCTGACCTGTGTGCTGACTGTAGCAGTATTGCTGGTCGCCCATCGTGCGAATTGGGAACCTGGACACCAAGGAAAAAGCTGATTATCAGGCCAATTTACACTGGAAGCTGCTGTTCTGTCAGGTTGCAATAGATGCCCTGGCCATAGTCGCAAAGATTGGCGTGAACTTTCCAGTCTGAAGTACACCATGTCAGAGTTGGTATGCTGACTGCCAGCACCTAGGGCACTACTCAGGCTGTACGTACCTGACCCTAGGAGAAGTCAAGTGTTTGAATGAATGGATAAATGAATGCTTGAATGAACAAAGTCTCCATTGAGTCAGTCAGCCACAGATGTGTGCAACAGAGGTACTGCACAACAGTGTACAAAGGCCTGCAGACCGCACACCTGCCAAAGATTATGCTGCTCTGAGGCCTTGTTGCTGGCCAAATGCACCATGCTCAGATTTGCTTCCTGTACTATGCCTGCATGCAGACATAGCACTTGTGCAATTCTTGCATGCTATATCAACCCCAATGCCATGAGCAATTTGCTGCACATCCACTTCAGACAATGTAGAACAAGCACCAGCTCATGAAGCATGAATGCTGCTCTGCAAAGCACTGAATAGTCTCACAGCATGGATGGTCTTGACTTGACATGCCTGCAACTTTGGCTGATTTGGGTGACAAGTTCTACAAGCAAATTCCCCAGTCTGGAACTGAGGCATTGTGCCTACAAAATCAACGCAGAAGAAGTTTTACCTCTTGCAGTCACAGCTAACAGATTGGGTGCAGACCCAAAGGCCACATCAACAGGCGTGGTGGTCATGTTATGCTTCATGAAGCCCATGTTCTTGGCTCTGACATCAGTCAGCTTGAAGAGTCTGATGACTCTGTCTTCACAAGCTGTAGCCAATGCTGAGCCATCGGCACTGAAAGCTAGCCCTCCAACATTGTCCGTATGTCCCTGCAGCAGCATGCTCATCAAGTCATTTTTTTCCAATGAGTAGATTTAGCGTACTGAGACTACTACATTAAGATAGATTGCTGTCCACAGTCAGAAGCTTTGTAGGTCAAAAGTTCTACAGCTGCTGAGGCAAACTCGTGAAATGCTCTGAAGCATGCCTTGCATGTGAATTATGAAAGCCAAGGTGGTTCTGCAGATGCTGAGCTGGGTGCCAGCCAGCCAGTGGAAATGTGAATTGTGGTGCTGTGTACAAAGACAGTGTAAGGTAGTCATGCAGCAAATTGGAGGCTTCTACAGTATGCCATGATAGGTTAGCAGGAATCTTTGCGTGCATCAAGCGTGTTCAGATGGCAGTGTTTCTGTCATGGAGTACCTTTAATGTGTTGAGGTACAATGGATGATGCGTTGCCTTATCAATGACTGTGCTCCTGCACATACATTAAAGTGGATCATTGAGGCATTGCACAAAGCTGTTGTCAGGCATGTATGAGCACAGCCATATTGCAGCAGCCAGTTTGCTGTCAAAACGCTTACTGCGCTTTGGTTGGGTTCTGACTAGTCTTCTTCATGAGCTGTTTCATGGACACACCTGGCTTCTGTGGCTCAGCAGCTTTCTGGCTGGGCTGTGAACTGCACACAGTTGGTGTGCTGAGTAGCCACTTTGCATGCGAAGTGTGAGGATTTTATTGTGGAGGTTGTCTTTCGCAAATGCAAAAACACAATATTTGCAGACAATTTGAGCACGCATGATGATTCTCTGGCACAGGCTCTCTTCTTGTTGGCTGACACAATTCAAAGCAATGTGCAGCTTGCCTGGTAGTGATGTCTGGTGATGATGCTACTCTTTTATGGACTTTGGGTTTTCTCTGTGGCACAGCTTTCCACAGAGCACGTATGGCAAGTGATACCAGATACACAATACCAGCAGCAAAGAACAGGCCTGCAAACAACAACATTGCAGTTGATCTGGACAATGCATGTATGCCGTGTCATTTGGTAATTTCACTGTTCAGCACAAAATCCAGGAGCGCATGTGCAGGCTGATTGCATACCGAGCAAAACCAGAGTTGCGTGGCTGCTGGACTGCGATTCAGCATCAACGAGAGAACCTGAATTGTCGCCTGATGATGTCATGGCTGCTGCCTGACAGGGCTGGAGCGTCAAAGCGGGTAGTCTGACTGAGGGTCAACAGGGTGATCAAGTCAACATACACTTCACTTCATGCTTTTTGTATCAAGCAAAGGCCGATGCCTGAAGCTCTTGAGCAGATGCAGTATGAGCGCAACGGATCCACAAACAACGACGGGCGCTTGCGTTCCTACACAGCGCTTAACTCAAGCATGTGGTAGATCAAACGGCGAGTCGGGGCTGGTTAGGTCTGCACAGCTAGGATTGCTGCCTTGATTGGCAAGCACATCCTGAGCGCATTCGCAGCGTTGCGACCAGATACATGCGTATTTTTTCAACATGGGTAAAGGGCCCCTTGAGGTATGCTGCTTCATCCTGAAGAACTTGTCCATACCTGAATATGATCGTACATACGCCTGTTGTGCCACAATGGCTCTCGTTGCTGACACCGCAGGTATTCAAGTTTGGATGCTACATTGCCATTCCTATTTTCATGACAGCAGCATTCGTCACCAACCCTGACAGGTTAGCAGCTATCATCAAAAATGTAAGCCAGCGCTCTTATCTCCTGCTAGTCCCTGAACGCCTGATATGGGGCAATGCATTGGCGATTTGCACTGCAGCGAGCGTACGTGGTTTACCCTCCAGAGGCTGAGCGCCCTCCCAACTTTGAGGAGCTAGTTGAGCTGCGTAGAAAGGGCAAGAAAGAGTAGCTTACGACCGCACTCTCTCTGCTGTCGATCAGTTCAGCCCCTGCCTGCACCACTTCAGCTCCTCTATCCATACCACGATGGCCACACACAGCCAGAAACAGCACTGCCTGGTGACAGGAGGTTCAGGCTTCCTTGGCAAGCATCTTGTTGATCAGCTTCTCGACACAGGCAAATGTGATGTCACAGTTTTTGACATCAGAGACTCTGGTGACAGCCGGGTCAGGTGTATAGTTGGAGACCTGCGCAAGGTCGATGACATCACCAAGGCATGCACAGGTGAGAGTAAACTGGCATCAGTGCTGTGCTGCGCTGTGCTGTGACAGTGACCATTCAGCAGCGTTGGAGCTGTTTGAGATGCGACCACTGCACACTGACAACCTCCTCATAGCCACTGCTGTGCATCAAGCGTGATCACATACCATGATTTATGGTCATGTGCAAGCCCCTTGAAAACTCACCAACATGAAAGCCTGTCTCTGCAGCACAACAGCAAAGCTTAGCATGCGTTACAGCAAGCAACAAAACACCAGCACACGGCAAGCAGCTTTGTGCCTAATAGTTCTTTTCGTAAGGCCTCATCCCAAAGTGTGATACTGACCAACACGAGCTTGCATGTTCATGTATGATGTGCATGTGATGTGCAGGCCAGGACATAGTGTTCCACGTGGCCACAGCTCAGTACTTTGGTGGCGAGGGCAGCAACGCCAAGGAGCTCATGCACAGTGTGAATGTCACAGGCACTCAGAATGTCATTGATGCCTGCATCTCTCAAAAGGTTCCCAAGCTAATCTACACCAGCACAGCATCGGTGGTCTTCCAGGGCAAGTCTCTCATTGATGTCGATGAGAGCATTCCATATGCCGCAAAGCCAATGGACTACTACACTGGCACCAAGGTCAGTCCCTAGGAGCGTTCTTGCAGTACAGTGACATGTACTATGCATCTTCTGGCAGCGTGTTTGAGTGGGGAATCCCATTGATCAACAGGGACAGTTGCATCTTGATTTCACACACACACACACACACGCACGCACGCACGCACGCACGCACGCACGCACGCACGCACGCACACACACATCGAGCATATGCCGGCCAAGGCTGCAGCTGGTTGCCTGAAACTCTGCATGTGGCTCAGCCTGGGTATGACACCCATCCTGAGCAGTAGCATGAAGTGTTTCTGTGTGTCCAGTCTGTCCAGAAGACTGTTGCTCTGTAGGCCACCAGTGCTTGTACCATCTGTCTGAGCTTGTGACTGCTGCCTACAAACTGCACTGTGTTGACATGAAGGGTATGCCAGCTATAATAAGTTTCAATAGCTAGCATACATACATACATGTTACTGTCATTACCATTATCAAGCTCAACATGATTTTGTCCTAATCATCATTGCCCTTTTTTCATTACTATCAATATTAATATTGTCGTTGTTATTACTATTATCATGATTAGTGCTACTGCTACCGGTACTGCTATGCCAGCTGTGCCATTCAACATGTCTGTCCATGTCACCCCACAAGAAATTCAAGTCAACTTTGCCTGCAGATTCAAGGAGAGAAGCTAATATTGAAGGCCAATGGAGCTAATGGCACCTTGGCTACCTGTGCCTTGAGGCCCAGTGGGCTCTTTGGCAAAGGCGACACCACCTTTTGGCCCACAGTGGTAGCAAAGGCAAACCAGGGCAAGATGAAGTATATCATTGGCAATGGGCAGAACCTAGTAGAGTTCACCTATGTTGGCAATGTTGCACAAGCACATCTGCAGGTGAAGCTTGGGCTTCTCTTCCTTGTGCAAGAAGTGTCCTGTGAATTTGTAGGTAGTCCCCCTGTGCACATGCAGCCAAAATTTTAGTCACTGGTGCTGTCTTGGCCGCTGCACTGCGGCTGCTAGGTTCTTAAGAGTCTTGTAAGATGCACACAAACAAGAGATGTGTAGCATGGCTCCTTTGTAGTGCTGCAATGAGCTGCATGGTGCAATGCTGGTCAGCTTGCACATCAACTGCACAGCCGGCAGTTGCTACATTTGTGCTGCTGAGCTTGGAATGTCCCTCTTCAGAGTTGCAGATGCTGAACCTGCTGCAATTTAGCTCCAGTAATGCTGCAATTCCATATCCAGTAACGCTGCTCTGAGCTTCAATTCTGTGGTGCACAGGCAGCAGAGGTGCTCAGCCTCGAGTCTCAGGTAGCTGGTCAAGCATATTTCATCACCAATGATGACCCCCAGCCCTTCTGGGGATTTGTGGGGAACATGCTTGAAGGCTTGGGGTACCCACCCAAGATGCGACCCCACATCAAGCTACCGTACATCCTAGTATATGTCATAGCCCTGCTGATGCAGTCTGTCATCATCCCCTTAGTCAAGCCGTTCAAGGCCATGACGGTAGAGTTCACACCATCTGCGGTAACTTTAGCTGCATGCACAAGGCGCATATCATGCAGAAAAGCAAGGGAGCATTTTGACTATGTTCCAAAGGTTTCTATGGAAGAAGCACAAAGAATCTCGTATCAGGCGTTTCCAGAGTTGAGGTACAGACCAAATGGGAAGAAAGTAGAGTGATAGATCACAATAGAGCTGTTTGCTTGTTTGGCAGCTCTAGCCTAATTCAGCTGAGGAGATGCAGAGGCCTTTCTTTGCGACAGGTGTGCACTTGGACATTTCAGTCACATGCACCACATGCACGTCAAATTACGCCCTGCATAGTCATCAATCACTGCAGTGCTGGTTGCAAGAATAGGCGACAACTGGCATCATTGGCAATGAATATATTGTGTTGGGTGCATTTGCCTTTGGCTGCATGTAGTGTGACGCTGTGCTGATGTGTGTTCTTATGGTGTTGCATTTTAGTATTATATGACTTTCAGTGCAGCACCTGTAGCTGCTGTGCAGCAACTTTGTGCACAAATGAAGGTAGCCTCTAAGGTCAGACGTCACATTTAAACTTCAACTCAAATACAAATAAAATTTTGCGTTGTAGTCTTTGTTTGAATGTAGCAGCTTGTGTTTCTGCCAGATTCTGGCAGACGGTAGAGACTCTAGCTCGGGCCCTCACCCACGCACAGCACCCTCAAAGCAGGAGCTTCCACATCTTTTGTAGCTCCCTGTTGTGTTGCGTTATGCTCTGCTGTACTCAGTGATAAAAAACAAATTGCATATGTAATTTCAAGTTTTACAAAATTGGTTCTGTTGCTTTTGCAACTGCTCAAATACGGGTCGAGGCAATGCTGTAGTTGCTCGCCAAACAACATGTGTCACTCAAGGCACTGCCTAGACAACTTAATATTGCACTCAAAAACCATTGCCTGATCAACTGTTCAGGGGGTGGCAACAGCAAAATTAGCAGCACCTTAGGTGAGCTTGCAAGTCACAAGCAATGGTCAAGACAAATGCTGCAACACCACCAAAAAGATACACTGCAAATATACAAAGCATCAGAAAAAAGTGAAAACAACAAATCTTCAAGCGTTTTGTGAACCCAAACAGGGCATTTCTTGCTTTCAGACAGAGCCACACTGACTGCACCATTGTCTCCATCACTGTCTTAACAATCATCATCACACATGCTGACTGACTTCCCAACTACCTTAAGCCTATTGATTGTGACAGCAGACCTCAAACCAGCAAGGCTGATGTGTCAAGCCGCCTGCAAAGGCACAGCAAGTAAATTGCTGTTCAGCTTGATGCAGACCAGGTGGACAGTCTATACGAGCTGATTGATACACTTGAAAACCCCCAGGTGCTTGATTTCAGCCAGGAAATATGTTAGAGACACAAAATACCAGCAAGCTGTGCTTTCAATGGCGTACTAGCTTCTGCTGCCATGCAGATGCAATCACCACAATAAAAATGAAGGATGTAATTGCCTCAAGGCATGAAAGCAAATTAGCAGCTCTATGCCTGGCACATTTGGTCACCTGGAATCAGGCCAGAGGGGATCAATGTCATTGACTGGTTAGTGCTGAGGCTGCACCCCTTTCATTTTGGAGACACATCTCTCCGCACATGTGCTCTTGAGGCTGAGTCAGCACTGACTGAGTCAAGTGTCAAGTGGGCACAATCTACCGTTGAGTTTTACCAGCTGCTGCTGTAAGCTACTGGAGCAGTTGAGTCATCAGCATATGACTACACATTATACCAACAAGGAGCACCTAACAGAGAGCTCATCTAGATTAGTACCTGCACACACTACATTGTACGTCACAAATTGAGTGGTGTGCTGGGCACTTTTGCTGCAGAGGATCTGGCCGATGCAAGTCAGCACCAGGTGGTCTTTGCCGTTGACTGAGGTTTGCAAGCTGCTGACATCAGTCAGCACCCAGCCAGCTGAACATGAACTGTGTGAGACGTGCACAATTGGTCATCAGCTGCTGTTTGCTGGCCAGCCAGGAGAATGCAGCAGCATACGTGCACTAGACCAGGATGTTTGTGAAACACTTGGGACCCAACTGACGTATACCTTTGAGCGGCAGGGTCTGGACAACCATGCTCGGCTCTTGACAGGTACTCATCTTTGGAGAAGGCGTTTCAACATCCTTGTGCCCTTCCCCTTCCATCCCTGCTTCCCCGTACGGAGGGAAGTACCCCTGCAAAATGGTAGTACAGCTTAGCACTCACAGCTGCCAAGGATGCAATCAACAACGCTGCAACCAAAGTTGAACAATGCAAAGACAATCTGGGACATGGCTCAACTTGCATGCTGCAGAATGTCTACCAATTGTGCACTGCAAGCTGTGCACATGAAGCATTGAACATTGCTTCTGTGCAGTGCTGCACAGCCATGTGTGCGCGCTATGGACATAGGACTTTGTAGAAGATCAATTGTCTGTGTCTGCATCCACCAGCTGTTCCTGCAGCTCCTCAGGCAGTGGTGTACCACCAACCAGCTGCTCATCCTCCATACCTGCTGAACAGTGCTGTTTCAGCCGCTCACCCTCGCTGTTCTTTGCTTCCAAAGTGGCCTGAAACTTCATGTTGCTGCTGCAAGCTCTGCACTTGAGGCTCATGAGCGCTGCTTGCAGAGGCTGTTAGGCTGACAGTTCTTGAATACGCTGCTTTCTTTGGAAGTGCAAGTGACGTCGTGTCAAAGCCATCTGCAACTGGACTCTGCACAGGATCTGCCATTGCTTGAGGCAGCTCTTCAGTGACCTGCTGATCCGCCTGCCTTGACTCGCCAAAAGTGACGCCTTGAAAAGCTGTGTGTGCAGGCATCTGACAGCTGTCAGCCTGCAAAGCACCATTCTGGGAGTGGACTGATGCATCAGTGTATGCTGCCACATCCCTCTGCACCTCTGATGCGTACGCTTGGCCGGCCAAGGTACCTTCCACCACTTGCTGCTGTGGATTTCATCCTTGGCAGGTGAATGATCATGACTCTCATGGCTGTCTGCTTCCGAAGTTGGGCTTGTGCCGCCGCAACACAGGAACCGCGCTGCACGCTGCCTCAAGCTGCTGAACTTCTTCAACCTTGCCTTGTCCTCTGCAGCTGCTGCAGAAGCCTGAGCAGCACAGTCCATCTCATCCAGCATGCTCGTCACAGTACTGGCAAACCATGCATGATCTGTTACTTTGACCCGCTCATGAGGAACAGGATGAAAGAGCTGGAGGAAGAAGGATGCAGCCTGATCTGGGGCGGCGCTGCACTGTCTGACTCTGTCCAGCAGTGGGTGCTGCACCTCACTCCCGGTCTGGAATGCTAGCTCACAGGCTTGCACCTGCAGCATAGCTCAAACATCAAAGTGCATGCAGTTTTGTCAAGTGTATGCAGTTTTGCACTGACTTTGTCAGAACTCACCTGTTTATACAAGCCTCAAGGTCAGGTCATAACAAGGCAAGAGCGATTGAACAACTCAGACACAACAAGGCTGTACTCTGCTCTTACATGCTCTGACATGAACAAAGACCGATATTGCAACACCTGCCTGCTGGCGTCACCCAAGACACGGCCAACTATGTGAAATGCCCAATGCCTCAATAGGTGGGTGGTGTTTGGGAAGCACTGAGCAGGGGCATGCTCACCCATGAGTGATGAGCTTGCAGCACGCCCTCATAGTCTTCCCACTGCTCCTTGCAAAGGGAGTCAATGCGTTCCGGTGCCTTTGTTGCTGCCTTGCCACGAAAGGGCAGCTCTCCAGTCAGAAGCTCAAACAGCACTATTCCGACAGCCCACTAGTCAGTTGAGGGGCCGTTGATCAGGAGACCAGGCTCTGCAGGTCCTGCCCCTTCGCACTGCAGCTGCAGGGAGCGCAGCAGCTCAGGTGCGGCATATGCTGGTGTTGCGCCCTGAGGATTCACGTCCAGAACCGTCACATCTGCAGACAGGCACAACATCTATGAGTGGTCCTGGCGCAAATGACTACTCTATAAGCTTGGCATACAGTCCCTGGTGGAGAGCACTGCAGGTGATAGGGAGGATTGTGACAACTTTGTAAGGCATGTTCGAGGAATACGCTCGTTTTGCTGCTTTCACAGGGTAATGGCATAGCCGGCAACAGTAATGAGGGGCAAGCTTATGCCAATTTAGCACAGCGTCTCACCTTCACTGCAATATTGGGCAAATCCAAATCGAGCAGCCTCAGTTGATCCCAGGCTGAGTATCCTTCCTTGCGCATCCTCCGTATCCTTCGTTGCCGCTTGAGATGTCTAGATGAGCAAGGTTGCTACCCATTTGTAGGAGATGCACAGTCTGCACAGAGCATGTTTGCAACATGAGTCATTGTCTTTTGAACTTGATGAATAGTGCCTGCATCAGCTGTGCAGCTCAGTGCCGTTGCAGGCTATGCCATTACCCTGTGAAAGCGGCAAAACGAGCGTATTCCTCGATCATGCCTTACAAAGTTGTCACAATCCTCCCTATCACATGCATTGCTTTCCACCAGGGACTGTATGCCACGCTTATAGAGTCGTCGTTTGCGCAACGACCACTCATAGGTGCTGTGCTTGTCTGCAGATGTGACAGTTCTGGACGTCAACCCTCCGGGGGCGACACCAGCATACGCTGCACCTGAGCTGCTGCGCTCCTTGCAGCTGCAATGTGAAGGGTCAGGAGCTGCAGACGCTGGTCTCCTTATCAACGGCCCCTCAACTGACTAGTGGGCTGTCGGAATAGTGCTGTTTGAGCTTCTGACTGGAGAGCTGCCCTTCCGTGGCAAGGCAGCAACAAAGGCACCGGAACGCATTAACTCCCTTTGCAAGGAGCAGTGGGAAGACTATGAGGTCGTGTTGCAAGCTCATCACTCATGGGTGAGCATGCCCCTGCTCAGTGCTTCCCAAACACCACCCACCTATTGAGGCATTGGGCATTTCACATAGTTGGCCGTGTCTTGGATGACGCCAGCAGGCAGGTGTTGCAGTATCGGTCTTTGTTCATGTCAAGAGCAGAGTACAGCCTTGTTGTGTCTGAGTTGTTCAATTGCTCTTGCCTTGTTATGACCTGACCTTGAGGCTTGTATAAACAGGTGAGTTCTGACAAAGTCAGTGCAAAACTGCATGCACTTGACAAAACTGCATGCACTTTGATGTTTGAGCTATGCTGCAGGTGCAAGCCTGTGAGCTAGCATTCCAGACCGGGAGTGAGGTGCAGCAACCCACTGCTGGACAGAGTCAGACAGTGCAGCGCCGCCCCAGATCAGGCTGCATCCTTCTTCCTTCAGATCTTTCATCCTGTTCCTCATGAGCGGGTCAAAGTAACAGATCATGCATGGTTTGCCAGTACTGTGATGAGCATGCGGGATGCATTTGACCGTGCTGCTCAGGCTCTTGCAGCGGACAAGGCAAGGATGAAGAAGTTCAGCAGCTTGAGGCAGCGCGGTTCCTGTGTTGCAGCGGCGCAGGCCCAACTTTGGAAGCAGACAGCCATGACCATTCACCTGCCAAGGTTGAAATCCACAGCAGCCAGTGGTGGGAGGTTCTTTGGCCGGCCAAGCGTCGGCATCAGAGGTTTAGGGATGTGGCAGCATACACTGATGCATCAGTCCATTCCCAGAATGGTGCTTTGCAGGCTGACAGCTGTCAGATGCCTGCGCACACAACTTTTCAAGGCATCACTTTTGGCGAGTCAAGGCAGGCGGATCAGCAGGTCACTGAAGAGCTGCCTCAAGCAATGGCAGATCCTGTGCAGAGTCCAGTTGCAGATGGTTTGGACACGACATCATTTGCACTTCCAAAGCAAGCAGCGCATGTAAGAGCTGTCAGCGTGACAGCCTCTGCAAGCAGCGCTCATGAACCCCAAGTGCAGAGCTTGCAGCAGCAGAATGCAGTGTTGGGTCAGTTAAGATGCAAAGATGAGGAGGGTGAGCCGCTGAAACAGCACTGTTCAGCAGGTATGGAGGATGAGCAGCCAATTGGTGGTGCACCACTGCCTGAGCAGCTGCAGGAACTGATGGTGGATGCAGACACAGACAGGTGACCTTGCACAAAGCCCGGCTGCCGCAGCACACAGAGCTGTGCATAGCAGCACTGGATTTGAGCGCTTCTCAATGCTTTGATTGCACAGCTTGCCATTCTCATCGGGTTGACATGCTGCAGCATGCAATCCAGATGCGTTTTGGATTGCATCCAACAATGTGTGACTTTGCTTGTAAAGCTGTCACGTTGCTTGTAGTTGCATCCTTAGCATATTTGGGAGCTAAGCTGCTTCACCATTCTGCAGGGAGACTTCTTCTGGTAGTGGGAAGAAGGGGAGGAAGAGCAAGGGCACAAGGATGTTGAAGCGCCTATACAGAAGATGAGGATCTGTCAAGAGCAGAGCAAGGGTGTGCATGCCAGACCTTGAAGGTAAGTCTCAACTTCAATATGACAACTTGCATTCGAAGTTTATGCTCATCCCGGGTTCTGACTGATGCTAGCAGCTTGCAAAGCTCAGTCGCCAAACACCATGTGGTGCTGACTTGCTATTGGCAGATAGGCTGCGTTTACCAACCCAAGCACATGCCTGAACTTGAGACAATCTTGTATGTGAGATGTAGGTCTGGGCTGCAAACGCACCTTCATTGGTACTGTTTAATCATAGCTGATGACCCTATTTGCACTCTCCGTCAGGTCTTGCACCGGCAGTTGATGGCTCCCTGACAGATTGTGCTTGCTTGATACATGATGAAGTCAAGGTTGAGTCAGTATCATGAGCAGTCTATTGTGGAGAGACCTGTCCCCAACTTTGAGTGGGTGCAGCTTCAGCACTGGCCAGCAGTCAATGGAGTTCATGTTCTGGCCTGATCCCAGGTAACCACATGTGTCAGGCATCGTGTTGCTACTTTGCCGTTATGCCCTGAGCCAAATAATATCGTTCATTTATATGTTGTCATTGCCTTTGCATGACAGTCAAAGCTGGTATGCAAGTGCATGCACTGCTGGCTTGCCGTTTCTTTGCATATTGACTCTCCTGGCTGTATTCAAGCACCAACTGCTTGTTGAAGACGTCAATCAGCTTTATGTGGATTGCTGCCCACCTCACTGACATCAAGCTGAACAGCAACTGACCTTGCTGTGCGTTCACAGGTATGCTTGATACATCAGAATGCCAATTTGATGAAGGTCAAGCTGTCTAGTAAGTAGGAGAGTACGGTCATTGTCGTCATGGGAATTGCAGAGCCCATCCCAGACGTCACAACAAATGAGAGACTTGGGGGTAGCTGTGAAGTCAGTTGCCACCCTGTGGGATGATTGTCAAGATAGTCGTGGGGACATGGGTGCAGTCAAAATGTAGTACTTGCTGAAAGGAGTATCTCATGCCCTGTTTGGGTGCACAAGCAGCTTGCAGGAGTTTCTGTCAATGCGTTTTGATCCTTTGATGCTTTCTCTCTTGCAGGTTGTTGTGTTGTGCTCTTGAACATTGCATTGTCTCCAGTCTTGCATGTGACTTGCAAGCTTACTCTGACTGTAGTGTGACAAGACTTTCAGATTGGGAGATGCATTGGATGATCCTTACTGGGTGACCATCACTTGAGATTGAAGGAAATGCACAAGCAGCAGGAGTCAGAGCGTATAAATGTGTGTTGCATAAGTGTATAACAACAGACGCCTGATGGCACTAATAGATATAGGCTTGTATAATTTGCAAACATGTACGCCCAAAAATATAGGGGGCAATCAGCATGCTGCGTCTGCACAATTCAAACCAATGAAATACAGAGTCACCATGACACATGAAGACCAACAAGACTGTCTGTAGCAGCAAAGCCGACATAATTGCACAAGACTAATAAAGCGAAGGACCAAGGAATTTCCATAAAATGCAGTCAAAACAGTGGAAAGCCAAAACTCTGCTGCTGAAGACCTCAACTGCTGTATTGGATCTTGCCGTTGACGCCATTGGGGAAAAAGCCTCCAGATGCACCTGTAGCATTTAAGTAGGCCACAGCCAGCACCTGAGAAGGAGTCCTGGAGAATGCAATTGCATTGCCATCAACAGGTGTCAAGATGTAGTCGCCAGTGGTGCCCTCATCATCACTGGTAGCTGTGCCATCAAGAGTGTCACGAGCAGCAGAGATGGCATTGATGATGCTGGTCACATTGGCACCGTAAGGAGTCACAACATCGCCGTTCTGAATGAGAGCTGTGCGGATGTAGCCAGCATGGTAGGCTTCAACAGCCATGATGCCTGCAAAGCATGCATACCGACATCAGCACATGGGACAGATTTGCAACTCAACAACAAGCTGCAGAAGGTAATTGCACTGTGCTCAGGAAGTCATACAGCAGGCAAAAAATATTCAAAACTAAGCAAGGGAATGTAGGCTGACGGGGCATCAGCATGCAGAAGCTTACCAGCAGCAGCCAGCATGATGTCAGAGCTCTGGAAGCTGGTCAGGGCACCCTTGTAGGCAGTCACACCAAGGTCCTCGAAGATGAAAGCACCAGTCAGGAAGTACAGATCATTGGTGTAGGGAACAAAGGGAGGTGATAGAGTGGTGCCAAGTGCTGCATCAGCTGCTGCTGCAAAGGCATCTCCGATGTTGACCAAAGGACACTGCACTGAATAGTTGCCCAAGGCTGTTCTGAGGTAGTTGACGTGTGCAATCTCATTGTTGGCTACATCCATTGCAATGCTGTATATGTCGTCGTTGGTGAAGTTGGCCTGCTGGCAACAAATAGGCTGAGGACCGCTGCCTGTAAGTTCATCTGACAAAGGTGTTCCAAATACAGCGCAAGAGTAGTACTGAGCCTCCAGACACTGCAGAACAAGGAAAGAATGTTAAGATCTTGCTGGGAGGCCAGGTACGAAACACCGGTGACGGCTGCAGCTGGTGAGAGACGAAGGTGAACAGCAGCAGTACGAACTACACTCACCTCTAAGTTAAGAGCAAAGTTTAATATGTCAGCGTCCGTAACAACAGAAGACTGCAGAAGCTTCCTGGCTTCTGTGCTTGGCGCAAACACGGCCAACAGGCCCACCAGTGCAAAAACAAGTGCTGCCCTCATGCTGCTGTGCGTAAAGCTGTTGTGAAGCCGACACTGCCTGCAAGGCAGGGCAGTACCTGTTAGATAGCTGCCTGCGTAAACGAAAACCGATGCTGACGACCATTCAATCTGAACCTAACAAGCCATTTCCGGATACGTAAGAGGGGATCACGGCCTTGAGCGAAGCAAGCATGCACAGCCAAGGGCGAACAACAAACAGCGTGCAAGGTAGCTCACCTGTGGAAGCCTGTTCTGTGAAGGCAGACTGTGTGCAACGTTGATCATCGCTGAGCCTCGGCAGCGTTTTATAGAGCGCTGGCAGGTCCAGCTGGATCAGGCCGCGCTCGGGCTGCGGTTCACGTGCAGGTCCATGTGACCAAATATGCACTGTCTCGGGAAAGCTTCGCACACACGGCAGCTTCAACAAGTGCTCCTTGCAAATTGAGAAGACCACTAAGAAAAATTTGAGAAGTCGCGATCGCGAGGGATCGACTGAGGTCGGGGATCACTGTGCCGCCGTCTGAGCTGTGGCTGACAAGCGCTAGTTAACAGGTCTGCTGGGCACGAGTATCAAGCTTCAGGTAACACAGTCACGTCTGAAGAGCCGAATGTCGTTATATGTGCAAAAAGCATACGGTGAAGCATATATTGTCTCAATTGAATCATGTTCCGGGCACAAGGGTGAACCAGCTCTAGGCACAAAGCCTACAGAAACTCGTGACCGGTTGGCTGCCTGAATGTATCTGAGACTGTACGCTTCGCATCTGCCAGCTGAAAGTTCCACAGAGCGGAAGTGATCTGCACACCTCACCAAGACCAACAGCCCAGGGCAGTCAACGCATGCGACCATGCTGCATTGGTCAGCATAAACGCAACGCATGCACAGACACGCAGCAACATAGCATGCATTGAGACAAAGCGCTCACACACTATTCAGCGTGCAACTCATGATGGGCAGGTGTTGGTAAGCATGTGTGCACAGATGAAGATCGCTGTGCTGAGTGCTGCATGACACAGCGGCTGGCAACCACAAGGCAACATCCTTCAATGAAGAGATTGACAAGCTAACACTCTGTAGCACTTGTTGCATATATACGTTCAACAGGAGGCAAAGTGAAGCTGTTCTTGACAAGGCAATGAGCCAATTCAGCTGCTACCTCAGACTTGTAGCAGCAACCCTACCTCAGACTTGTAACAGCAACCCTGTGACTACTGTCGTGCTAACTGAGTGCTGATACAGCTTGCTACAGACACTAGACCAGCAGCAGGGCGGAGCTGTACAAAGTGCTGTCTAAGCTGCTGTGAAGGAGATCAAATCAAGTGCATGGTGCCATATGGAGTGTTAGCCTGGGCATGAAACTAAACAGGCAAGCAAAACAGTCAAATGTGCACAGGTCCCAGCCCCCATGCAGCTGTCTGGAAGATTTTCAAACTTTGTGATGCTGTCAAGAAAAGAAAAGGTTGACGTCAAGCCTTATGCTACTGGCTTCTGCAGCTTACACTCAGATGGTAGCTGCGCAAGCCAGCAGCTTATACCACACCAGCTTTGCAGCAGTCCTGTCTCTGACCTACATTGGGCTGAAATCCATCTGTATTTGTCTCACAGTCAGAGCCAGCAGCTATAAAAGGCACTACAGCCCTTGCTTTGGCGCATAGCACGTTCTAGTACACAATGCACAGATCTTGGGTCAACGAGCATTCCAGTGTTGCTGTGCAATGCTGACTCATGAGTGGAAGCAAACACTACTGCTCTGCAGATCCACTGTTCACTGCTGCAGACGTTCAAGTTATTCAGTAAATCATTACAACAAACGCCTTGATCAAAATGTCAAGGCATCAGTATGTACAGTAAACTTGCCAATGCCACAACATTCAACAAGACGATATCTGACTTTGCCTTGTCACATCCTAGGGGTAGTGCTATCATTACAAAGCACATCATCTGCACTCTGCCTAGTCATAGAGTATAACCGTTAATGCCATGCTTGAATGGCATGCTAATGTCTGGTTGAAGACAGCTGTAGCATTGTAGGGATGTTACAGTAGCTTATACACAGCAAAACAACATGCTGCAACATGCTTCTGCTGTATGCCAAACCATCTTTTGACTTGCTACAACTTGACTGCTTGCTGCAGCTGGACAAATGTCAACTTGACAACAACATCACTAATTCATGCAGTTGCATTCTTATATGCATCTCCCACTGCTATGCTCATCATGATCTGCAGAAATCACACAATGCATTGGCAAAAAGACAAAACAACCGATGCTGACAAGTTAACTGGAAGCATCTCTCTGCACGCTATGGAACAACATGCAGAGCAAAACAAAGCATACTGCAGTCTGATTCAGAACGCTGCATGATGCACTCACAGCACTTAAAATGACAGGAACGATCAGGTACATTGTCCTGTGGGAGCAGCATGCATGCACATATGGTGCCTGGTGAACTCTGACAACTGCTTCCACTAACAACTGCTTTTGGTACAGAGTACATGCAACTCTGGCAAGCAATGAAAAACACAAGTGCAGAGCAGACAGGATGTACCTGTACATGGTGTGTCTACTTGCCGGAAGCAGCAGCTCCAGCAGCTGCAGAAGAACCAGAAGAGGCTGCTGCAGAAGCTGAGCTGTCATCTTCAACCTTCTTTGGGGGTGGGGTCTTGACAGGTACCACAGCGTAGTCAACCTTGGGTGGGGGTGGGGGTGGTGAGTAGACCTCAATGTACTCAACCTTGGGTGGGGGTGGGGGTGGAGACTTGACGACAACCACTACCTATGCACCGCAATGGTCATGTCAGTGACCTGAGCAGGCATGGACATCTGTGCACTCAATCAGTTGGAGCAAGAGGCTGTGCTAGGTGTGCATTGCAGGCAGCCTGCCACTGGCAGTGCAAACGACGTACTTCCAGCAGCTTTAGCAAAGCACAACAGACACAGGCTGCCTGCTATGCACATACTAATGTATGACCCACAGCAGATGGAAACCAGGTAAAGCTGCCGGGTAGCACACACACTGAGGCACTCCACAGGCACCCCAAGCCGCCCATAAGGCAAAAAACGAGCTGCCTCAACATGGCAAGGTAAAGCTCATACATGGATGATCATCAACCAGTGCAACACCCACAACATAATCAAGCAACACACAAAAACCCAGCAAGTCTTTGAAGAGAACAACAGCAACTGGCTGCAAATCAGGACTCAACAGAATCTATGAAAAGTACTGGTGCAAAAATCTAGGATGCAAGCATTGCACTCTGATACCCTTGTGACAACACATAGAACTGCTTGCTGATGGTCAAGCAACCCGGAGGAAGACAGTTTGCTAGTAAAACAGTTCACTATCAAAAGGCATCTCACAAGAGCCATACTTCAGGAGGGGGAGGAGGCGGCGACAACAAGCGGACACCAGAGACAACCACCTCGGGTGCTGGAGTGGCTGCAGGTGTCTCAACCTTCACATAGTACTCTGGTGGTGGAG
>JAABUP010000640.1_pt1 | contig 75404 bp, 111 predicted proteins | sample 5559201 | NCBI WGS metagenome assembly JAABUP01 (sample SAMN10711887, study PRJNA513373) | rock metagenome | isolation source: Antarctica rocks | place: Antarctica | reverse complement strand
TGTGGGAAGAGTAAGGTTTGGCGACGCGTAATGGATGCCCTAATGGGTCTGGGGGCTTGGTTTCTGCGCTGAGGGGTATATCGGATGTACAGGCTCAGTCACAGAAACATCGGACTTCTAATCTGTTTTTATAGAGGTAGCTTGATACTGGGTATAATGCATGTCTATCTAACAGCGCATATGAGAGAGGGTATCTCAGCACGTCCCGGCGTTACAGGCGGCGTTACCGGTAGTGGCGGCACTTCTAACAATACTGGATTGCCAGGTCACGTGAAATTGAGTCGAGTCCTGTTTCATCGTTTGAATCTTGGCTGTTTTGCCATCTCTTTCATCGTAGGCATATATACAGTCAGCTTTTTCTGTCTTACAGGAGTCTCTTTTATTTCCTTAGCATTGATACGTCCTATCTACCATCTGCAGGGGTTTTCCCACCATGGCGACGCTACACACTCCGTTGCCCGAGATGAGACATCCAACTCCACCTCACTCGCCACGACCCTGGCCGAAGAGGCTTGTTCTGCCTCCCTCACCACCCACTTCGGAGCCTGGAGTCCTATCACCCATTCGACCAGCTCTCAAACCACTCCTCATCTCCCTTGACTCGTTCTCCGCTGCCCCAATACTCATTCCATCCTTCCCCTACCGCTACCCCTCCTTCCCCTTCAATACCGAGACCTACGGCCACCAAATGTCAACCGCTCCCGCTCTCCCCATCCGCGCCATCCTCATCGGCAAGCTCATAGCGGGCCATGCCCTGAGGAGAGAACAGGTCAATCGGTGTGTGACTAGCGGTGTGGGCGTAGATGGGAGGGAGAGTGGGTATGGCAGTGCAGGGAGGAACCTAGAAACAGCGGCGAGGAAGGCCGAGGCTGAGATGGAGCTGTCTCCATCGGACTCATTGATGGATGTGATGGTCTTTGAGAATCCAGTACGCTGTCTCTCCTGGTGATCCTGTGCTCGGACTGATTTGTCTAGCCAATGAAGGACGCCATTCAGCGCTCTGCCCACCTGTCCGTCTCCATTCGAGCACAGCAATGCTTTTCCGATGGAAACCACCGGACCGCACTCTTCACCTTCGTCCTCTCCCTCGCCAGCTACAGTATACTCCTCTCTCCTCGATTTTCCCTCTATAGGGCCTACCTTATCATCTCCGCCCGCGACCACCCAGACAACGCCGAGAACACGCTCTTTGACCTCGGTATCACCGAGACTTCCGCGAAGCTTTTACATTATTCTAGATCGCGTGTCAAACCCGGAACAGCCGACTGGGCATACCTTGAGTACTGGGCCGAGGAGGTCAGGAGGGTGGTTGTGCATGCGAGTGTCGTGGAGGGCGTCTACACGAGGATACAAACCGGATCAAGGTGGGCGGGAGGCGAGAAGTATTTCTTTGGAAGGAAGCAACAGTTGGTGGAGTGGAAGGGCTTGGATCACCAGATGCGCCTCGAAGTTAGACTGGCTCATACCAGTTTCAAAGCCGGGAGTTGAAATCCCATAGGCAGTATCGCGTAGCAGAGGAATTCATAGCACATGTGATATAGGCTCCTGACTTGTCCAAAACGAGCTCCACTGGTATATCTCATCCAAATCCCCCTCGTGAGCGCCGATACAATCCACCTTCGCCTAGCTGCAGCAACCCCCAGAGCTCGACTGTCCCTGCTTGTTGACATCCACACGACGGCGATCCGCCGCGAGCGACGTCGGCGCCGACGCAGCTTCCGGCTGTGAGTCGATCAAACGTGTCTTGATATCCCTATCACACCCAGACCCATCAACACTGATTCCCGGCACCCGAGTAAGAGAGTATGCCCACCTGGCAAGCGTGAAGAACGCCTCCTCAACACCCTCATTCGCCTTCGCACTCGTCTCGAGAAACCTCAACCCGAACTCATCGGCGAGTGCCCGCCCTTGGTCGAGCGAGACGGCCCGCTTCTCATCCCAATCGCATTTGTTGCCGATCAGAATCTTGTTGACGCCAGAGGAGGCGTGTTGCTCGATGTTGGAGTGCCAGGTGCGGATGTCTGCAAGCGAGCGCGAGCGCGTTAGCGCGAGCTCATGTGTCGGTGGTCATGGGTAGAAAGAGAGAGCGGTGCCCTGATCAGAACCCGCGAGGTCGGGTGGAAGAGGTTGAATGAAGATTGGGTTTAAGTTTGATGGGAAGCGGTAGAGGAGTGAAGAAACCGAACGCACTGTTGAAGGACTTCTCATCCGTCACGTCGTACACAAGCAAGATCCCCATCGCGCCTCTGTAATACGCCGTCGTGATCGTCCGGAACCGTTCTTGACCTAAGGCGGCGTTAGTCGTTTCCCTCGTCTTCCACCTGCTAGCAAGGTGATCTCGAGCAGCGAGACTGACCAGCGGTGTCCCACTGCACACCCATCAGTCAGATCAATTGGGAGGAGGCACACGTACGATCTGCAACTTGATCCGCTTCCCATCCAACTCGATCGTCCGGATCTTACTGCGCCATCATCAGTCACGATATCTCTTCGGAAGGAAGGCAGGGAAGGGAGGGAAGGGAGACCAACAAGTCGATACCGATAGTAGTGATGAAGGAAGGTGTCCACGAGTCGTCGCAGAATCGGAGGAGGAGACATGATTTGCCGACGCCGGAATCACCGATAAGGAGGAGCTTGATGAGACTACGAGGGCCTCAGCTTGTATACCAAACCCTTCGGCGTCGCTATATTATCTTCAGGGAGATCAGGCAGGGGGTGAGGACATACAAGTCGTAGTGTGGTCCAGCCATGTTTGATCTGCTGTATGGCCGAGTACTGTTCCAAAGGCAGAAGACGCAAAGGGATTAGAGGATTCAGGCTGAGTGAGACGACAAGACGGTGTCCGTGGTTAAAGACCGGGGAGAAGGGGCTCCCCGTTGAACCGGAGATATCTCCATTCGCCGGGTAGAGATGTGGCGGTTTGAGCGCTTGAGCCCAAAGTCATCTTGCTCTGCCTTTCTCCAACTATTCAAGCTCACCCCACCATGTCGACCTCGACTCCTTACCGCAATGGCCAATCATCAAACTTCAATACCTCGAAGCCGCCCACCTCATCCATACTTAGCTCACTCCTCGCCCAGGCCAACTCGCTCAACCATGCTGAGCGGGACCCGGAACTGCCTCAGATCAGGTTCGGGATCGAGGAGATTGAGCGGATGAGTGAGGCTGTAGCTGGGAGGGGGAAGAGGAGGGCTACGTGGGGTGAAGGGTGAGTCCTGCTCCTCAGAAGGCCGGACAAGCTATTCAAGTAGCTTTCTCTCCCTCTCGTTGCCCTTCCGAGAGACGAGCTTCTAAGCTGATGTGGAGTGACTCAAGCCATACCCTCCTGTCCAACCTCGGCATCAACACCTCCCACCTCTCCCACACAATCTCAAACCTCCCCACCGACCAGTCTCAGACCCCAAAATTCCGACGTCGACGACATGCGCCGTCCACATCCCGCCTCGCCCCGCTAGGCGATATGGGCCCCAGCTACGCCATGAGGGATACCGATGTCGAAGCTTGGGGACGGAATTGGCATGAGATGATCATCTTGTCCGGTATCGAAATGCAGCGGCAACGAGTACGTTCACTTCCTCCACTACCATTGAGGAACCATGTCTGATGAGGAGGACAGACGGTCAAGGCGTTCCAGCAACAATTTCAAGAGAGGTTGCTCCAGAATTGGGAAGAGGAGAAGGCGAGGATCCTACAGGATGAGTTGGGGGTGACGGATGATGAGCTGGCAAAGATCTCGGGGGGTTCTGCACTGGGGAAAAGTACCAGACGAGTAGGTGAAGTTTGCGAGGCAATGGCTAATGGTAGTTCCCGACGGCGCAATCGGGGTCGAAGAGCGCGGAGAAGGAGGGTGGGCTGGTGATGCATACTAAGATGGTGCGGTATGAGCGTGTGATCGGGGTGAGTCGAAGAGCGCTCGTCATGATTCGCGCTGATGAGAATTAGGGACTCAACCACAAGCGATTGCACAAAGAGCCGTACGAGCTATGCCAAGCTCTCGAGGAAACGGTGAAAGGCGATCCGGTGAGTACTGGCTAGTGAGCTGTGTGCGGACTGACTCCCCCAGAAATACCCGCAGCTCCCGACTGCGTTACGCATCCTCGCCCATCTCACCCAGGAGCCGTCTCTGCGCGAATCTCACGAATCATACGCCTCTTCGTCCAGCGAGCCGTACGCACATGCCGAGCCCGTACAGGAGCGGCAATACGCCACGACGTACCTGGGAGATCCCAAGGCGAATCATGCTGTACTGCTACGAGGCAGACTGGTCATGGGCGGGCGAAGATTTCTGGAGCGCGAGTGAGTGGTTCTGGGTATCCTGGACTTATGCTGATTTGGGAAGTTTTGAGACGCATATGGACGAAACGATTGCTAAGCACCCCAAGGAGGCTGCGCTCGGCGGGGTGCCAGGGAAGACCAACAAGGCCCGAGCTTATGTCGATGTGACTATGCGCGCGAAAGAGGCGCAAGATTCCTTCAAACCAGAGGTACGTTCCGATTATTTGCGTAGCTGACGGCAGACTGTCGACGGTATCTACCTTTGGGCCCAGGTGTACTACCTCCTGCGATGCGGGTATTTTGATGAAGCCCTCACCCTCCTCTCCGACCATCAGCAATCCCTCAGGCGAGACGACTGGTCCTTCCCCGGCGCATTCAAGGCATACCTCTCCTCAGCCGAGCGACGTCTGCCCAAAGCGCTCAAAGATCAGCTATACAACGACTTTAATTCCCACGTCCGCAACAACGTCAATGTCGATCAATTCAAATATGCCCTGTATAAGATCGTCGGCCGTCTCGAGCTGGGTCGAAAGAGTCTGAAAGTCGCCGCGACGACGGAGGACTGGATATGGCTCCAGCTGAGTCTGGTGAGGGAGGTGCGGGATGATTCGCCGCAGGAGCAATACGATTTGGGGGATCTGGCGAGACTGGTGGCGAAGTATGGGAGTGAGAAGTTTGATTCGGGTGGGACGAGGCCGTTTGCTTGGTTCAACTTGCTCTTGTTCACGGCGCAGTTCGAGAAGGTGAGCCCAAATATGACCTCTTTGAGCGGTACCAATATGGTTGCAGGCCATCGCATATCTGTATTCGAAACCCGCTTTGCGTACCGATGCCGTCCACTTCGCTATTGCCCTCTCCTACTATGGCCTGCTCCGAGTCCCTTCACGGGCGGACGACACCGACCTCTGTATGTGTCCCCCGCCCCACTTGATCCGGCTGAGCGGTGCAGTGACGACGGCAGAGATCGCGGATAGCGAGATTTGCTCTCTGAACTTTGCGAGACTCATCAAAGCCTACATCTCGCCTTTCGCAAAGCTCGAGCCTCAGACAGCTCTTCAGTATGCATATCTCATCGCCCTCGGCTCCGATGTCTCGGAACGGCAGAAAGGGCTGTCTTTGGACTTGGTTCGGGATATCGTGCTGGCCTCACGAAGCTGGTCCAAGCTTCTCGGCAGCGTCCGAGCAGACGGTTCAAAGGAGGTGGGGACACCATTCTTTGCTGAAAACAAGCTGACTTTGACAGACCGGAGTGATCGAGCGCGATCTCCGCCTCCTCAAGCTGTCTGACGAGTCTGAGTACCTCCGCGCAGTCGTCCTTGCTGCCGCCGACCAATCCACCATCGATTCCTCTCTCACCGACTCCATCGAGCTGTACCACCTCGCGGGGGCAATCGACAAGGTGGTGGAATCGGTCAATCGCGCTTTAGGGCATTCTCTGTCCCAAACTGCTCCACAACCACTCAATTCGGACGCTCAGAACTTGGGCTTGTCTGGCGCATTTGGCGGGGTCAGCGACCTGTACGGCCTGGCGCAGAGGGTGCATGCGGTCTACGAGAAGGACTTTGGCAAGCGTACGAGGGTGTCGAAGATTGCTTGGGAGACTTTGGGGACGTTACTGCTTCTCAAACTTGCTCTCTCGCAATTTGCCCATGATCGACCAGATCTTGCTCTAGAGGTATGTCACTCCCAACTTTTTACGTCTCGGCTGATATACGTTAGACCTTCAAAACAACAAACCTGCTCCCACTGGACAACGACCCCGCCTCGATCCCCCGCTTCGCCCAGACCTTCAAGACCCTCCTGGACCAACCCTCAATCTCCTCGCTGGACGACATCATCGTAACAGCCATGAAATGCCTACACGTCCTCTCGCAGCAACTGAAACAGTCGCCGTACGGGGATCATGGACGGATGACACAGATCAATGGGTATAAGCATCAGGCGCAGTGTTTGATCCAGTTTGCTAGTGGGTTGAGGTTGAGGTTGGGCCCGGATGTTTATCGGCAGTTGTCGAGCATGAGTGAGTGGACAGGTTCGGACTGAAACAAGCTGACGTCGTTAGGCGCTTTCTTCTGATGGGTTTTGAAGAAGCGGAGCAAGAGCAGGAGGATGACGGGGCACCGACTCGTGCAGAGAGGAAATGGAAAAGCTAGGAAGCATGACTTGGCTGGGCAAATCAGGATAGTAACGATGCATGAGATTCCAAGCCCCGTTCAATCCGGACAAGCGATCTATCCAGATCCAGATCCAATCTAGGTACCACCCCCACTCCGCTCGACCGGGATCTTCCTCCTCTCTCCTCTCTGTGCAGTCGAGTCATCCGCATGTCGCCCGATCTGACCCTGTCCCCGCTCCGCGATCTTCCTCGTCGAATCGAGCTGAGCGAGATGGGTGAATGCCGAGTCGAGGTGCAATTCCTTCAATCCCGCCGCAATCTGGATGAATCATCAGACACTCGACCAATCGAGGTTGATGATGTGAACGGGGATGAGGAGATGGGGTAATTGGGGGAGAGACTCACGTCTAGGTAATCCGCAAACTCGATCGCGCCCTTCCGGCCAAAGTCCACCTCTCGGAGAATACTATCGGCCGTCTCCATCGACGCGTCGTAACCCATCTCGGTCATCGCGCGGACTAGGTCGCGTCGGGTGATGCGTTGGTCGTTGTCCTACAAACCGAGCCGAGCCGAACGTAGCGAGGCGAGGAGAGACGGCGAGGACAGTACGACGGGGCGCGGTGAGTGTGATGGGAGTGGACGAAGAGAAGGAGGTACTCTCGTCAGCGCTTATCATACCGAGTATGGAAGGGACTAACAAAGTCCAGCTGCTCAAATTGCGTCCTCAGGTTCCTCACCTCATCCGGCGTGAACTGTGCCCTCGCAAACAACTGCGCGTCCTTGGATTTCGCCAGTCCAATCGGCCCGATATTCCCCCGATTCTTCGCCACGTCGCTCAACTTCAATTTCGTTTGCTTCGCCCCGCCATCAGCTCACTCAGACTCTCTTCCATGATCTTGAGGCAAGCGCGACGTACCTCTGGGAGACCCATAGACTTGAGGAATTCTTGCGCATCATCAAATTCCCTCTCCTTCCGCTTCGCGTCCCACCCCAGCTCCTCCGACATGATATCGATGACTCGGGGTAGACACTCGAGAGTGACTTGCACGTTCAGGAAGGAGAGTCGGGTTCGGCGGGCGACGAAGTCGGTCGCTTTGAGAGCGTACTCGCTTCGACAGGCGTAGCGCGCTTCGGCTTCGATGTAAGGGTACAATGGGGAGAATCTCGTCCCGTGGACTGGCCAGCTCAATCCTTTTGGACTCTCTATTAGTCTAGGCGAAAGAGGGGAGGGCGGCATACCGGTTGGGGTAGACATGGACGCGACGGTCCAAGCTCGATCCCCGTAGGTCTCCGCGAGATGCTTGGCAACTTCCGTCTCGAGCCCGAATTGTTGAATCAGTTTGATGTACATCGTCTTCGTCCATGCGTGTCCGCCGATCAACTTGATGTGGTCCGTCTGGCTCTTCCCTGTCGGCCGCAGTCCGAACTCTTTGATCGCAGCATCCACAGTCTCCTCCGCCATAGCCCGACTACACTCATCAGCTCACCTCACTCAGCTCACCTCACGTCCCCAAAGAATGGCACACACTAGGTAGTCCACTTGCCTCCCGCGATGGTGAGCAACCCCGACTTGGAAGTATTGATCATATGATTCCGAACCAGACTTTGCGTATCCTTCGCGTCCGGATCCCTGACCAATGGTCTTATCCCGGACCAAGCGGCCAAAACATCCCCTCGTCGAACCTTGACGTCGGGCGAGAGGTAATTCCGGACCTCGTCCAAGATCCACTGGATCTCCTTCTCTTGCGGGATCGGATTCTGGCTGACGGAGGTGGGTGAATCGGTGGTACCCGCAATGACGTTACCCTGCCATGGGAGGAAGAAGATGACTCGGCCGTCTGAAGTGGCGGGATCGAGGAGACCCATGGTTTTGGGGCCGTAATAGTTGGGGAGGGTGATGTGGACGCCGGCGGAGGGGGCGACGATCTCTTTGGTCGTGGGCTCGTCGAGCTTGCGCAGACCGTCGCTGAAGGGTCCAGTTGCGTTGACCACGCCCTTCGATCACCCAACATCAGCGCGAAGCAGATAAAGTAAGAGGAAAGTCGAACTCACTCGACACCGGACAGCCCACTCCTCGCCCGTCATCCGATCTTTCAGCGTCGCCGCACAGATCCGATCCGTCCCCTTCGCGGCATCCATTTTCTTATGCAACTTCGTCACCTCCACATGGTTCGCCATGACCGCCCCATGCTGAACAGCCGTCATCACGAGGGAGATGTTCATCCGGGAATCGTTATGTTGACCTAGACCACCGATCAGTCCGGGTTCTGACCGAATGAGAGAGGAGTCACCGTCGTAGTAGACGACACCCCCGACGAGACCCTCCGTCTTGAGCATCGGGAACGCCTCGACCGCCTTGCCCTTGCCCATCCAATATGCGCTCTCCATGTTCTCCTTGCCCGCGAGAAAGTCGTACATCTTGACTCCAGCGTAGTAGTACGGTAGTTGCCACCAGGTGTAGATCGGGAGGAGGATGCTAAAAATCATCAGCTCGAAGGTCGGTTCAGAAGAGGGGGGAGTTACGGGAGCATGCTGGAAAGGTGGGGTGCAGTCTCGAGGAAGATCTTCCGTTCCCGGAGCGCCTCCTTTACCAGCTTATATTGCTCTGCCATCCTTTTTAGCCCTTGCTCACTCATGTGATCGACCCAGGACACGTACCGTAGTCGAGCTCAAACACCGCCTTCTGTAGATACCGCACACCCCCATGGACCAACTTGGTACTCTTCGAGCTCGTCCCACTAGCAAAATCGTCTCTCTCCACACAAGCGACCTTCAGACCCCTACTCGCCGCATCCAAAGCCGTCCCCACACCCGTCGCCCCTCCACCCACCACCAGCAGATCAAAAACATCCCCATCATCCTCGTTCTCCTCTTTCCGAATCACCGGTCCTGGTTCAGGCGGTGATCCGTCGTCTGTCCTTTTGATGTATATCCCGGATGTTTTGAGGTGTTCGAGCATCTGCGATCGGGAGGGTGGGGACCATAACGGACCGGGTCGACGTTTTGTCACCGGGTGAGAGGATTCGAGGTGGGCCGGGGTGTTGGCGGAGATGTAAAGGTAGGTGCTGCCGACAACGAGGGTGGTGGCGGAGATGTAGAAGGCTCGACGGCCGGGGACGAGGGAGCGGGCACGGTTCATGGTGGAAGGGTGCTGCCAGGATAGAGGAGGAGGGAGAAGGAGTGAGGAACGTGCGAGATTCGATGCCGATCTATAGGACACGGAGGGTGGCGGACTTGCCCCTTCCTTTCATGTGCGACGGCGAGTCGATATCGATGAGGTGATGGCTGGACTTGAAAGATCGAGGTCGTCCACCTCTACTACGAGATAGGCCGAGACTGATGCAGCAGTCTCCGGAGAGATTGTCGAGATGTGTGACCGGACCGATTCGGTTACAATAGAGGAAAATCACGGATGAGTTGTCCGGGCAATCACGGCCCGGTGCTGAGGCCATTTTTTTCCGCGAGGTGTTCTTCGCTGCTGCTTATCTGGGCGATCGTCAGGGATGTCTACACCGTCTCGCAGCATTATTATACGAGGGCTCCAGATTTAAAGAAGCACTGGAGCCGACCAGGGAGGTCTTCCCCTACGATCCCTGGTCGACCCAGTAGACATCTTCGCAGGAGACTCATGGCGCTGCAAAACGAGCGGCGAATACTGAAACGTACAGCGCTTCGGTAACCTGCTTGAGGATCAGGTGAAGCATCACATGAGACGCTTTCCGTCATGCGAAATGAGACAGAGACAAATCCAAAACAAGTGGTGGCGGTCAGAACTGAACACGCTCGTCGAAGTCCGTCTCCGGCTGACCTGGGGACTCAGGTGCGTCTAGTACCGGAGTGAACCCTGTAAAGCCTTTGCGAGAGAAATGGGCGTGATGAGTAAACGTTCGTCATGAATACTGGCAGCACGACATCGGGACCTGGAAAGAATGATGTACTGGGAATGATCGTGAAAGGTCTCGTCGTCTGAGCAGCATCGCGAAGCTGTACGATTTTCGATGCAATGATACCATGCAACAGAATCTCATCAAAATCTCGCCGGACAACCTGAAGCTCCGTCAGCCGTGTTCACCACCTCTTCCCGCCAACCAACCTCATATCCGCCCCCCCACCTTCTCTCCCTCTCTACCAACCATCCTCCCACCCCCATATACCCGACCACTAACGACCACCCCACTCCCCTCACTCCTACTCATATCCCTCCACCTCTTCCCCTCCTCCTCACTGACATTCTTCACCCGGACAATCTCCTTGACCCGCAAGATGTGGCCGGCGACGGTAGGGGAGAAGGGGTGGAGGACGGATTGGTAGCGTTTTCGGAGACCGAGGGATTCGAGGGTACGGATGGAGTAGGAGGGGAGGTTGAGGGGGGACCGGATGAGAGTTATAAGGTGGTGGGTCGGGGTGGTAGGGTCGGTGGGGGCGGCGGGAGAAGCGAGGGCAGGAAGGGAAGCGGAGAGATCCGATAAAGGGCCGTCGGGGGAAAGGAAGGGCGCGCTGGTGGGTGGGACGGTGGAGGATGATGATGCAGTGGCCGTCGTGGAGGAGGAGCTTGTGACGTGGCGTATTTGAGGAATTAGACGTCTGATCAGGAGGTGGCGTAACATCACGCCCGATGACTATTGATATGAAAAGGGCAGCAGTGCCGGAACAGCTTTTGAGGTTAGTGTTGCAGTGATAGTGGTGTCGGATGGTAGAGATTTGATAAGATAACGTGGCATTTCCTGCAGTAAATTTCAGGAAAGCGGCTACATCAAAGACTTAGACGGGTATCTCCCTCCTCATCAGCCCTCGCTCAGCATGCTCTACCGTTCCACACGGCTTGCTGCGTCAGCACTCCGGACCTATCGAGTGTATCGCAGCTATGTCTCACAGCCCTCGTTCCCCCAAGCTACTACGCCGACTGGCGAGACTCAAGCCAAACAGACTTCGTCTCTCTCCGAGACGTCGAACCCCAAATCTAGCAAAACTCCTGCATCAGACAAGCCTAATGCAAAGCAGCACACGACTTTGGCGGAGACGTCCGACCCTCTAGCCACTGCTCCTAAATCTGGCGAAACCCAGAAGAAGCATTACTCGACTCTTTCTGAGACTTCCGACTCCCCAACGACTGCTCCTCAATCTAGCGAGCCTCAGTCTGATGACAAGCCTCACGCGACACAGCATTCGACCCTCGCCGAGACTTCCGATCCCTTAGCCACCGCTCCACTGTCTAGCGAACCACAAGCGACTCAACCCACACCTCTCGCCGAAACATCCGACCCCTCAGCGACGGCGCCGAACGCCTCAGAGGCCCATCCAACGCGACTCGCTCCGCTCTACACGCGCTCTGACTCGTCCTCCCAGGCAGAACCGCCGGTAACCCCTCCCGAGGCTTCCGCTACACCATCCGGCGGTAAACGACCCGCACCCGGCACTAAACCCGGTCCCCTCAAGACCAAACCGGGTGAACCTCGTGCACTCATCAAGGGAACACTCGATAAATCCGGTCCCACACCCCACCTCCTCACCCTCGCCGACCTCAGCCCTCACCAGATCCAGAAAATCCTCAAAATGTCCCTCGCAATGAAGCACAGTTTCCAGCTTTCACCGTTGAAAATCCGCCAGTCGCTCACCGGTCGGACCATCGCACTCATGTTCAATAAGCGGAGTACGCGGACTCGGGTGGCTAGTGAGACGTCTGCCAATGCGCTGGGGGGCTCGGCGATGTTCTTGGGGAGCTCGGATGTTCAGTTGGGGGTGAATGAAACGCTGGAGGATACGGCGAAGACTGTGGGTGGGATGGCGGATGGGATCATGGCGAGGGTGGGGGAGCACGACGATGTTGAGGTGTGTGAATGCGCGTATATTCCGGACGATCACACTGAGGGAGCGTAGACTCTAGCGAAACATTCACCCGTCCCCGTCATCAACGCCCTCTCCAAGCTCTACCACCCCACTCAGATTCTCGCCGACGTCCTCACCCTCCATGAGGCATTCGCATCGAAAGTAGCCGGCGGGATCGATATCCATACGGGAACGCGCCAGTCCGAAATCTACGGGCTCCTGAAGCGCATCGATCTTTTTGAGCCACTGAGGGGGAAGAAGGTGGCCTGGGTTGGAGATACCAATAACATCACGAATGAGCTGCTGGTGACGCTACCGAGGTTGGGGATGGAGATGGCTGTCGCTAGTCCGAAGGGGTATGACAAGGTGGAGGATGCGGTGTGGTCACGAGTGTCAGTACGCCTGCATCTACTGGGACGAAGCTGATATCGATTCAGTACGAAGAGCAAGAGGGAGGGTATGGTGACCCTGACCAATTCGCCTGAGGAAGCTCTGCATGACGCGGATGTAGTCGTCACCGACACCTGGTCAGTCAAGACCCATAATCATATCTGCTGTACCGCTGATGTGACTCAGGATCTCCATGGGACAGGAAGAAGAGAAGGCCGCCCGTCTAGCCGCTTTCGAGGGATACCAAATCACCAACAAGCTAGTCGAGTCATCTGGAGCTAAACCTGATTGGAAGTTCCTACATTGCCTCCCGAGGAAGCAAGAAGAGGTGGACGACGAGGTGTTCCATGGTCCGCGGAGTTTGGTGTTTCAAGAAGCGGAGAATCGGAAGTGGACGATCATGGCTTGCTTTGAGTCAGTTGTGCTTCTCCGACTAACTTCAGGTTTCCGGCTGACGAGCGGCAGCTATTTGTTTGGGCAGTGGAAGTTGCCTTGATGGACTGGATGTATGAGAGCCATGCGGTGATCTCATCCCCGCCATCAGACGATTCAGCCACAGTAACTCAAATCCTCAAACTCGGGCACTCCTAACCCCATAACCCCCTAAACCCTGACCCCTTGCTCCGGGGCCAAAACGCTTGAGCTACCTCACAAGATTATCTCTCGTTTCATTCATGCATCGCTTAAAATACATTAAAATCTCTGATCATCGAGCATCGTACACCAAACAAGTGAACTTTCAGGCTCGCTCACGACGAATACTCACCTGCTCCCGCATCATCCATTGTCTCCCTCTCTGGATGGGGCACTGGCATGTGATCATCCGCCCTCGATTGAACCTTGACGGGTAAAATCCTTCTCCTTCGGCAGGTTGTCCCACTGCGTCGTCGACCTTTCTTCCCAGGTAGGGAAGGATATACGTGCGTGTCATCTGCAGCGTAATTGGTTTCCCACACTTCGAGTGTGTTTCATCCGTTCTACCAATTGTGAATCTCAAGCCAGTTTCCAGAAGGCTGGTATGTAGACTGTGCCCCACTGGAAGACATGGTGATAATGAGTGCTCTGTGAAGGATTCGCAAGTATGGATATGTAAATGTCAATGAGGAGGTAGCAGAACAGTTGCAAAGCCTGCTGTTGTATCTCGCTTGAATAAATTATTCTAGCAGATCCTACCTTTGACCCCAACTCACGTACGGTCTTTTGCCATCCAAAACGGCTTCTATCTACGTCACTTGGTATCAAAGGTCTTTACCGAAGATTTCCTGACTGGTGGGTGTCATAGCCACCCTTTGCTGCCTGTCGGTCCCAGTTCAAGTGGCGATCCCACATCTCTTTCCCAAAGTCTCGTTTCTCTCGGTCCTTCATGTTTTTGCACAATCCTCACGCATGCGACCATGCATCCGCTTGTTTGAAGGTTTCGGGATCCCGCTCAGCACAGTCAGTCCTTGACAGCGGATGATAGAGTGTTCTTTGACCTGCGGGATGAGCTTTGCCGCGTGACAGCCGCAGACACCTCCACCTCGCGGTGATCGCCGCCCCGGGCGGATCGGTCCTCTTCATCGATATCCGTTTTCGCCGGACTGCAAATTCCTCCTCAAGAACTTTTCCGCGGGTCTCTCCTATTCAAATTACGATTACCTCGAGCTCGTTCATCCAAAACGCGGCCATCTCTGATTCGATCCGCCATGTCGGCCCTCACGCTCGACAGTACCATCAAGCTCAGCTCGGGAAACCTCCTCCCTGCTCTTGGTCTCGGCGTCTACCAGGCGCATGGCACGGACTGCGAGGATGCTGTCCAGGATGCGTTGAAGGTCGGCTACCGTCACAGTGAGCCCTACCTATCACATTAGTGCTCGAGCCATACTGACCTCGTCGATTCAGTCGATAGCGCTCAGCTGTATGGCAACGAGGACAGTGAGTGCATCAGATTGCCGTAAGGAAGGTAGACTAAGGAAGTCTAGATGTCGGTCGCGCCGTCGCCGCGTCTCAACTCCCCCGGTCCGAAATCTTCATCACCACCAAATACATGCCCCCAACGACCGGGACCGAGTCAACAGCCATGGTATACGGGAACATCCGGACCTCGTTGGCCAAGATCGATCAGGTGTCCAAGAAGGGAGAGCAGTATGTCGACCTCTATCTGGTGCACGCGCCGAGAGCGGGTCCCCATTCACGCGTGAATAATTGGGAGGCCATGGTCAAGGCGCGGAAGGAGGGTTGGGTCCGGGATATCGGTGTCTCAAACTTGTTTGTCCCTTACTGTTTTCCCTTGGCTGGCATCACAGCTGATCAATGTATATACAGCGGTATCAGGCACTTGAAAGAGCTACCCGGTCCCACACCGACTGTGAACCAGATCGAACTTCACCCATGGTGTCAACAGCGGGAGATCGTCTCCTACTGCCAGGAACACAACATCGCCGTCCAAGCATACTGTCCCATCCTCAAAGCGGACCCCAAGAAACTCGGGGATCCCGTGATCGCTCGTATCGGGAAAAAGTACGACAAGGACGGAGCGCAGATCCTCATCCGATGGAGTCTCCAGAAGGGGTACGTGCTGTGCTTCCGCTCTCACGAGTGGTCGATTGACTGATTGGGTGATTGGGTCAGGTTCTCGCCGTTGCCGAAATCGGTAAACCCGAAACGGATCGCGTCGAATGCGGATCTGTATGACTTCGAGCTGACGAAGGAGGATATGGAGGCTATTGATGGGTTGGATAAAGGCGCGAAGGGGGCTATCGATTGGAATCCGATCGATGTGCCGTGACCGTGATGCAAGGGAGATTTACAGTTGGTCATGTTCGCTAGTGTAAGAGACAGCGACGTACAGTACTCACACTGGGCAGCTCATGGGCAGTTTGTGAAGCCATCCAATTCGTGGGAGAAGAGAAATCTGTAATTCTCGCAACAGGCAAGCTGAGCAGCTAAGCAGCCCGCGCCAAATCGTCAACGCCTCGAACATTCTGTACTGCAATCGTATCGTAAGAACGGCCTGCCGGTCATGCAGTCGATCTCAGACCAGCTGGAATCCTTTGCCACGGCAGTGAGTTGATCGAGACAGCAGATATGCCGTACCCTGGAGAGTGCCCTTGCCCCCCAATCATCTGATAGGCCGAGAGAATCAGTGTCAACCGATGTGCCACACTGCCACTTCCCGAAATCAAGCTGACTCGACCACCCAAAAAAAGTTCCTTTCAACATCCCATCACTACCCAAAATCCATCAAAGAACGGTGCGCACTCGCATCGCTCACTCTGCTCCCCTTTGCCCATCGAGAACCGGTTCATGCCCCTTGTTGAAGATGCTAGCTGTAGTATCCAACCTAGCGGGTCTAGTAACACCATCACACTCCGTGACAATGACAACAACGATGAAGCCAAGACGACGAGAGGGGAAGACACCGAGTGGGAGGAGACTGGAGGGGGGTATGGGAATCGGAAGACGCAGAGTGCTGGAGCTGCTAGACCCGCGTTGATGGAGGAAGTGAGGGCTAAGCTAGCGGAGCCTGCAGTGAACCCAATGAACCTCCATCTTCGGGATACACCCGACCGAGGAAGGGGCGTCTTCGCTTCGCACCCCATCCCAACTGGTACACTTGTAGAGGAGAGTCCTGTGCTTGTCCTGTCCAAGTCAGAGTGGGAGAACGGGAAGCTCGACGGGACTTTGCTAGGGAGTCATGGGTTCTGCTGGAGTAACGGGGGGATGGCGATCGGTCTTGGTTTAGGTACGTCTGCCGTCCGGCGTGCATGATTGGAGCTGATGTGCAGAAGCTTCCCTGTTCAACCACTCGAATACTCCCAATGTGAACTTCATTCGCAACCCCTCGACTTCCACCATCCTGTTCCGGACGTCTCGCTCTGTCGAAGCAGGCGAGGAGCTCTGCATCTACTATTCGCCAGATGAGACGATGCTCTGGTCCACCCCGGCACACTCCACGCACATGAACGGGGATGCGAGCCTCAGCGAGGACGAGGAAGAAATGATCTTTCCCGAGCTGGGACCGGAAGATCTCACTAGACCACCCAAGCAGGAACGAGCCGGGCAAGGAAAGAGGAAGACGAAATACTTCAAGAAGCGCATTCCTTCAAATCAAGAGAAGCCCAATGACGAAGCGGTCATCCTCTCCCCTCAGCCGGTTGCTTTTACTGGCTCAATCGTCCCCGACCTTCAGGACTATCCTCGTCCTGATGTTCCAGCGCCACTCCACTCGGGAAAGAACAAAGTATTGCGACACGAACATGTTGGGCCGGTCGTGCTCACTCCGGATCTTGACTGGAGAGAAGAGAAATGGTTCGATGGTGAGAAGGAGAGGGAGGGGAGCTCCAGTTCGAACGACAGCTGGGGAGAGGTGGTGCGGATTAAGGGGCCGGCGGAAAGGATGGGCGAGGATGCGGGTGCCGATGAGATGCGTGAGCATTGCGTATAGTTGTGTGGAGCTTGCTGATTGGATTAGTGGACGTATGGGTGGTCGAGGTGACGGATCCGAGGATGACTCGCGAGGTGCTCAAGTCAGTCTTCTCCATCCACCTGACCATTTCCTGACACGAGGGAATAGCTTCTGCAAGACATGCGCGTCCGACTATCGCATGAGACACCTGAAACGGGTTGCTCGGCGACTCAAGCCAGACGGCAGTGGAGGTGTGCCCGTCGTCTTCGCCTAGTATAAGCTGATAAGTGTCTAGATTATCCCCTGATAGCCCTCTGCCTGGCATCGAATCTTACCCTCACCGAGCTTCTCGATACCATGGCCACCTTTGATCCCCCACTCAGCGATCTATCCCCCTTTCTCGTCACCGCACCTGCCAGTCCCGCTCGCAGTCTGGATCAGCTCCGAGTGAAGTCAGCCATCTGGCCGACCCTGTATGCCCCCTCGCCAGTCCGACCAACCACATCGCATACTTGGTCCCCCGCCCGCAAAGCCTGGGTCAAGGCGGGGATTTATCGCGTCCTATCCTTAGCCCGAGCTGCGAAGGCCAAAGGCGAGCTTCCGGTAGCTGTCTTCTGCACGTCCCCACCACAGCACTTCTGGCCCGGACCTGATGGCTTCATCCCCCCAACTACTGGTCTTCGCGCCGTATCGCACGATACCCGGACGTCCGAGGCCCATCCACTCCGGCACGCCACGCTCAACTGCATCGCCAGTATCGCCCGCCTCCGTACCGTCCCGCCATTCAACGTCGTCCAACCCACCCGTAATGGCGCGGATTACCTCCTCACCTCGCTCAGTCTCTTCTGCACACACGAACCATGTGTGATGTGTTGTATGGCGCTCCTCCATTCGAGGGTAAGGGAGGTGTTTTACGTGTTTCCGAGACCGAGAGGTGGTGGGTTCGAGGGTGCGTTCGGGGTGCATGGGAGGAGGGATCTGAATCATCGGTTTGAGGCGTGGAGGTGGAGTGAGGGGGGGATGGAGGGGTGGGAGGAGGAGTTGAGGGTTGATGAGGGGGTTGCCATATAGTCAGGGAAGATTCTGTCCATCAAGGATTTCTTTGCATGGTCTTGTCATTGCTACTTGAACGGGTCTTGATATCGTCACCAAGAGCATAAGCAGGTGGTGTTGAGCTCGACACTTGAGAGGTCAGGCTTCAGATACGTTGCTCGCGAATGACCATCTGACTGCATACTCGAACAACCTGAATCGAACCCATGCCCAACGCTTATAACCTAGTACCGAGTACCCCAAAGTGTAGACCTATCCCAAACCGACCGAAGGACCATCTATCGACCCAAATGACTTGTCCTCCTCCTCACCCCCATCGCCTCTCCATCCCTCCCCTCCTTCCCAGCCTTCCCATCCCTCCAATCCCGCTCACTCTCCCCAGTCCCCGTCCTAACCTTCCTCGACCGACTCTCACTGAACAACTTCGAGTGTACCGCTGCGGGTATGGTTGGGACCTGCCCTGAGGATTCCGTCGACGGTGAGATTGTCGACCGTCCCTTCTTCTCCCCAACGTCCTTCTCACTCCTATCGGCCAGGATGGACTGGCGACCCGATTTACTCCGCTTGATCCGCTTCGACCTCTTCTTGCCCCCCAGAAGCAGGTCCACTACCGCTCTCCCAGCGTACCCTGCTCCAGCCCCCATCACGCACCCCACCCCGACTACTCCCGCTACGAAGGTGCTCACGGGGTACAGTGCCTCAGCGACACGGACGAACATCGCGAGCGGGCCTAGGAGGATCGTGCGGGTCAAGAATCGCAGTGTCGAGGTGAAGGGATACAGTACCGCGTTGAGGACGAGTAAGAGTAGACTGAGGCCATTGAGGAGGAGTGGCAGTGGCGTGGCGAGGAGTGTGATGAGTACGTATACAGGGTAGACGAGGATCCCAAGGAAGACCCGGAAGGTCGAGGTGGTCGTCGTGTCGGATCGAGAGGAGGAGGAGGAAGACGGGAGAGGCGAGGGGAGGTGTGGCAGGTGATAGGGCAGGTGATAGGGTTGTTGGGGGTCGAGGAGGTAGTTTGAGGGTCGAAGTGGCCCGGGGAGGTGAGAGAGGATCTCGTGGTCGTCGGATCGGGTTAGGATTTGGAAGACTAGGTAGAGGGAGATGACGTAGACTAGGAGGTGGGTTAGCATGGTGTTTGCTGGGCGATGTACCAGAGGGTGAGAGGGGAAACGAGATTGAAGGGGAAGGCGCATTGAAGGGGTCAGACGAGATCGAAGTGGAAGGACGGGAATAAGGTGGAAAGACGGAGTAGCCAAGAAAGAACGAAGGGGAAAGAAGGCATAAGATAGGGTAGAAGTGAAAGGACGACACTCTCCCATCCTTTGGTGGCGTGAACGGACCACACTCACAGACCACCGCGACCGAACTCATCGGCTCATCCTTCCTCCTCCTCCTCCTCGCCCTGACTTCCTCCCCACCTTCCCACTCCTCATCCCAATCGCTCCCAGCCGTAAATCCAGTGACAGAAGACATCGACGTGCTCTCGCGTCTCGTAGCTGGTCGAGGGCTCACACCGGATGCGGCGGAGGACGAGGTGAGGGTACGTTTGTGAGGTCGGTGGGTGCGATCGAGAGGGGGTGAAACGGGGGGGGAGGACGCGATGGCGGTGGGGGAAGCGGAACGCGACATCTGAGGCGGTAATGTTTTCACGAGGCTGGAGTCGGGACGGATCGGAATGTCGTGCGGGAGAGTCGTTGGAATCGCGAATTCGCGGCCTCATGCGTAGAGAACGGTTCGAGAGTCTCGAGAGATTTCCGTCGATGGGTGAAAGACTTCAGCGATTCTGATCGGTGGCCCGCACCGCTTTGTGGAGTGGGAATCGGAACTCGCTCTTGATTTGAGGCAGACTGCCTTTGATCCGTGAATAGAAGAATCCGATCAACATCCATCAAATCTCATATGGCCTTAAATCGACGCGATGGGAGGGAGGACCGTGTCATAATTCTGGCAGGAACCCGGCATCAACCCTGAACAGATACGGAAATTCATGTATAAATGCCACGTACACCTAAACACACCATTGATATTTCGGTTTGGCTTCCTGCAGGCAGCGACGTCCCTCCACCATACTCCCCACAGTCTACAGCGTCGAACCTTCTCGCAGTCATGGCTTCAGATCAAGCCGATTTCACCAAGCGGAAGCTATGGGGGTGCGTGGCTCTAATGACCGCCAAAGCCGGTCCCACTGCTCATTGTCGGATGACGTACCCATGCTGATAGGATCAAGGGGTCGCTTCACAGGTTCGACCGATCCTTTGTCAGTGACTCACCAGTCCCATTCTATTCGCTCTTGGATGCTTGCGGCGTATTGTTCTGAAGGAACCCCTCGACCCGTTTCACTGAGCGCTCCTCACTTTTGAAGCAGCCCTTGTGCTTCTAGCTCATCTGATTGACCTCCCGCAGGATGCACGAGTTCAACCAATCCCTCAAATACGACAAGCGAATGTACGCAGCCGACGTCAAGGGCTCCATCGCATTCTCGAAAGCTCTCCTCAAAGCGGGAATACTGGATCAGCATGAGCAGCAGGAGATCACGCGAGGGCTAAAGGAGGTTGAGGGGGAGTGGCAGCGGAACGAGGTGAGTAGCGAAAAGACACATAACTCAGAGCGTTGATATCCGAATGCTGATGGGGCTTAGTTCAAGATAGAAGCGGACGACGAGGACATTCACACTGCGAATGAGAGACGACTCAGCGAGATCATCGGCAAAGATAAAGGGGGGAAGCTGCATACTGGACGGAGTAGGAATGATCAGGTCGCGACGGATATGCGGATATGGCTGGTGAGCTCGAGCGCGTCAGACGAGTCTAGACGCATTAGGGCTGATCCGCAAAGATGGACGAGACAAAGAGAGTCGAGGAGTATCTGAAGGGTCTGCTGAGTGTCATGGTCAACCGGGCGGAGAAGGAGGTGGATGCTGTTATGCCGGGGTATACACATTTACAGGTGCGCCAAGCATTATCTCGAGGTAGGGAAGCTAATACCCTTACCTTCCTCCCGCTGCGGTTCGCCCTTTACTGTTTCCTCCTGTGATCTCAAAATCGCCCGTTACCGTTATGTCCATCGCCCTATTTCGTCCTCTTCGACTCCAGCGCGCCCAACCCGTCCGCTGGTCCCACCTTCTCCTATCTCACGCTCAATCCTTCCTCTCCGACCTCGATCGTCTCCGCCAACTCTACCCTCGGATATCCGTCCTCCCCCTCGGCTCAGCCGCTCTCGCAGGGAACCCCTACTCCCTCGACCGGGAGCTCCTCTGCTCCGAGCTCGGCTTCATGTCGATCGGCGAGAATTCGATGCACGCCGTTGCAGATCGAGATTTCATCGTCGAGTGGATGCAGTGGGCAAGTCTGTGTATGGTGCATATGAGTCGGATGGCGGAGGATCTCATCATCTACTCGACGGCGGAGTTTGGGTTCGTCACGCTCAGTGATGCGTATAGGTAAGCCGCCAACCTGTAAACCGCCTTTCTGATGGCCGGCAGTACTGGATCGTCTATCATGCCGCAAAAGAAGAATCCGGATTCCCTCGAACTGCTGCGTGGCAAGTCTGGAAGAGTATTTGGCCAGATGGCGGGCTTCATGATGTCCCTCAAGGGAGTGCCGTCGACGTACAACAAGGATCTGCAAGAGGACAAGGAGCCGCTGTTCGACTGTGTGGACACGATGGCGGCGGCACTGCAGATTACGGAGGGCGTGATGGCGACTCTGAACGTGGGCAGACAGTATCACTATCCGAATGACACTGATATATGACCCTTCAGATCAACCCCGAGAAGATGAAGGCTGCATTGACTATGGACATGCTCGCTACGGATATCGCGGATTATCTCGTCCGAAGAGGAGTGAGTGGAGATACTGCGATGGGAAGCGGCTCACCATTGCAACCTGCTTTGCCCTTCTCCTTCTACAATCCCGGTCCTCGATTCGCTGCTGCCCATGCGGAATCGTCCGGCTCGCTATGCTCGTGACAGGTCCCCTTCCGCGAGACTCACCACATCTCCGGCCGAGCCGTCGCCCTCGCCGAATCCACCCAGTGCCAGATCTCCGACCTCTCCCTCGCCCAATGGCGAGAACTCTCCCCACACTTCTCGTCCGATGTGAAGGACGTGTTCGACTTCGAAGCGAGCGTGGAGAAGCGGAATGCTATTGGCGGACCGAGTCGGGCGATGGTCCAGCGGCAGGTGGAGGTTGCACGGAAGCGTATCGCGGAGGAGTGAGTGACGCTTAGTGTGACGGGATGGACGATTCAGAGGTGTGACTAGCTGGATAGACGCTAGAGACTTTCAAGTGGGAATTTTCGAGACCTGATGCCAATCATGCATAGATCTTGCTCGCTCCAGGCAGAGAGGCATGGCATTCGACGGGTTTCAAAACCAAATGATGTGCCCCGTCACTCCCAAGCACTCGGTATCCCCTCAATCACCGGCGCCCACCTCTCCAACCTCCCCCTCTCCTCCCTCTCAATCACCCTGACCAACCTCCCCCCGCCAAAATCCCTCCCCTCATCCGCGGCATTCTCCCTCAACCGCTGTTCCGCATCACACCAGAACATCTTCCACCCCGCCTTCTTCCCCACTCCTCCTCCTCCTCCACCTCCCACTCCCCCTTCTCCTTCTCCTTCTACTTCTCCTTCCGGTGGCTTGGTCGCACTTCCCGAGCCTAGGTGTAAGAACCCACTAGACCTCTCATGATACCACTTATTAACCCCGTTATCCGCCCGACTCCTCCAAACCAAATCCCTACCCCGTCCCCTACCCGACAAACTCCCAATACTCGGATTGGCGGCGTCCATCTGACCCAAACCATACGTCTCGTCGCGCAGAGCTACCCAGAGGAAGTCCACCGTGCCGTCGCCTTGATGAGAGGGGAGGACGACGAATTTGTCCAAGTAGCATATACCTTCGGCCGATGAGGAGCCTCGGCCTTCGAGGGTGCAGAGTGCTGCACCGGCGTAGTCGCCGATGACGATCACGAAGTCGAGATCCCTTTCCAGTCTTTTGTAGAACGCTTGTTGGTTGAGTGTACGCCGGAACGACGCTTCGAGGAGCTTTGTGAGCTTGTGACGGTCCACCTCGTGCATACTCCGCAATACTCTTACTGGCAGTCCTCGCCGTATGAGCGTGGGAGTATCCCGCGTGAGCCGATCGTCTGTCAAGGTAAGCAGAGAGTGGGGAAGCGAGGCGGAATGAGCGGGCTTGTTGGTGATCAGGTTGGTGATGAGGGCTGTTGGTGATCGGTGTGATACGACCAGGGCCGATGCTTCGCGAGGCAGGAGGGCGAGACACGAGTCGGCCAGTGCCAGATTTGATAGAGCAGTGGGATGGGAATCGGACCAGTCTGGGAGATAGGTTTGGTGGATATACGAGAATTCGGAGGCGAGATTGATACTGAGATGTGGAAGGCCGGAACGAGCGTATGATGGGATCCCACCTTCGCGGTTGATAATCATCAATCTCATCGGCGTGAGGTCGATCTGTCGGGATGCCGACCCGGTAGAACGGTCCGACATCGCTCGTGTAAGGGCAAGTAGTACCGCATCCGAACTGATCCGACGAGATCTACACCCCTCATCCAGAGCCACAGGGAGAAGGACCGGTATCTCCCCCTCCGATACCGCTCGTCGAACATGATCCAATCCCTCCTCCTCGACGAAAACATCTCCCGTCCCGTCACCTTCCAACCGAGCGACCGTCGCAAGGATAGGCCGAGCTTGCGCCCGATGACGCGAGAGGAACTGACACACTCTTTCCACTTCTCTCAACATCACCGTCCTCTGCCTCTGCTGAGCCACCGGGTCCTCTGGCTCGGAGCTCGGCAAATCATCTCGATCAACGACTATAACGCTGACCAATCCCAACTTCTGGAGCCTCGCCATGCCGCGTGACACAGAATTGAGTTGTACATCGGTAAACGGGCCTTGAATCTTGACGAGTGCCGGTCGACGAACAACGGGGTTGAGCAGGGAAGTCACGAGTGGGTTCTGCGCGGGTTTGGGTGTGGAGACGGGTTGGGTAGGATGAGGGAGTAGATCGGGGAAGATAGATGGTGGTGGAGAGCGAGGAGGAGGGGCGAAGGAGGTGAGGTAGGAGCGCGAGTCACGGACCGAGGGGGAGGCTTGGAGGATGGAGAGAATGAATTCCTGAAGCGGGTCAGCGAGGCCAATAGGGTGAGTATGGGGTGTACGGTATCACTTTCGGGAGACTCATCGGCCAATGAGGATTCGTGGAAACAGCGAAGCTGCTACGAGGATATTGGTCAGCTTGGAAGGTGTCGAAGGCCATCCATCACCTACCATCACTGATGGAGTTCTTCTAGTTGAGGGCTGCTTAGCTCTGATGGCAGCTCGCAAAGCGACTGCACAGCTCCGTGACAGCTTCCACATGGTGACGTCTACCGAGCATGGATCTAGTCTGCCGGTGGGAAAAAAAGAGGGATTTCAAGCGAGATGTGCAACCCAATTTTGAGCTGGAACATTTCGAGTCAACAGATTCGGATCTTTCCGCTGGAATCGAGCTTTGCTCTTGCAGGTCATATCCCTCCTGACCTTACCGTCTTCTCGCCAAGCTATGGAAAGAAAGCTAGAATGCACAACTAGGGCATCTGTGGCATCGATGCATGTGGTATCCTCCCTCCCTCTCACAAGATGTCCAGCTTCATCTCCTTCCCCCTCGCAGCGCTAGGACAAGGTGGATCGCCGCTCCCGCCTGGATCTTGTAATACTGGATCGTCTTATCGTCCGCCCTGTATCACCACCAGCCTACTTCAGCTCACCTCTCCTTCGACGCAAGAAGGGGTAAGAATGGGAATGACAAATGGAACAGGAAAGATTGATGACAAGCACTTACATCGCCTTTCCGCCGTAGATCAGTCGTTGTTGTACAGGTGGGATACCGGCCTTCTCCTCGACTCGTTCTTTCACCTTCGAGATCTAGGCTGGATCATCAGGACGTTGTGGTCGCCTCAACATCGGGACGAAGGCGGATTGGGTGTTGGAGATTACGCACCGTCCACTCTAGTTGAACAGTGATATCGACCTGTCACAGATACACTGTCAGTTGAGTCACATGACCGAGATGATTTCTAGAAACTGACCTCTTTCCCTGTCAATGTCTGTTCGAGGAAGTTCATGAGCAACATGACGACAGTTCGGGAAGATTGGCTCACCTTCACCTTCACGAGCATATCGCCGGGCCGCTTCCTCTGCTTGCGAGATCTTCAGGGGATGGGAGATGCTCGAGACCCGGCGCGTCGATCCGATATATAGTACCGGGCTGAAGAGGAGGTTACGAAGGAAGAACAGGATGCAGCCATGACATGACTTTTATCAGTATCCGCGGAGATCGGAAGATGTCCGACGTGGAGGTGATCTCCCCGCTCGCATTCCTCTTCCTTCCTCCTTCCGTCTCCTTCATAATCGGCACGAAATGAAGGAGTGAGATGGTGCTGCCGGCTTCTCAGCCTTTCAGGCTTTCTCTTGAGCCGGAAAACGAGCCTTCCCAGCTGGAACGTGTACCGGTCTGTACCATTCCCCCATGAAGGCAGTGGACGAGAGCTGACGAGAATCAGGCGAAGAAGAGGGCGCGGAAATCCTATGCCAATTATGATTTCGATAAAGTCAGAGCGCAAGCAGGCCCAAGCTTGGCTACCGGCCGCCTTGATGTGCAGAAAGATGTCGCCCAGAAGGAGACCCCGGAGACCATTCGACGGGTTCCCACATGGGCCACTGCACCTCCTTCACCACTCACGTCCTCACCGCAGAAGATAACTACTACTCAGTCCGAGCCTACTAGACGTTTCAGCCTTCCGCCAAAGACACCTCCATCCGCTCCAATAGCCAACAGGAAGACCGATGTACCTAAACCTCCGAAGAAGAAGAAGGCATCAGATTATCAAGCGAAGACTTCGAAAGCTTCAAGTCAATCAAGTCCATCGAAGAAGAGCAAGAAGCGCAAACAACTTGAAGCTCCACCACCGCCACCACCTGTACTCGATGGGCCTGAAGAAGGGGACTGGGAGAACGGAGGGCTGGTGTGGAGCTCGAGTCAGCCGGAGATAGTAATCCAGGCGACGCAGCAGGCTGAGCCTTACGAAGGTCTCCAGTCCGAGGAAGATCACCGAGTCATGTTGGAATCCACGCCCAAAAGGGACAAGGGCAAAGGCAAGGCGAATGCGGGAATCGCAGGCGAGTCTGCGACCAAGCACAAGGACGTGGTGCCAGAACAGTTCCCGCTGGATACCTCCGATCTACCGTTCGAATGGCAAGAGGATTTTGCGGACGACGCGAAGGAGCTTTTGCCTGCTTCGCCTACCTACTCTCCTCCAGAGATCCCTGCCAACATCTCAGCCAACTCGAAGCGTCCCTCGCGCCAATCACTCGTCACTACCGCTTTTCACGATGCCTTTCTGGACGACATGCCTCACTCCCCGCCAGATACGCATACCAGGAAGCGGAAGCGCGAAAAGACGCCCCTATTTATGTCAAGCTCACTTACCGATGAAGATGAGGACGAGGCGGATTCACCCTTTTCTCGACCGGATACGAGGCGGTCGACGAACCACCAAGTTTTATACTCGCTTGGACCCAGCCCAGAGATGCCGCCCCCGAATCAAGACAGCTCGACGAATCGTATGGGCTGCCTCAGTAGGACGCCCAGCGAAGCTCACCTCAGTCATCGTGCTGTATCCGTCGAGAGTGACGAGGTGCTCTACAACAGTCGGGTGGCAGAGGATTACCATAAGGAAAGGATTATCGTCCTCGTCTCCCCAGATGGATCCCCTCAGTCGCAATCCAAGTCTAAGCGATCTCAGCACTCTTCGCCGAGGGTCAAGACGTACTCCAAACGTCGACCGCATGTCTACGCTCCAGGCTTCCCACACGCTCTGAACCCAGCGCAGCGCCTCCCCCTTACCCCTGAGCCCGGTTGGTGGCAAGCGAATGTCCGATCCAAGCGGCGCCGCTCGACAAGTTTATGGCCTGAGCCTGAGCTGGCGTACGTGCGCGAACCGTTGAGCCAGATCGAGCCAGAGCAGGATGAGTGGCACAAGATCGCTCGACCCACGCGATCGCGCAATTGTCCTTGGCCAGAAGAATGCAAAGAGGATGTGCCGGGCTCATTCGATGTCGCGAGCCCGGAGGACGAGGCGGAGAGGAGGCCTCGTGTGGGAATGCGGCGATTGACCGAGGTGTGCGATGTGAAGAGATGCCCGGGCATTCCAGCTTGGGCTCAGGGTGAGGATGTACGGATGTTGGAGCGACGGCGTAAGGGGAAGGGGAGAGCTAGTCCGCCAGATGGAGCTAACGGGACATCGAGACCACCAAGACTGGAGCTGAACTTGACAAGAGCAGAATCTTGCCAGCAACATATCGAAGAGTACGTTGCTGCCAAGGATGAGGGCGCTGACGCTCTCAAGCTACCTCAAAGTGATACCACGTCCCAAGTCCGCTCAGAGATTCAAGACAAAGATCACAAGGCGACAGCGCAGAAAGAAAATTCAGCGAGATACAGATCACATCCCGGAGCGTGTCCTTCAACGCATCCATACCATGAAATTTGACGAGTTCAGGCAGCGGCACAAGGACAACCAGATATCGACCAGGTTCCTCGTCAACAAGGAGCTCGTCAAGGCGACTGAAAGAGCTCAGCGAGACGCCGCAGTGGGTCCGATGGGACGGCAGAGGTCGATGCAACGACTGGGCCCTCGTCGAGCGCTCAGCCCAATACGCGAAGTCCCCGGTCGAAGCGGTGAGGGTATCGTCAATTATACTCCGTCGACCGAGTGGGCAAGACGCCATCATACTTCTGGGCCGACACGACCGAGACCAAGGGTTCCGCGAATCCCGCAGCTCACGTTCACTTCAAGGCCATCCCCTCTACCAGACGGGGCTCCACTTCAACAGAGAAGTAATACTGGAAATGGCGTGGACATCCATCAGAACAGAGTCGAGACTAGGAACACATCTCATCTCCCGAGTCTCGACATTTCCCGATCCGCAAGTCATGCACCTCAGCCCGTACCGTCTGTAGAGCATATCGGTCCTGATTTACAGGAACAGAGATCACGTCAAGTCCGAGTCGACCCGATTCCGCAGGAGCAAATGGAAACGGCTGAGGCGAGACCTAAGAGCGAAGACCACGTCGATCTTAGCTTGATTGAGGATCAGCCCACCGAAGAAGACGACCAGAGACTCCGGGCAACAAACCAGGAGTTTGGGGATCCCATCAATAATGACGAGTTCCCCTCCGTGCCATCTGACGTCCGCCGCGCGGTTGATTTGATCTCTGCTGTTCCTCAAGGTACACCGGAGGCCGCAGCAAACGCCCTCACTGGCATGACTTTGACTGACCATCTGATGCAGATGATGGAGAAGGCAGCGGTTCGACCTGATCGGACTTCGGCGCCCAGTCTCCGTCAAGCGAAGCTGGACGAGAGGGCTCGGCGGGTCCAGATGAAACGACAAATAGTGAACCTTTCACTGGATGAGTCCGATGACGCGCTTCCCGCTAAGTACAAACAGACTTCCCTGAAACCGGTCAAGATCCCCGACCCGCAAGTCACGCGGAGCAAGACAGCCGTCAAGTCAACACCTTCCAGAATCGGCCTCAATCGGAGCAAGAGCGTCGGCACGGAAAGTCAAGTGACTGCCAAACAGCTGAAGAAGCGATATGAGTCGAAAACTGCTGCGGCGCTTATCATTCGTGCGTTGCCTGTAGATTCACATACTAACTGTTCGCAGCCTATCAGAATCCCCTTCAGCCAGCTCAAGCCGCATTCACTTCCGGCCAACAGATGCAGATGCCGAGCTCAGCGCAAGAAGACCAAGATATCCCCGAGGCCTCTCAAGCTCGATCGAGTCGCGACTATCAAGTGAACGATCCTCCTGCGATGCAAGGAAACAAGGACCCCTGCCGGACGTCTCAAGCTCGATCAAGTCGCAGTTATCGAGAATCAGCCACATCTACCACCCAGGCACAAAGGGACAGCAGCCAGTCCGATCAGGCCCGGTCAAGTCGAAGTCGACAAGAACCGGCTCCACCGACCACTCAAGCTCACACTGACAGCATCCAGCCGACTCACTCTCGATCAAGTCGGAGCCATCAAGCGCCCGATTCTTCCCTAGTGCAAGTATACCAAGACCCCATAAAGTCGTCTCGATCCCTTTCAATCCGCAACCATCCAGAACTCGCTCCCTCTCCGACGCAAATAAACCTTGATCCAGCCAGGCCATCTTCACCTGGATCATGGCCTACTCTATCCCGTAAGAATCCATTTTCGGACGAAGCACAAGCACAAGATCTACCAGGCAAGGCGCAATCGATATCGCCATCACCGATCCGACCGCCATCTGCGCTAATGAGGCAGTTCCGTCTCTTCATTCCCGCTAACAATACCCCAACACGAACGGTATCTTCACCTGTCCTATTTCACGATCCGCCTCAGCAAACCCTTCCTCACTCACCGCCTAGCTTACCGGCTCGATTAGACCAAGGGTCGAACGCACAAGCTCGAGATCCCCTCCTGACACGGTCGATAAAGCCTCACCTCAGCACTACCTCTCACCCACTCCAAGAGCAGCACACTCCGACCGCTGAGCCTCGGAGGCGATCCTTGACGCAGCCTCATCTCGACTTATCCTCACGAACGCTCCATAGGCAGGCCGAGGCGACCGAAGATCTCCCTCAGCCATTCCCCATCCAGCAGTGCGGACGCAACAGGGCCCGTACTCTTGGCGCTCGACCTCACGCGGACTCGCAAGGTGTCTTCAAGCAGTTCAAGACACCCCAGTCCACTCCGGCCAGAAGCAGGCTCGAGCGAAGTCCATCGGGAGAAGCGAATGTAGAGACGCACGGGGAGGAGGCGATGGAGGCTACGAGTGCGAGGCGGATGAGAGATGAGATGATGAAGGAGGCCGACGCAAAGGCGCGAAAGAAGAATGTCTGGGTCAAGCGGTCTTTCTGAGTGATTCGACGACTCCCATGCCGCATCGACTGATTCGCTCTTCGGTCGATCGAGCTGTTATCCAGGTATGACTGGTTCTCCGCTCCGCGATGTGTACACAGCGTGGTATACTATGCATCAACCATGTTGTACGATATTGACAGATCTCCATGTGCTGTGTCACAGTCCGACCCAAGAATGCACCCCTCCCGGGTTGTGCAGACTAGATTGACCAATCTTCACTCTCCCCTCCCCACCTACAGCACCTCCTCCACCGCCGCCCAGGATCCCGACCATCGGAAATCCCGGCGAGAACTGAGCATCCATCATGGGACTCGGCGCTCCTCCACTCTGACTGATACTCCGTCCCGTATTCGGAGTCAACGTCGAAGTCGAAGCACCTCCATTCGTCCCCCTCTCCATCGCTCCCCCCATCCCACCCACTATAGGAAGATATACCTCCGCACTCCACTCGTACCAGATTCTCGCCCGTCCACCATCCCATAAGCGCCAGATGTTTACTTCTAGCTCCGATCCAGAGGGAAGATGGAGCGGTTCTTTCAAGGGGAAGAAGATGGGGAACCAGGAGAACATGTCGGGGGAGACCCGATGGGCATTGTCGGGGTGGATGGAGAGACCGACGTTGCCGTAGAGATGGGCTTCGAAGTAGCCTGCGAAACCGTGCAATGGGGCGGCATGGGGGATGTGGAAATTTAGGGCGGAGGAGCGGGTGTTGTGGGAATTTGTCAAAGCGGCACCTGCGAGAGCATCAGCCAGGCCTCGAATCAATGGAGATCCCTAATCGGGTTGTTCCGGTGATGGAGCTGACCAGAGGAGTCCAAGATGAGGTCTCTTCGAGGATGTTCGAACTGCCAACACTGTTGCACCCGCTCTCCGCATCGTCCAGCCACACCGCCACCATCACCAGAGATGATATTGACAGCCTGCATCATCACGACATAGGGAGTCTCAGCGGCTCCAGCTGGACGCGTAGGTGCGATGACCTCGCCGTGAAGCTTCGCGGAGGAGAGAGGTGCGAGATGGGCTGTGTAGGAGATTGGGATCGAGATGCCCTCGGCTAAAAGAAAGAGTCAGTGATGCATAAGAGTCCGAAGTGGCGATCGCGCACGTTTCAAGAATCGCATCGCACCGTCGAGACATTCCGGGCTCAACTCGTTATCACCGAAAGAGCCCAGCAGTTCGGAGATGAGGATATCCGCTTGTTCAGGAATCGGCAGAGATCGCATATCGCCATGATGAATCTCAACGGAATCGTGCCACTCCAGCGCTTTCCGCTCTTCTAGGCTGTGGCATGTCAGCGGGAGTCTCGTGAAGGGAGAATACGCTAACGTCACGAATGCGGCGGCGTTCTTCTCGATAGCGTAAACTTTCGCCTGACGGCCCGACCGAGTCAGCGCACGGAGAGTGCAGGATACAAGCGGACCGCGACCGGCGCCGACAACGGTTATGACGCTGTGAAAGAGCGTCAGCAGAGCTATACTATCAGACTTAGGAGCGCAGTCTCACTGTGAGCGTGTGTCTGCTAGATCTGACAGCGCCAAAAAGATCGCCTTGACTCGCCATCAACCGCGAAACACACGGATAAAAAGCAGAGCTCACCTCCTCATACTGCCGATATTTCACTGGATCCCTTTCAAACACATCATACGTCGCGCTCCCCAGATCATCCATCAAAGGCTGGAGAGGCGCCTGGAGATAGTCCGCATAACCCGTAGTGTAATCTGGGTTATTACCTGGCGGAGGCTGCGAGGTGATGTGTCGGACATATTGCAGGTAAGCATTGGGTCCCCCAGCGGGATGTCGAGTCAATGTGGTCTGGGCCAGGATGTAGGTCGGGTTGTGCTGTTGGCGTTCAGCAGGAAAGGTTTGATGTGAAGCGGATACTGACCTTGCCCATGCCTCGGAGGAAGGCTTGACACGCTTTACTCAGTACTGGGTAGCCTTTCGCATTGGGTATGAAGGAGGATGCGGGGAGCCAGAGGTTCTTCGCAGGTTCGGCAGTCCAGCGAGCCAGAGCACCAACAGAAGGGGGAAGAGGATTCGTCAAGTCCAGAGCTAAGGAAAGATCAGGACTTCACGCGAGCTACAAATCAAGGGATGCCAGACAGAAACAGAGCAGTACTTACTGACGGTCAGCCTTGGATGATACCCACACATCGCCCGAATACAATCCCACATCTCCCAAGTCGAGCTGGGATCCGTGCTTGACCCAGCTACCGCTGACCTCGCACTCATCATGCTGCTCGCCGCACTCGCGCCCGACGGGACCCGCATGTTCTGGGGTGTTAACGGAATCGATTGGTGAATCGACGCCGGCCTCGTCGACATCGACGAGATCCGCTTATGTCGATTTTCAGCACCCGTCGAGGTGGACTCGGGCACGCCATTCCCGTTGGGATGAGGTCCTTGACCGATTAGCTCGATTGGGTCTGAAACCGGTATTCGGATCGATATTTGGGTGAAAGCCGAGGCGCTTCCTTGCTGGAGGAGATTGCTTATTGCTCGTGCGTAGCTCGGAAGGTACGCTCGGTTGGCGATGTTCGGTGCAGGGATGATAATTGCGGGTAACGAGAGGTACAGGGCGAGAGCGAATTCAGCTCGTAATGCCTATCTCGTGCTTTAGCAGGAGCATTCCAGTTTCGCTCCAACTTACGAGCTCTGAGTCGAAGCGAATCCCCTCATCCGGTGAGTCTAGCTCCAGCCACTCCGCCGCGATGCCGACGAGATGCTGCGTCTCCTCCAACCGGGAAACATTCACCTCCTCCCGCCTCAACCCTCCTTCTTTCCGCCACAAATCAGCTTCTCGGTCGACCAGCTCTCTCTCCTTATCCCGCTCGGCTTCCACCTCAGGGGACGCATTCTCGTCCTCCGTCGGCCGAAGACATAGCCGTTCCCACCTTTCCTGCCATTTCTCATTTGTCAGGGGAACGCAGACTGCGTCGTAATCGAAGGTGTTGAGGGTGCTGGAGATGTGTGATTGGAGCGGTGAAGGTGACGGATGAGGAGCTGTGGGTAGTGGTGGAAAGGGGGGGGAGAGCGCTAAAGCGATGGGGTGCCGTACCATGGTTTGCTTTGGATTGTGGCTATAAGCAGTCTACTTCGACATTTCAAAGCTGTCGAAACGCGTCTCAAACGACGGACGAAGCGCCGGGCGCCTATGGGTTGACATGATGCCAGAGAGATTGATCCAGGAGAGATAGGCATGCGATAGTCACAAACGAGCCTCGCTTCCAGTAAGCTTCCATTTAATCTTGGTCACTACACTCTCGCTTCTCACTCGAATCAACTTTCCTGGCATTCCACCGTCGAGATGGGTCTATCACGACAATGGAGAATTGGCATATTGCTAGTGATCGATACCTCCTTCTTTTTCGTTGTAAGCCACGCCGGCATCCTGGTTATCTTGCCGCTGACGAAATCGCAGGAACTCATTACCGGCTACATAGTCGGATCCCTCGCCCTCGTCGCCGACTCCTTCCACATGCTCAAGTATGCTTATCCCTCGCCGTCATTACTCGTGACTGACCTGTTGTAGCGATGTCCTCTCCCTTATCGTTGCTTTATATACGATCAAACTCGCCACCTCCCCTTCTTCCGCCAACAACTCATACGGTTGGCAACGGGCGGAAATCCTTGGTGCTCTCATCAACGGAGTCTTCCTCGTGGCTCTTTGTGTAAGCATCGCCTTGGAAGCGCTGGGCAGGATCATCTCTCCGCCGGAAATCAGTAATCCGAAAATCATCGTCATAGTGGGTGGCTTGGGGTTACTGAGCAATGTCGTCGGATTGTTCCTCTTCCATGGTATGTGCGCTTTTCGTAGCAGTAGGTATTATTGCCCGACACGCAGGGGTGCTCACACGTATGAATAGAGCACGGCCACTCCCATGGTCATTCCCATGTCGGCGTTGCGCTTCCTGAAAACCCCACCGATACCGATACCACCGATCCTCAAACTGGTCGACAACGGGCCGACTCCATGTCCTCGCTCTATCAGCATCCCGCGCAGACTCGTGCTCAGGTCATCGAGACGGCTCAGGAGTTTGGCTACGGACGAAACTCAGAGGAAGGTGGATTCATGGGAGCCATGTCACCGCCCTGTGGTCATTCTCGGACAATGAGCAACAGCCGGCACAACAACAAGCGAGGGAGCGCGAGCCGTCCCAGGACGGGTCGACACAACAGTGCGGCGAGTGCAATCCCGCCGGTACCGGGTGTCAACGAAGTCCGATCGCCTCATGCGCATTCGAACAGTTCCTCTGCATCTACCTCGACAGCCGTAGCCGATACGTCGATTGTGAAGGTGACGAATCACGAGCACCATCACGATCACGATCATGCAGACCACAATCATGAGCACCTGGCGAAAGATATGGACGAGGCGGAGCAAGGCAAGGCACTTGAGCATTCGCACGAGGGCGATAGTCACGGACACAGCCATGGATCAGGAGGACACGGGCATGACCATGGGAATATGAATATGCGCGGGGTATTCTTGCATGTCATGGGCGATGCGTGAGTCTTCACCTTTATCTAAGATTGTCAATCGCGTTACGGGCCAAAGTTTGCTGACGCACCGTTGCAGCCTCGGTAATGTCGGTGTCATCACGGCTGGTCTGGTCATCTGGTTGTAAGTGTCCGCTTTCCAACTCAGGTCATGATCGTTGACCAGGCGCAGCTGCCATGGACGATGGACCCTGTACTTCGACCCAGGCGTCTCTCTCCTCATCACAGTCATTATCTTCTCTTCCGCCCTGCCTCTCGGTAGCCTCCATCTATCTCACCACTTTTCGTTGCTGACAATATCGCAGTCAAATCCGCCTCATACATCCTCATGCAGGGTGTTCCGTCACACGTTTCGCTCGATGCAGTGCGATCATCCATCCGCGAAGTCGACGGCGTGGTCAGCGTGCACGAGCTGCATGTGTGGCAGTTGTCCGAAAGCACTGTCGTTGCAAGTGTACACGTTCTGATCAGTCCTGGTGTCGACTACATGGTCGCCGCAACCGGTATACGAGAAGCGCTGCACGGACATGGGATCCACAGTGTCACCATACAGCCTGAGTAAATCACTCCAACTCTCGTACTTCCTGCACAAGCTAATCGGGCTGCAGGTTCTATACAGAAGAGGACGATCAGTCGGTATGTCCGATGGAAACGCCTACCAGAATTGGGCAAGAATTGACAATGCTTCAAATCAGGAAACCGCATGCCTCATCCGATGTCCCCCGGAGGAGTGCGGTACCGATACCTGCTGTCCGCCAGTGACCGGCAAGCTCGTCGACGTAGACGAGCACGACGAGTCGGGACATGATGGGCACGACCACTCACATGCGGAGAATACGACTTGAAGAATGGGCGTCAGCACAGGAAGAGCATTGTCAGAGGTACAGTTCAGAGGATTGATTCATCGGTCTGTGGGATTACAGTACTGTAAAAAGAGTTACCAGCTTTGTAAAATGCAAACGGGGTATGAAAGTTTCCGCCACTAACATGCAACGTCCGGAGATTCGGGTATTCTATTCTTTCGAAATGCGCTGACTGCCTCGACGCTTCGCTCTCAGTGTTTCTCGGTATCTATCCGTCATCCAACCGTTGCCATCATCTGTTACTGCTGTATCAGCCGAAATTCGGAGCCCGAACGACCAGAGTGGTCAAAAGGAAACGTGGTTTTGCAAGATGTACGTTAGCATTCCAGGCTGACGTCGAGCGGATTTCGAGTTGTCAAAGGAGAGCTGACGGATTGTACAGGGCTCACTCCAACGTATGGTTCTCCAGGTGAGCTTGGTTTCTGACCAATCGGCTGGGGATGTCAGAGTCATGGAGATGCGCTTCAAGGGAGTAGGAACACCAGTCGGGGATAACGCCTCTGGAGGGCTACGGGAAGGAAGGAGACGCCCGCTAGCGTGGAGAGCATGGGCATGCAGGGGGCTTCTGGAAGGAAGTTTCCAGTTGGCAGCGAGGGAGCCTTATTCTGGAGATGGAACGAAGGGGATAGAACGATAAGATCGGGAGATTGGAGACCAAGTGAGGCATGAGCTGAATCGACCCGTCCTTAGACCGCGAAACTTCGGTAAAGGCTCGCGCCAGTGTCGTGTCTGTGCCCATCAGGCCGGTCTGATCCGGTGAGTCCTGCTTCGTTGCAGCATACTGTCTGCGAGAACATCTTGATGTGATATTGCGAATCGAGCTGACTTTTCGGTTGTGATTTCCAGCAAGTGGTATGTCGAGCTTCCTCTCGTTACAGCCGCAACCTTTTACCTCGGTCGCTCGTTGGTTTGCTGAGAAGGAAGCTGACGGCTTTCTGACAGGGGTCTCGATATGTGCCGTCAATGTTTCCGTGAAAAGGTGCGCGGTACACCATCCATGCTACGGGCGAGTCAGGCTAATGATCATGCAGTCGAAGGCGATGGGTTTCGTCAAGGTCAGTCGGGAGGCTCCTTCAAGCTGTCTCGCAAACAGCTTTCAAGTGGATCTGTCCTCGTACTGACATCATTATCTGCAGAACAACTAAATATCCTGGCTTCTAGGGAGGCGGGAGGAGAGTTGAGGAGGGATTGTTTCATTTCGTGATGACATATGCTCCCGGCATTACCGTTCTCCGCTCAGGATTGATCGAGATCTTGGCAACGGTCAATCAGCTCATCTCCTAGTCATTCAACCGGATCTTAGGGCGCAATGAAGCTCCATCACCAGAATCAATTGGGGATGCTACTAATAATCACGGGAAGGAACCATCAAGTGCCACTTGACCCAAAACCAACGGCGTTTCCCCCCACCCCATGAGGTTTTTCCTGCCGGCATGAGCGTTGCTCAGAAAAGCCCAAATTTCTAGCTCATCCCTCGAAACATCAAAATCGCTCTTTTGCACCTCCACAAAAGCATCGAGTTGTACTACTATACCTCATCTTGACACGGTGGCCCGAGCTGCCTCAAAAGGAAGGCAACACCCGCCGTTTATCCCGGAAGCTTATAGGTAGATCCCTATGCCCCCCCCGTGGTCAAGGGAGAGCTGATCCGAACCTTCCCCTCTTCGCTATTTGTGTGATCCTCACCTCCCTCCATTCTGCTTACCACATCCTTCTCGCATCCACCCCCCCCCCCCCCTTCTCCCTCCCCCTTCAAAGCCTTTGACGGCGACCGCATCACTCCTTTCGATCCCGGTCATCCCGTCTTCTCCCCGGACCCGACAACGAGCTTGACGTCAGTCTGAACGCGCATCGGTTTGCGATAGCTGATGATCGAACTAGCTCGTACACTTGCGTTTCTTGAGCTTGGAGCATGACAACGGACAGTCACTCGAAACAGGCTATCATCAATGCGACTCAGAGTGAGACGGATGTGAGGAGGGCGAATGGAGATGCGGGGGGAAGGGTCAATGGAAATGGTCATGAGGCGCTGGATCTCGCCGAGACAGTCAGTCCTCTCGTTCTCCCTGGCACGGAAAGCTGGTATTGATGAAACCAGGCAGAGGCTTCATTCAAGCAGACCGCAGACGTAAGCAGCTTGTTTACTACCCATATAATAAACCTGACCTATCTTAGCGGCTCGAGCTCAAGCGTGTCGAGTACGAGCGGACTCGCTATGCCCAACGTGCCAAGTTCGAAGAACAGATGCGTCAGCTCGAAGCTGAACATCTCGCCGAAGAACGTCAGCTCCTCAACGACGAGGCTGCTTCCGCCCCTACCACCCCACCCGGTCGCGTGACGATGGGAAGCACCCCTTCGGTGCCAGAGATGCAGCAGTCTGAGCGTGAGCAACCGGCGCCGATCGGACAGGGAAGGGAGACTGCGAATGGGGCAAAGAGTATGCCGGCTAGCAGGAGGACGAGTGGGTATGGAGCGGGGGCGTTTGGGATGGAGAAGTTGAGCTTGAGCGTCATGGAGCCGGAGAGGAGAGAGTGGACGGCTGAGGAGGAGGATGTCGATGCTGAGGGAGCACAGAGTATGTCGCTTGATGTAGAGGGGTCTGGAGCTGATGAATCAGATTCCGTCAAATACCTCGGTATGGGGGATGATGATCCAACTCCGGGACTTCCAAAGGATAAGGTGAGTTGGATTTTGGAAGAGCGCTGATGACAGCATCTTTCCGCTGCGTCCGCCGCTCTCGACCTTGCTCCTCTATCCCAGACACCACCTCGAGCGTTCGGTCAGCGACCATTCGAGACCTCGCTGAAGACTTCAGAATGGCCTCAATTCGGTGCCCCCCACAGCATGCGAGGTGTACCCTCCCCTCTCGCTCGGCATCCTGCGAAGGAGAGTCTCAATGGCATCATCGGTAGCCGCAAGACCTCACCCGACGGTATGGCAGACAGCATTGCAAGCCTGCCCGCCATGCCCAGCAGGTCTGTCCCGGGGACACCTTTCGGTCTCGGTGGTGGAGTCGGCGGAGTGAGGCGGTCGGGGACCAGCCCGAACATCGCGGAAGGGTTGACCCAGGCGAATAGAGGCTTCTCGAATCCGGACCTAGCCAGGGCATTTGGTAATGGTGGAGGTGGTTTCTCAAGGAATGACGCGACTCGGGTGAGTCGCCTTTGCAAAGACTTGGTCCCCGCTAACGGGGGTCAGGCCTATGCAGCTGATCAGAGATTTTCATCCATGTTTGCTCCCGTCACCGCTCCGCTTCCTCCCTCTTCTGCTGTCGCTGCGGCCTTCACCCCTCAAGCGCCAGCCTACGACCCGTATGTTTTCGAGGATGATGGGTATGGCTCTGGAGCGCTGTACTCAGGCGGCTCAGTCGGACTGAAGAACAAGCGCGCCGAGACCGACCGCGAGTGTGAGTATTTGAATGGAGTTCTCAAAGTGCGAATCTGACCCGTGTAGTCAATCGCTTCACCGGTGTCAGGATCGAGGACCTGCGAGGCGAGTTGCTCAACCTTTGCAAAGACCAACATGGGTGCCGCTATTTGCAGCGCAGGCTCGAAGAAGGCGACCCTGCGCATCGCGATATGATCTTCCGCGAGACCTACTGCCACTTCCCGGATCTAATGATCGACCCGTTCGGCAACTATCTCTGTCAGAAGCTACTCGAATACTCGACCGACGAGCAGCGATCAGCGATCATCGACTCTGTCGCTGCGGACCTGGTCGGCATCTCGCTCAATATGCATGGCACCAGGGCGGTGCAGAAGATGGTAGATTTCTTGGCGCAACCTAGGCAGCCGAAGCAGATCCATACTCTCACTTATGCGTTGAGTATGAACGTGGTGTCGCTCATCAAGGATTTGAACGGCAATCATGTGAGTTGAGCGGTCTGGGCGTAGCACTCGGCTGATATTCGGGTAGGTTATCCAGAAGTGCCTGAACAAGCTGGTGCCCGAGGACAATCAGTTCATCTACAATGCCATCGCTGCCAACCTTATCGAGGTCGCGACTCATCGTCATGGGTGTTGTGTCCTTCAGCGTTCCATTGATCATGCCAGCCCCGCTCAACGCGTTCAGCTCGTCACCGAGATAATTTTCAACTCGTTATACCTGGTCCAAGATCCTTTTGGGTGAGCTGAGCCAGCATCAGCATGCCGAGCTTTGCTCATTGCGATGCAGGAATTACGTCATTCAGTACATCCTTGATCTCAACGATGCGCGATTCTCTGAGCCTCTCATCCGCACTTTCATCGGTAACGTCTGTTCCTTATCTGTGCAGAAGTGCGTCTCCTTTCCAGATGAAGATCCGCGCTCATCGCTGACACTTCGCGATAAGGTTCTCGTCAAACGTCGTGGAGAAGTGCATTCGTGTCGCCGACTCCGAGGTCCGCAAAGCCCTCGTCACCGAGGTCCTGAATCGCTCTCGTCTGGAGAAGCTCCTTCGCGATTCTTATGGCAACTATGTGATCCAGACGATTCTGGATTACTGCGATGTCAACCAGCGCATGGTGGTGAGTATTGAGCTGTAGAACAAGGGTTCCGCTCACGTCGGCCTCGTAGCTTGTCGAGTGCATTCGACCCATTCTCCCGTCCATCCGCAATACCCCTTACGGCAAGCGCATCCAGTCCAAACTCGCTCGAGAGGACGCTTCCTTCTCGACGTACGGCGGTGGCGGTGTCGGCTTCGGCCGGCGAGGCGGTTTCCGAGGTGTAGGTCCAGGTAATGGACCGGTCGGAGGCGGCGGTTTCCATCGCCATCTCGGCCGACCTCAGCTGCAGCACATCAACGCCCTTACCGAAGTCTACGGCTCACAAGGACCTTTCATCCCTCAAGGAGGTCCGGCCGATTTTGGAGTACCAACCGCCCAATCCGCCATGGCTCCCACTCATACTGGTATGAGCTTCCATGCGCCCGGCCCAGATGGACAGCCTTGGCTCCATCTCCGAGGACCCGCCGGTGGACCTGCACCGAGCTGGAGTGTATCTGCCGACGGTCAGGATGGCACCGGTTCCACCGCTCCTCCTTCTCAAGATGGCCACCTGCCAGACCCGTCCGCGATGTGGCAACCGCCTCAATTTGTCCCCTTCCACAATGGCCACGGACACAGGCACGCTCAAGCTCACGCGCATGTCTCGATGATGTGACCCGAACTGCCGAAACCACGATCTTTGAACCCACCTGTGCATAAGTCATCTACCCAGATATTTTCTCCTTAATCGAGTGTATTCAACTACTCCTCATCTTTGTGTAGTTTTGATTGGGGAAACCCCATTGTACGATTTTTACACCCAGCATTGGATTCAGAATAGAGTATCACGAATGAAGGAAGAGAAGCGAAGAAGAAACACGCTTGTTGGAAAACACGCGGAGATTGGACGTATCCTCACGTATCGTGACTTAGCAATGTCGAATCAGATTGCTCCTATATGCGATGCTTCGTGATGCGCCCCGGTTACTGCTAAAACATGATCTTCGCGTTCCCATACATCCCCTCGAGAACACTGATCCCATCCCTTGTCCGCGTCCCACTCATGACCTCCTCCCCGCCGAACGTCCGCAAGAACTCGGTCTGCGGGTGGATCCCGACCTGTCGCCTGCGGAATCCTCGGACGGAGTGGGTGAAGAAGTCGTCTCGGAGTGAGGTGGGGTCGGAGGGAGAGGTTGAGGGAGATGGGGAATTCATGATCAGGGAGTAGGTCTCGCCGAGGAGCTCAAAGTCTGCGCGAGCAATCAGCACTGAAAAGACATATTGGTTTGGAGGCGGGCAGTGTATGGGCGGAGGTGAGGGGTGTGAGAGTAGATCAGGAACAGTGAACGTACTGGTCGGAAAGAAGATGTCAAAGTAACCCTGCTTGACGAGAAACGTCTCACAGGGCACCATCGACTGCCCATATCTCGTCTGCACGACCGGTCCGTTCCGTCCCTTGACCGCTTCGGGCAGCTCCGAGAAGTCCGCGACCAGGAGTCGGTGGTTCGGCAGTCTCTTCCGGAGGCGTTCGAGGAAGAGGACCGCTTTGGAGGGAATGAAATCGGGTTGCGACAGGTTGGGAGCGAAAGGTAGGGAAGTGTACAGTTTGCGGAGGGCGGAGCTCGCTAGCAGTGGAGGCTTGAGAGGCGGCCGGGTCGAGGTGGATGGTGGGAGGAGACGGCGATAGGAGAGGACGCGTGAGAGGAGGGGGTCGGAGACGGGCTGGTAGAGGAGGGTGAAGTCGCCTGTCGCGTCGATCGAGACGATCGCCTGAAGCGGTTGGAGGGTGTCGAGGTCGTAGCGAATCATGTCATGTGCAAAGTTGTCCTTTTCCTCGAATCAGCCCGGACTGACAGCATGACAGGGTGGACCAACGAGAACTTCCAAAGCAACAACGTAACACGGCTCCGAGCCTCCTCCCATCCACCTGAAGAAGTCACTCTCAATCACCTCAACCTTGCCTTCTAAACCTTCCTCGACTGTCCGTTCCCGTTGCCGCCTCGCCAACGCCGCACTGAGTTCGATCGCCCGGAATCTTGTCCGCTCGTACACGTCGGGGTGATTGTCCCGGATGTACGCGAGCGAATCGACCATGAATGACCCGTTCCCCGCTCCGACTTCGTAAATCACCAGATCCTGGTCGGGGTAGTGGTTGAATTTGTAGCTCGAGACTATCGCTTGCGTCAAGGCTTGACAATAGTATGGCTAATCCATAGTCAGCTTGCAGCGTAGACGAAGCGTGTGGCAGCAGCAAACCTTGAACAACTCGGTGGGCGTATGCCAGACTTGTCGACCAAGCCCGCCCTCCTCTGTCCCAGATCTACCATAATCCCTCTCGTATCGCTGTGCCACTGCCTCCTGGAAAGCACCTTGGTCGGAGAAGGAGGCGAAATCGTACCCTTTCGAAGGGGGTGTGAAGATCGTTGCATTCCGTGAGAAGTACCCATAGTTTGGCTGTTCCCATCAGCACAACTGGGACAAAACCACCAGTATCTGGAGCCTCACATTGTATAAGCTGTCATCGATGAAATCCCGGACTAGCATCTTCACCTTCGTCGGCGGTTCTCGGCGTGGTGTCAATTCCGAAGCGGTGACTCGTCGGAAGTGAATATGCTATGGATCTGGTAAGAATCAGGAGCTGTGGATGAGCTGAAGACGGACTTCGGGATCGAGCTCTTCGGAGAAGCTGAGGGAGGTGTTGTAGTTGTAGCGATGCCTGTCATTCTCCTCTGGAGGCAAGCGGGATGAGGAGGACGAGGAGAAGGTGCGAGCATGGTGTCGATTTGCTGAATGTTGCCGTAGACGAGGTTTGCTTGAGCTGGTCTCGACTCGTGAGAGTATAACACACGAGGAGTATCCTGTACTGAGGCCGGCTGTCTTGAAAATCTGACGTGAAGAGGAAGCTGCCATCGCTTTGAAGCAGTCAATCTTTCAGCTCTCAGAAACTAGAAACTCCATCTTTCAAAACCTGAGCGTTACGTAATGAACCATCACAGCCGGCAACGCGTCTTGAATATTGATTTATTTTGCTTCCATACCTTCCGCATCGCCATGTTCTCTCTTGGCATGTTATCTGTACATCAAGGATAGATGAGACGCGATGGAAGGGCCGAGAACGAATCTGGAGCAGATGTTGGCCCAGATACAGCGGGGAGAAGGATCTGCAGGGAGTGGAGTGCGAATTGCTGAAGGATCGGCGGCACAGGCGGTGAGCGGGACATACCAAGGGATGAAGCCTTACTGAATCCGTAATCCCCGTTAGAGGAAGTTTCAGCTGGCAAGATCTGGCTCTGGTGGCCGTCCTGCAGACGCTTCTTCTGGGCGGCCGTCGTCGACATCCACCTTCGATAACACCCGGAAAGGGACCGGTACGTCTCCCTAAGGTGTCGGTAGTAGGCTCATGATCGGGCAGTCTTCCAGGCTGCTTCGCCACCCAGGACGGCTTCCGAAGTTCTTCTGCAGCCCTTGACGGAGGTCGCCTTGAATCAGCCTGATCCTGCTCGCATACCTCCTCTCTCCGCGAGTCACCTTCTCACTCCTCCATCGAACATCGGATCTCTAGCGCAGCAGCTCGTCGACAGCTCCCGAGCCGGCACTCCAGATCAGGAGACAAGGAAGAAGAGGATGTCCGACGTCAAAGCACGACCAGATACAGCGAACGCTACGAGGTCGAGGGATGCTATGGATGCCGGGACAGGTAGACGTGCGGGAAATGCTGTTGGACCTGGTTCTTCGAAGCTTGATACCGTAAGTGTGATAAGTGCCAGGTCTTACGGCAAATCCTACGGCTCACATTTGTCGATAATAGATGCCAATTGAGAGGTTGCAAGCTATGATCATCAAGAATCAGGACGAAAAGCTCAACTTGATCGAGCAGAAGGAGGCACTCGCGAATGGAAACGAGGATGATCTCATGGGAGATGATCCGGAGATGATTGATCAGAAACTGTTAGTGTCCCGAATTCATCGGCATATCGGCTAATCCTGCCATAGTGCTCTGCTATCGAAGCGCCTAAAGGACCTGAAAGCGGCTCTAGCTGGTCGATCTCGTCCCTCCCCTTCCAATCAGCCTAACCCGACGTCATCTGCCAGCTCGACATTGGCGCCAAACTCTCATGGCGCTTCATATCCTACGCCTGATACTGGAGGCGCTATCAGCCGCGTACGGACCGATGCCGTGACAACAAGCTGGAGTGAAGGACGACCTAAGGGTTTGTCCAGCGAGGACTCCACCATTGCCCAACAGCATACGCTCGGAAACTTTGAGGATGAAGAGTCGGACGACGAACATACCCGACCGCCTGTGACCGCCACGAAACGAGAGTCAAAAAATGCTCTGGCCACTCTTCCCCCACGCCGCCCCATACAGCAGGACATCGATATCGCTGAAACCACTGGCGATTCCGCGGATGGCGAGATCATACCGCCATCCACGCCACCTCGGCAGGTCACTCCGCCCCGGACCGCAAAGCGCTTATCGAAAGCGACGACCAAAAAGGCCGCTTTCGCTCAACAAGATGTGATTCCCGTCGACGACTTCTTCTCACCGTCCCAGCATGCAACACCCAATCGGCCACCACGGGCGGAGGCATCATCGGCTCGATCAGCTCTCGGCGGCCCCGGTCCTTCGAGTTCCGCGTGCGCGCAGCGAGTGCAAGCACAAAAGGCTGTGAAGGTGGACGTTCAGCATGCTTGGAGCAAGGAGGTCAAACAGAAGCTGCGACAGGTCTTCAAGCTTCCTGGGTTCCGAACTCATCAGAAGGAGGCAATCGACGAGACTATGGCCGGGAAGGATGGCGAGTCGTTCTGCCGTTTCCATTCATATTAGCTTATATTGCGCATAGTCTTCGTCCTGATGCCGACTGGCGGTGGCAAAAGCTTGACTTGTGAGTAAAACCACCTCTTTCTAACAGCGCTGACGAGCCGACAGACCAGCTTCCTGCTATTTGTACCGAAGGCGCGACATGGGGCGTCACATTCGTGGTCTCCCCTCTGATATCCCTCATAAACGACCAAACCCGCCATCTTACCCGCCTTGACATCCCCGCGATTGCCTATACAGGTGATATGACCCAGACGGACAAAAATCTCGCCCATGAGCAGCTTGGCCGTCACGAGCCCTACACTCGAGTAGTGTATGTGACACCCGAGATGTTGACAATGGGCGGGCATATCAAGTCGATTCTGAGCGGCTTGCTGCAGCGGAAGCAATTGGCGAGATTTGTAATCGATGAGGCGCACTGCGTGAGCCAGGTATGTGTAATGACTTCTCGAGAGCGACAGACTGATCTGAGGGCTTCGGCTGGTGTTTAAAGTGGGGACACGATGTGAGTGCAAATTGCCGTGACGTAAATCCAGCTGACAGAGAGTGCAGTTTCGGGCAGACTGTGAGCGAGCACGATTTGTGTAGCTTGTAGCTGATCATCCAGATCTTCGCCTCGGCGAGCTCCGCAAAGATTACCCAGGCGTGCCAATCATGGCCCTAACCGCAACCGCGCAAAACAAGGTCGAGGACGATATCATCCGCTCACTCGGCATTCGCGGTTGTACCGTCCTCCGCCAATCATTCAATCGCCCAAATCTCCACTATGAGGTCCGCCCCAAGATGAAGAATCTATTCAAAGATATGGTCGGCTTCATCAATACTCAAGGCAAGGGTGCGAGCGGCATAATCTACTGCTCTTCCAGAGCCAAGTGCGAGGATGTAGCGAAGGAGTTAAGGGAGAATTACAATTTGGGAGCTCAGCATTATCATGCTGGGATGAGCAAAGGGGACCGGAGGAATATTCAGGAGGGATGGCAGGAGCATAAGTTCGAGATCATTGTGGCGACGGTGAGTCTCCGTGTTATACCTACGAAGCTTCTGACGGATGATGGCTGAACAGGTAGCTTTTGGCATGGGGTTCGTCAGCGATGAATAGGATGAATTTTGCTGACCATCCAATCCGACTCGACAGCATAGACAAGCCGGACGTACGATGTAAGTGTCTTCGAAGTGCGTATGGATATCGTCTAAACATCCTTGATAGACGTCATACATCACTCGCTGCCACGCTCGCTTGAAGGCTACTATCAGGAGACTGGTCGAGCAGGAAGAGATGGTCTCCAGTCAAACTGCATCTTATGTAAGCGAGCTTGTAGAGAGTATGACGAAAGCTCATGGTTATCCAGACTTTACCTTCTCAGGTTCGAGCGGTACCTTCTGCAGAAGAACCGCTGACCTTCCGTAGACTCCACGAGAATTGTGACCATGATCGACCGGGACGAGAACATGACCCGGGAGCAAAAGGATCGGCAAAAAGCCAGTCTCAACGAGGTCCTACGATTCTGCAGCAACAAGACCGACTGCCGCCGCGTGCAGGTCCTCGCCTTCTTTAACGAGGTGTTTGATCCCGCCAAATGCAATCAGGGCTGTGACATTTGCCTTGACCGTGACAAGAATAGGTTTACCGCAGAGGACGTGACGGCAGACGCGATCAAGGCGATACATATGGTCCAGGCTTTCGAAAAAGGCGATCGCATCACCATCAAGGATGCCGTGGAGTGCTTCCGGGGCGTCAATGGGAACTCGAAGAAGGGTTTGAACCAGAACCCTCACTTTGGGTGTGGCAAGCACTGGGAGCGGGCCGATGGCGAGAGGTTACTGCAGGCGATGGTCATGGAAAAGGCTTTCGAAGAGTTCTATGTCCAGAACGCCATGGGCTTCAACAACTCGTATCTCAAGGTGAGTGAGCTTCCTGTACGTATCGCTTACGTGGTCCAGCTTGGGAGGACTGCTCGACTATTCCTCAACGGCCAGGAGAAGCTCAACATGCAATTCCGCCAGGCCTCGCCACGTAAGCCAAAGGCGGCACCGCCTGCCAAGAAACGCAAATCCGGTCAACCGAATATCGAAACGTTTACCCAGAAGTTTAGGAATCCGATAGCGCACAAGCGGTCATATCAGGAAATCATGGAGGAGGAGCAGGAATTCGATGCTTCGCCTTGGGGTGACAAGGACCAGGAGAGCAATGCCCACGATGATGATCCGATCGAGCTGAGCGATGAGGAGGTACCGTTTGCCGCGGAAGTCAAAAAGAGGCGAACACTCAACCCTCCTGTTCGACCTGCTGTTCGGCCACCTGTTCGACCGCTTTCCAGAGCCAGCGAGGTCATAGAGATTGACCGCACTTCGTCAACAAGTCCGGTGCATCAGTGTTTCCAAGCGCTGCAGGCGCTGCAAACAGCGGTCAGTGCAGCGTTGTGATGTGTGGACAGGGTTGATACTGTCGCCAGATCAAAGCGAAGAATAAGGCGGCTCCGACCCTTGCGGATGACACGCTACAAATGATTGCTGCGCTCATGCCTGCTAGTAAGTCGGGGAAGAGGGGAGTAGATTTGGGGCTGATATGGTCAGACTTGAATACGCTCAAGGAGATTGAGGGGATCACTTCCGCCCATCTTAAGGTGAGACTTTGGTCTTTACATGCGAGACATGCTGATGTAGCGTAAACTAGACGTATGGTACCAAAATCCTCGCGATCTGCATCAGGTTGAAACCGGTATCCGCTCTCCACGGGGTGTCTGCTCCTATTCGTGAGCCACCACGGCAAGCTGGATCGTGAGTCCGACGCCACCCAGGCGTGCCTCTCTGATATCTCGCAGCGCACCGAAGTCGCTCACAGACAGCATCCGCTCCATCCAGTCATATGCGTACAACCCGAATCGTTCCACCTCCAGTAACTCGACCAAGTCAAATCTCTCTCATCAGCAGTCTTCCGCTGTGAGGCAGCTGGATCTGGCTGCCCGACCAGCAATGATCATTGCCAAAGGATCGGCGCGCGGAGATCCAAGATTCTGAGCGTGCACGTTGGCGTATCATCACGCATGTCATAGGATGAGTAATCCTATTTACGAGAATGTCGATCTACCCAGTGACGAGATTACAACTTCGCCTTAAAATCGCACCCGTTTTCCTACCCCACGTTTAGCTTATCAGGTGGCACCATGGTGGAGTCCCTGACGCCCTTACCATCATGGCGTCAATCAGAGGTCCTTAGTCTGTAGCGGACCGTACGTTGATGTTTCGGTCCCAGAACCGGTAGTTCGGAACAGAACGAGCGTGACGTGATCTCGGGGTGTTCGCTAGCGTCCCGCTCGGTTGTGATGGTCTCGAGCCTTTTCTCGCTCCACCATAAATCAATCACTTTGCGTTCTGTGTTCACCACAATCGAGTAAGAGCAAAGGCCGGCCCGGCACTCGGAAGCGAAAACTCATCCGGGCAAGATGATGCACCCTATCGTCGAGGAGTCTGTTTTGTTTACCGACAGCGATGTCGAGTGCAACTCGCGCGAGGGGAGCTTCGTGCTTGGTCCGCCTATCGTTCCCGAGCAGGTGGATCTTCGACATACGGGGGCTAGGTGGTCAGACGTCAGTCCACATCCCCTCTTAGCTCAGAAGTGCTGATGGGGGTGATAGCCTTCGCCTGGTCCGCTCAGACGTCCCCGCGTTCTCACTCGCCGATGGAGCTGGAACGTGGAAGGGGCTCTTCCGAACTGAGGAGAACGAGCTCGGCTGAATCCTTTCCCATGCCAATCCCCATACCCCCCTCACCTCCCGAGAGACCCAGAATCGCCATATCCACGACCAGGTCTTCAGCCGGACCCTCCACTCCGCTCCTACGGAGGGAATCGCTCTCACCTCCGGAGCCTCACCTGCTTCCTCCCAGTCGACGTTCACTCGACATCGCGCAATGCGGAGTCAGGTCTCCATAGACGCCCTTCCGAGCGGTCTTCGGCGTCTTCGTCCTTCTCAAATCGCTCCCCTCCCCCGGCTTCTCCGTCTTACGACCTTCCCAGCCCAGTATAAAGGCTGAACGACCGACCGCGCTTCGCAAGTCCTCACAACTCCCTTATACCGTCACCCTCTTCCCCACTCTTCGATAAGACCTACCACCGTCGCTTTGTACCGACTGACGCGACGTTGCGGTCTGCTCCGGGTGTCGTAGGCTTGGGGGAGGGATGGGCAGGTGGACCACAGGGCAGAATGCGGAGAAGATGGTTGAAACGACAGCGGATCGGATCCAATGAACGGGGACCCTTTAGCGCTCTGGGCCATTGACGAAGGCAACGAACCGATCTCCCCAGCCAAAGCGATGTGGAATCGGTCAAAGCAGCGCTTGTTTGGGGCCTCGACCAGTGCTCTCGCGGACGTAGGAGACAAGAGGGGAGGGCTGTTCAGTCGGACTCGGGTGAATCTGGCGAAGGAGAAGAAGCAGATGCGGAGAAGTATGGTCAACCTGTTCACTCGATCTCAAACAGATCTCATTACTTCAAATCTTACACGAAGGATACCAGAATCACCATCCTTACCCAGCTTCTTCTCACCGAGCAGTCCCCGACCGCGTACCGGAATCGCGCGAGAGGAATATACCCGCTCCAAACCCATCTCGTCCCCTTGCGCTCCACTTCCCTCCGCGATGAACCTCTCATCCCGACTCCTCGCGGCCCGTCTTCACCCAGGCACCCAGACTCTTTCCGGATTGCCGGACAATCACAGACCCCTCAGATTTGCGAAATGGACGAATGACAAGCTAGCGCCTCCTCGACCTCCCTCGAAACGCCAGGGTCGGAGCGATGCCGGCCCGTCAATCTCGCGCGTGCCCCGTCCTCAGCTGGAATTGAAGCGGACGACCATATTTGTGGCCCCCGATATAGCGACTGAGCAGTATAGGGAAGGGGATAACAGTGTGGTCGGCTTGGACACTTTGCAAGCTTGGGCGGAAAGAAGGGCAAAACAGAGACTTCAAATCGCCATCGAACTCGTCCCTTCGGAAGCAATCTATCCTCCTTCACCTCAAGACCGTTTCCTCAGCGAATTCCACCCCTACATCCAGTCGAGCATCCACGCCGTCACCCATGAAGATGTTCAGCAGACAAAGTTCTGGGCGAAGGCTGCATTCCAGGTCGTCCTCCTACGCCGAGACTTCAGATCCGACTACGTGACCACTGACGAAGCCATTCATGAAGCGCTGGCAACCCCTCTGCCCAGTCGGCCCGGTATCGAGCAGACCCGTCGTCGCAGTTCTTGGATAGGTGGATTATCAACCGACGCATGGGTGAAACGCCTATCCCGACTCACCGAAGCCGGCGAGGATGGACCGTCCGCTCATCGACAGAGTTTCTTCGAGCGCGTCCTGCCTTCTCGAACATCCTCCCTAGGCTCGATCTCACTCTCGACTCAGCGGAATTAGTCGTACATGGCAGCGACGATGTCTATGCCCGCTCTCCGCAAATCGCAGTTCACCGCTTCCCAGATGAGCCTCGACCTCGATCTCGGCGAGTATGGTTTGCTGATTGGTGATATCCTGGACAACACACGTCGGAGGAGTATCATCGATGATCTCGACCTGACCCCTTCTGCCTCACTATACCCCAGAATCGAGCCAGGCTGAGGCGCTCCCCACGTTATCGAGGCCGAGGTTTCCGCGCCCATAGATAACTGGATGGTCCGCTTCGTACGTTCCGAGAGTTCACACCGCCGGAATCAGTCAGTCCCAATCGACGACATGCCCAGGCTCGAAGAACAAGTGTCAAGCTCGGACGCCGGTACACTGCATCCCGCCACTCCCATCCTCCCAGCTTCTCAATATCAAGCGCAAATTCCATCTCGACCACCATGAACACCCGGCACCTCCGTCTCAACCTCCCGGACAAACGCGTCGTACCATTCTGCCTTGGAGGAGATGGAACGGGACTCGGAGTCGCCGATGTCGACAAACGAGGAGAGGTGAGTGCTCGTGCTTCATTGTTAAAGCTGATGAGGGCGTAGCGGTGGAAAGGGCGATCAAGGTTGCTACCGCTGGAGAGACGGGGACTATGGCGAGTTATATCTCGTTGACGGATCTGAGGGGGACCGTCAGCTAGGAGGGCTACGATGCATCTTCTTACGGCTCTCGATGCTTGAAATCGGAAAAGCTCGTCTTTCTCTGACGACCTCGCGAATGTCAAATACAAGACATGAGGTACATGATGTAATCTGAACTATAGACACAAGACGCTAAGACCCATGAACATACTGCGGCGCTACTACTACCAGTTTTCAATCACGACGTGCCCTTCTGACACTCCCCTCGACCATCTTCAACAACACGGCATCCTGGTCTCCTGAGAATGCCTCGTCGAGTTCACCCGTGACAATCACGTCGACTCCCTCGGGAGATCGTAGAAGGCGTATAGCTTGACACAGCTCGCCAGTCTTAGTTCCTAGCATTGAGGTCAGCCACAAAGACTCGTGCTGTCGTCCAAGACATACGGAGGTCTCCCGGAGTGGTACACCTCTGAACGATGACTGAAGTGAGATCAGCGATGCCTGAATGTTTTCAGAAAGACTAACGGCTTTCGAGATCTCTGCCGATGTCCTTCAGAAGCGCTTTCCTGTTTTCGTCAGCGAGACACGGTAAGCACAGCCTGCATACAACTCACCTCAGGTCGCCATCTTCCTTTCTGCTCCAAAAGGTCCAAACTTGGTCCGCCATCTCGCCCTCCCGGAATGACTTCTTGAGGTTGTCACGTATCCTCGACAATGCCGCCTTCCTGTCGGGACCCTTAGGACCCATTAATCGAGAGTACTACGGAGTATAATAAACGAGACTTACGGTGATTGCGCCCACACGTATCTTCTCCCGCTCCTTGAGGAACGGGGTCCTGAAGGGTGTCCTAAATTGGGATCGCGGTTGTGACGCCCTTGTCACGCGCAACAATGGAGATCGACCAGTACCTGTGGGGAGATCATCAGCGTTCTCAAGTCTTTGGGGACACCCATCGGTGTTTCGCGACGCCCGCTGGACATACCGGCGTCATTGGTGTTGTAATATCCAAATGGTCCTTCTCCATACACCGGCTGCACACTCCGGAAGACGTCTTCCTGTCGTTGACGCTTCTTCGGATCACGAGGCATGGCACCCACTACCGCATAAGTTCCTCCGTCCGCGAGATCATCATGGGTCCTCGATGGTCCCGCACTGGCGTTGCGCTGAACTTCGTGGCTAGGAGTAGCAGCAGCGCTTGCCAGTGCTGCCCTGGACCCGATACCCAGTCGTTGAGCGGGCGAGAAGGACTGAGACGACTCTTGTGCTTGTGGCGCCGGGAACACTGTATCTGCGAGGCATCGGCCACGATTCGAGCTTGTTCTGGACGGTTGCTTATTCCTCTCGTTGCTCATGGGCGGTGTCACCACGGAGTTTGCCGAAGTACGGACTCGAGAAGGAGGCCATTGCTGTGGAGGTACCTGACGCATAAGTTCGGGCGGATCGCTCGAGATCGCAGAAACAGGAGCGTCCGATCCGTGCAGTCGGGAGAGCGAGTTGCTAGCGGGACCGTCAGACAGTAACACAGGCGGCGCCACGCGGACAAGCTCCGCAATTTTGACGGGCTGAGACGCGACATCGACATCTCCCGAGATATTCGTAGCGCGACGCCGAACAGCGGGGAGGTTGGCACAAGCCTAGCGGGTCAAGCTCGTCAAGCCTCTTCAAATGCTTGCGTTCGTTCGGACAGCTCACATCGCACATTTGCCCGCAGTATGCCTGGAGAATATCTGCTTGCCTCTCGTCCATCTTCTCGCCGAAATATCGGCAAATCGCGATGTGCCGGCATGTTTCCGTTGCCTCAGCGTACAACTGAAGCTGAGGCCGAACAGTCGTTGGCGCAATATTGCTTCAGTTCTTTTTGCTTACCCATTTGAAGCTGTCGATGCACCGTCTTTTTGCCTGGTTGACTTCTGCGGGGCGCAATTTGTCGGAGTTCGCCTGGTCTGCTTCCGCTTGAATGAGACCTCGAAGACGGAAGGCGTCTTCCCGTGCTGATGATTGCTCAGCCTGTGCCATGTGGGAGGGGGCGAACTCACAATAGTACAGTAAGCATCGAGATGCCTTAAATGCGACCTATGAGTGTACGCGGCGATCCGAAATAAAGTACTCACATGGCCATCTCTCCCGGCACGTCCAGTCTCCTGATAGTAGCCTGCGGGTGTGAGCTTATGCAAACCGATCAGACCTACCTTCGAAACTTTTCGGCATGTCATAGTGCACGACGTATCGTACATGCGCCTGATCGACGCCCTGCATGAGAAACCAAGTCAGCCTGGGGGATAATCTCAGAACACATACCATGCCAAACGCGATCGTAGCCACGATGCACTCGATCTTGCCATTCTTCCAGTCCTCGAGAAGATTGTTTCGGACCACTCTCTTCAACTGGGCATGAAATGCCTTCGAGCGGATACCGCGTCGGGTGAGAGCGTCTGCGACGTCTTCGCACTGGCAAGGGCATCAGAGGAGCGGCAGCCACAGAGAGAATTATCTTACTGCCAGTCGGGACCGGCAGTACACCAGACCCGAAACGCATTCCGTCCTGACGCCGTTCTCCAGATTCCGGACTCTCGCTTCAGGACGGTAGCTGATGACGAAGTCGGCGATGTCCTGCGCTTTGTCCTTGTGCTCAATGACATTGCCCCGGTACCGGACCTGTTGACTCGTCAATGCACAATCAAGTCAGTCATTGTTGCAACGCACTTCGTAGAATAGATTTTTCCGGTTGAAAGGCTCGACCCATTGCGCCAGGCGCTCCTTCTTGATCCCAAGGATTGCGGTGATGTCACTCCGAACTTCCTCGGTAGCCGATGCGGTCAAGGCCTTTCAGCCGAAAGTCAATCAGCTCAGCATCGACGACAGTGAAAAACGCTTACAGTGATGGGGACATCCGGGAACTCTCGACGGAAATTGCCTAGCTCTCGGTATTTCTGGACACCCGATCAGCTTTAAGCTTTTACACTGCCGCACGACCTACAGTCCTGAAAGTCATGCCCCATTCCTAGGCATCTAACATCAGCTTGGCAATTGATCAAGCGCTTTGATTTACATCGATGATATGGGCCTAGGCGAATCATCAGCCTGAAGTTCATGGCCATGACTCCGAGAGCGTACCTCATCGACGACAAGCCGCTTTATTTGCTTTTGCCTGTATGCCTTCACCAACGCGTCTTTGTATTTCTTCGAAAACAGCGTCTCGGGCGTGAGGTATAGGAGGCGGATCTCAGGATGCCCCATTGAGAGCTGTCTCTTAATCTGAGAAAGGCAGCAGTGATAACGCCATCCGAGACGTGCTGGCTCACCTCCTTGACTTCCTCAGCATCGGTCTCATCACACAACATTGCGGCTTTGATGCCCTTCTGCTGTAGGCCCGAAACCTGGTCCTTCATCAGTGCTGATATTAGCACAATCAGTCACTGGGATGATATGGAGCTCAAATTGACTCACCCAGTAGAGGTGACGCTACGAGGGTAACTCCGTACTCCAGCGTGATAGCTGGGACTTGAAAGCATATCCTTTGACGAGGCATGGTGAGCACGTATGACTGGAAGGGACTGTAGGTACTGCTCACGACTTCCCAAGACCGGTAGGCGCTACGACAAGCACATCCCAGCCTTTCATCACCCCTTTACAGATGTCCAGCTGAGGTCCGCGGAACGACTCATGACCCCAGTCTGCTCATCAGATAACGTCAGGTCCGATCACTATTGCAGGACTAGCCTTTTTATGACCACTCACATTCCTTAAGGATCTTCTTCAAGGCGAACTCGTTCTCCTGAGCTGATGGCACTCTCACGAATGCTCGTTTCCTCGGCTTGAAGTTGTTCCTCTCGAACTGGTCCAATGAGCGTAGAAGAGAGGATGGGTCAAGAGCTTAGCTCACTTGAGTGGAATGGACGAGGTTTGGATATGGTACAACCGCCGGCGTCGATACCGGCAATGCGAAGGCGTTCGGCAAGATCTCGTCTAGCATAGCGACAGCTGCTCACCGTCGGTACGGAAACGGGATTGATGTAAGATCACACCATGATGCAACGTCGTGGATGAAAACCCATTGCTCGAAAACCAGGCGCGAACCGGTCTAGTCACCTTTTGCTTCCGGTGTTCTGCTCTACCGATATGTGTGCCTCGTAAAAGCTTCTCAAAAGATTAAAGCTTTGAATGCATCCCATCAAAACCGTACTGCTGAGTCTGAAGTTCTCAACCCGCTCATATCGCCTCGCTTGAAGTACAATAGGGCAGCGGGCCTTCCCTCGACCCGACTATCAAAGTAAACCGGCTGCTCTTCCGAGCTCGTCATACGGATCAGAGACCTCTCGGACAGCACCAGCTTTTAGGGAGTCGACCAGAACTGATCATCCCGACAATTTACCTTCCCGCCAGAACACTCAGCTACTCCAGCATGTCCAGCGAAGCACCTCCGCCAGCGGCCCCAGTTGCCCGACAACTCCCAATAAACCTCTTCACCCGTTCCCCAACCCACGCCATCCCCCAATCAACCTACCTAATCCCCTCCTCATGGCGTCGCTACCAGCTCTCAGAGCTCATCAACAAGGTCCTCGCCCATCCCCAGCCCATACCTTTCGATTTTCTCGTCCAAGGTGAAGTGTTGCGGGGAAGCTTGGATGCTTGGGTCAAGAAGAATCGCGGCGGGGATGAGGAAGGGACGCTGGATATGGAGTATGTGAGGAGTCTGATGCCCCCTGAGGAAGCTGGGAGGGTGGAGATGGAGGATTGGGTGTCGGGATTGAGTATCGGTCGGCCAGGGTAAGCAGATGGCCTTCCCTGATTTGCCTGACTAATGAAGGCGACCAGGCATATTTTGGTCTCGTCGTACCTCTCACATGTCCAAGTACTCCCGCTGTCACTGGCCTCAACATCAGCCTCGTCATCATCATCCGCTCTATACACTCTCCCATTACCAACATCGCTCGGTGCAACATGCTGCACCTGGCTGTCTCCATCCTCAACGAGCGATGACATCCTCTTTGCGGCTGGAGGAGTGGACCGAGCCGTCCACGTATTCTCCATTCCCTCGCTCGAGCCAGACATCGCCGCGTCCGAAGCGGGACGTGGTCGAGAACTGTACACCCTTCTTGGTCATACCGGTCCCATCTCCAGCGTCACGTCCAGCATATCCGGCCGAGAAGTGGTATCGAGCAGCTGGGACGGGAACCTGAACCTCTACGCCATCCCGTCCGAGGAAGTGCCAGAACATCAGCTGCCCGCCGACCCGACGTCCTATCTACCCGGTCAGAAGAAGCGTCGGAAACTCAATGAGGTACGGCCGCCTATCGAGGGTCTGACAGACGGTGAGGCAAGCGGTGAAGGCGGATGGAGGAGAGCGCCGGATGGGATCATGAGGGGACATAACGGGAGAGTCGGAGGGGTGACGTGGGATAAGGCGGAAGAGGGTAGAATTTGGAGTGCTGGTTGGGATGGTAGTGTGAGGGGATGGGATGTTGAGACTGGCGCTGGAGTTGTCGTACGGGTGAGTACAGTTTCTGATGATGAAATGTTGCTGAAGTAATGCCTCGACTTCAGCAAGGACCGATGGATAAATCAGCTCTCTGCATCGATCAATTCGCTGCGAATGGCACGCTCGCCACCGGAAGTATGGACCGAACCATCTCTCTCTGGGACACGCGAGAAGGTTTGTCTATGTCTCGAAGTTCCGCTATATCGCTGTTGATCTCCTCAGCAACCTCACTCATCTCCCTCACCCTCCCCAGTAGCTCTTCCATCCCCTCACTCAGATGCCATTCTACTTCACCATTCACCCTCGCGAATGCAACTCACTCAGGCAGCGTCCAGATCTGGGATGTACGGTCGCCGAAACACCCGTTGTTTTCCGTATCGAAGACGCCAACAGCGGGTCAGGAGGGTAGGAAGGTTACTAAGGGAATGAAGGTTCTGGGCGAGAGGTTGTTGGCGGTGGATTGGGATGGGGAGGTGATTGTTGCTGGAGGAGAGGATGGGGAGGTTGGGATTTGGAGAGGTAAAGGGGAATGAGATGTGCTCGATGCACCCTGATAGTCCGGGAGTTTGGCGCAATGGTTCTCTTGAGCCGCAAGTGCGCCTCTCTGACGTCGGTCTGAGAAGCCGAAGCATACACAGATCGCTCAACTTTTGCTACGATCTGCATCGCCTGTAGCAGATGTCATCCAGCATCCAGTGCCTCGGTAGCGGTGGAAACATGCATGATGTAGGCTGATGTGAAGTGGACGATTCAAGACCTGACGACTAACGGTTCCGGTAAAGGACCGCCTTTTATTCATAGGACGAGACTAGTTAGCCTGTCGAATCTGACCTGTTTTCAAATGTGTTTTCTCTCATAGATTCGTCCTCTGTTTGACTATGGGAGAGAGAGCATAGTCGCTGTCGACCTCGGACAACCTCGACTCCGGGTGAGGTCCAGTCTCTTCTTGTTGTGCACGCCCATTCAACGCAAATCACCGCTTTACCTCCGACTGGTCCGCGAGTACTACAGCTATTTGCGACAACTACGCGCTAGTCGAAGCTCATCCGAACGACTCGCTCCGTTCCTTTGCACCTCGGTCACGGTCACTCGTGTCTCGATTCGCCATGCCAGGGACTCCCGAGGAGGCGGTCCACAGCCTACCCCCTTTCCCACCAGCCGGCGTCTCTCCCGACGACCGGAATCAACCTCCACCCCACCCCAATGCCGAAGCCCTCTTCAATGCCACAGCCCAGCATGTCTTTCCCGAGAAGCCAGCGCCTCGTGAGGACGAAGGTGGCAAGAAGGGTGTCATCCGAGATGGGTTGGACGGCGATGGTGATCTTGATGAAGAGGGGGAAGAACGGGAGGAGGAACCTATCATGAGGGGGACACCGTTGGAGGAGATGGAGACGCGTATGCTGGAACGGAGGAGTCTTCTGGCCGAATACAAGACCAGAGGCAGGAACGAGTCTGGTGCGCAGAATGGAGGAGCGCCGCTTGTCAAGGTGCCGGAGGACGAAGAGGTAGAGGGACTTACCCCTGTGAGGTCTACGGGGCCGGGTGCTGGGAAACCTGGATTCGGGTTGATGCGGGATATGGGCTCCGTGAGTGAAGGTCTATAGCCGCCCACAAATGTCTCCTTTGACACCCCGTGATACCCGTCACCGCTTCCTTTGACCCTTCTCGGCATCGGCGCGTTACAAGGAGGTCGTCTCGTCCCTCGCTTGACTTTTCCTCTCCGGCGCCTCGTTATCATGCCACGACTGACTCGTGCCCGACAAAAGGTCCGGATGGGCGCATCAGCGCTGATGTCCGCGCTCAATGCTCTACCTTGGGACGACGAGGAAGAAAGCTCGAGTGGCGGCGAGGACGGCCGACATCGTCGGAAGATGAGGGGATCTGTCATGCCAGAGAAGGTCCAGGGGCCGAAGGGCAAGTCTATGCCAACGTACTCTTCGTACTTCCCTGACAGTATGAAAGTGTCGCGGCTACACTCATCTCTTCACACTATCCGACCCATGGCTGCCTCCACCAACCTCGATCCGAATGATGTCGTCGAAGTCGCAGGCTCGACACCTCGGGGTTCTGACCATCCAAACAATCTCCATTTCCCATTCAGAGCGAATACCATCGCCCGACGAGCTCGCTCACCCGGTCAGAGCGAGCTGAACTACCAGTTCGCCGAAGCTCTTCGTCGGCGACAAGCTAGCGAAGCTAACGGAGGAGCCCCGGGAAAGGTGCCTATGCCTCGGGGCTTTGATGTGGATCGACGACGGTCAAGCAACGGGAGTGACGGTGGCCTGTCGATCGGCGGCGGTGCGCGGAAGCTCGTGGATGAGCAGATACACCGTGAGGAGGATATCGGAGAAGAGGAGGAGGAAGAGGAGATGGAGCGAGCTGCTGAGGAGGACCGCGAGGCCTCCAATGTACAGCTCGCCCCTCCGATCGACGAGGATCTACCAAATCAGGGGAATGTGGGCGCGTCATTGCGCGAGGGCCCGCAGGAGGAGATCTTGGAGGATCACATGGAGGACGAGAACGCGACGGAGAGGAAGCGGGTGAGGAAGGAGAAGCTGTCCGAGCGGTTGATGGAGGTGTTTGGGCTGGAGGAGAGGGAAGAGGTCATTGATGAGATGCGATGTTGGCTGTTGCGCAGCGTCAGTGAGTGAAGTTATCTGGAAATCTGGCATGGATCTGACAGCGCTTAGTGCTGAAAGGCTATATGTACCTCACAAGACGGCAGATATGCTTCTTCGCCCAGATGCCTAGCCGGGAGGTAAGTGACTTGATTCTACGGCTTTGCAAGCTGATCGGTCTCCAGAATCTTGTTGTGAAGACCGGTGCATTGCACAAAAAATCAGCCCGGACGAAGATGAGCACCAAGTTCTGGGTCACACTGAAGAATGAAGTACTCAGCTGGTATGAGAGTACGGCGGTGCGTCCAGTTCCGCCTTCAAAAGCATCTAAGCTGATACGGCGCAGGACCCCTACTTCCCCAAAGGCAACATATCCCTCCAGTACGCTTCGAGCTGCGACGCCATAGACGACACGCGGTTCAAGCTGCGGACTTCCGAGCGGAACTATACCTTCACTGCTGAAAGTGAGGCTAGCCGGGACGAATGGATCAAGGCTATTCAGAAGGTCATGTTCAAGACGCAACATGAGGGAGAAAGTGTCAAGGTAGGTGTGACCGGGAGGGTGGCACTAATTATAGCTCATCATCCCTCTTGAAGCGGTGCTGGAGGTTGAGAAGAGTCCTACACTAGAGTTTGCTGAGACCATCGAGGTGAGGCAGCTTCCAGGGTACTGGCATCACTGCTGACATCTCAGATCAAATGCGTCGATCCCGAGGATCAGATGTCGGTGGACAGCTACTTCTTCGCATCATTCCAGGACAATGAACTTGCCTTTGCCGCAATACAGCAACGTCTAGACGAGCGCCCTTCCTCCGATCTTCCGCGAGTCACATCCAGCCTCTCCCTGCCCACCGCGCCGACAAACGAGTCGAATACCACTTCCATCCTCAGAAACCACTCATCATCAGGACCTTTAGGCATCAAGAAGATCGGATCAGTCCTCAAGCCATTCATCTCGCGTGGCAATGACAAGGTCGATGATTCTGATTCTTCCGACGGAAAGTCAGGCTTCTCGATACCTTTCAGAAGCAAATCGCACAAGCCATCACATGACAGCCTGGAGACGCTGCGGACTGGGTCTATCGATCCGTTAGATGAGGGGAGTGATGGATATCCACCCAGGCAAAGCGGACCTCCTCCAAGAGGAATGCATGAGGAAGGTGGGAAAGGATGGAGCGGCTGGATCAAGAAGCCTGCAACAAAGATCTTCGGAACTTCGCCGAGCCAATCCTCTCTGCCACGCCGACCTTCGCCGGATGGTCAATTAGGGGCTGGGCTCACGGACACGGCATCCACGGCAAGTACGTCTCGTAAAGGCGGCCTCAAGCGGTCATCGGTCACGGAAGTAACCGAACCAGCAGTACCGAACGGAGCAGACAGCGAGAGCGAAGAAGAATACCGGCCACGCCGCAAAACTCGGACTGGTTCGAGTCGGAAGCCGAGGGTTGTATCATTCGCCTCGCAATCTTCGAGCGGTAGTCAGATGGCACATAACCGGTCTGACTATTCGATGATGGAGCAATCGGAATCGGGACATCAGGAGGACTTAGAGACAGCCAAGAAGTTCAGGAATGTCTTCTCCCTGAGCGAGAAGGAGGAACTCATTGACCGTGAGTCACGCTCAGGTTCTTGCCAAGCTGACAGACGCAGACTTCCCGGGATACCTGTACCGCGTATTGCCCGTGTCCGGACGATTCTTCGTCTCGACAAATTACTTCTGCTTTCGGTCATCACAGCTGCTGTACAAGACTAGGGTGCATCGCTCACCTGATAGCCATCTATACAGCGCTGACCCACGTAGATGATCATCCCCATCCGTGAGCTTTACGGCTTGAAAGGCCAAAAGGCCTTCCGATTCGGACATTCCGGCCTGATCGTCGTGATCAAGGGACACGAAGAGCTCTTCCTCGAGTTCTCCTCTTGGAAGCGTCGAAAAGCCTGCATTGCGCTGCTCGAAGAGCGCATGGAGGAGACCCGACTGCGAGCGGAAAGCGGCATCAGCCAGGAACCGGACAAACACAAGATTGAGATGCGGATCATGGAGGATCTCGATGAGTCCACCGATATCGAGCCTCGCTCCACTGGAACGCCTGTTGAGCCGAGCCCGATGTTCGGGTCCACAGCGAGCACGTTCTTGGAGTTCAAGCCTGAACCGATGAGGGTCACTTGCTTGACCATCGGGAGTCGAGGGGATGTGCAGCCGTATATCGCGCTTTGTAAGGGGTTGCAAGCGGAGGGACATACCGCTAGGATCGCGACGCACGGCGAATACAAGGATTGGGTTGAGGGGGTAAGTGGACCCAACCCCTGCCGTTTCGGGGCTTCTAGGCTGATGAGTTTAGCATGGGATTGAATTCGCAAGTGTCGGCGGTGACCCGGCAGAACTCATGCAGATGTGTGTCGATAATGGCATGTTCACCGTTGCCTTTCTCAAAGAGGGACTGCAAAAGGTACGTTGACCTTTTGATCCTGGATCGAAGCTGATCTTTGCAGTTCCGAGGCTGGCTGGACGACCTGCTCAACTCGTCGTGGAACGCTTGTCAGGGTTCGGAACTGCTAATCGAGTCGCCTAGCGCAATGGGAGGAATTCATATTGCCGAGGCTCTCCGAATACCTTACTTCAGAGCTTTCACCGTGCGTCTGTCCGTCATTCCCTGATCGTTGTGCTGATGTCGGCCAGATGCCATGGACTCGTACACGTGCATATCCAGTGAGCATCTTCACTGTCTCATGAAACGAAATCCTGATGACGTTGCAGCACGCCTTCGCGGTACCTGAACACAAGCGAGGCGGCGCGTACAATTACATGACCTACACGATGTTTGACCAAGTATTCTGGCGGGCTATATCGGGACAGGTCAATCGATGGAGGAAGCATGTTCTGGGTATCGATTTGACAACGTTTGATCGGCTCGAGCAGCATAAGGGTGAGGATGATCGAAGCCGGATAGTCCAGTTCCTGTAGCTGACCCAGGCCAGTGCCTTTTTTGTATAATTTCTCTCCGAGCGTCGTTCCTCCCCCGCTAGACTGGACGGAATGGATACACGTCACTGGTGAGTGTCTCGCTGATAGCAGCTCAGCTTGGTATCTGACTATGATATAGGTTATTGGTTCCTCGAGAATGCCGACGAGAGTGCCGCGACGAAAAAGTGGTCCCCGCCAGAAGGATTGCTCGACTTTGTTGACGGAGCACACGCCAAGGGCAAGAAGGTCGTCTACATGTTTGTCCTCTCCCCAAGCCCAAGGTTGGCTCTTGCTAATTGAAGGCTCAGTGGTTTCGGTTCGATTGTCGTTTCTGATCCTGAGGAGATGACCCGCTGTGTCGTCGATGCCGTCGTGGAGAGCGGCGTATGTGCTATTTTGTCGAAGGGATGGTCGGACCGAGGAAGCAAAGCCAAGGGGGATAGCGCGGGCGATGCGGAGGGTGCAGACGGGGTCAAGTACCCTGATGAGATCTTGTGACTCCACTTTTGACTTCCTATTTATCAGTTCTAATGCATGTTCAGCTCGATTGACTCGATCGACCACTCGTGGCTTTTCCCTCGGATCGATGCGGCTTGTCATCATGGTGGAGCAGGGACCAGTGGTGCTAGTCTACGAGCAGGGATCGTAAGTTGACCTTGAATTTCGCTGCTGCAGATCTCGCTCATTTCTATTAGCCGACCATCATCAAGCCGTTCTTCGGCGACCAAGCATTCTGGTCCGAGCGCGTCGAATCGCTGAATGTCGGTTCGGCCGTCCGCAAGCTCACTTCCGAGTCTCTGGCGGAAGCTCTGCGGAAAGCCACGACGGATGAGAAGCAGATTGCGAAGGCGAAGATTGTCGGAGAGACGATCCGGACTGTGAGCCAGAACTTGCGTTTCCATTAGGCGCAAAGCTCACGGTAAGTAGGAGAACGGAGTAGCCAAAGCCATCGAGTCGATCTACCGGGACCTGGTAGGGCCCTCTGGCTACATCCATCGTCGCTGACTCTCGCGCAGGAATATGCGAAGTCCATGATCAAGCCATTGCCCGAGGCACCCGAAAGCAGTTCCCTAGACAAAGTCACATCGACCCTGCTCCATCCCCTTACATCGCACTCCGACATCGCCCAATTCGCTCGAGCGAGATCACGATCTTCACGGCAGAAGACTCCACCTAGAACGCTGTCCGGAGATCGAGAGAAGGACGGAGAGAAGGAACATCTGAGTGATGGGAGTTGGTCCGTAGTCAGTGATTCCGGCAACGGGGAGGTTCCAGCCTTGAGCGCAGAGATAGAGGCGAAGAGCAGATGATCTGTATTCTTATCCTGTCCTTTCATCTCTGGAGGGATGTAGGGCTCGTTTGTATTGTAGTCGTGCTGTACACATACATAGGGGATCATTCTTCCAGCGATTCGGCCGCTTCCTTCTTTTGTCGGGCGAGCTGCTTGGTCCGGCGAATGAAGCTGGGGTAGTCAGGTGGACAGTTGGCGTCGGATAAGGAATTGGGTAGGAGTAGCGAGCGGACGAGACAAGCAGGGAGTCGGAGAGAAAGAGCGCGTCGAGGTCAGCTGAGCGCCTCATTGGGGACATGAAGCGTACTCGTCATATTGACACCTATGAATCAAGCCAATCAGACGGGCAACGAGCGAGAATGAGGCAACTGACCGCTCATAAGAATGTCGCTCGTCCTCGCACTTCCAGGGTAGGTACAGCTCCTTATGTCGACACTTGTTCAGGGGGATGAGGAGGCTACGTCACGTCTAGCGCATCAGAGGGGTTCGGACAGAGTAGAAAGGCGGGGGAGACGTACGCGGAGCATTGATCTCGCCATTGAAGAGGCAACCTAGCCGCGTTCATCTCTGACTGTGAGGCGGTGGTTGAGGATGCCATGGTCCTTTGTGGACTGTGAGCGGTCAGCGGTGGTTGCTGTACTGTTTTGAAAGGAGGATTGAACGACGGTTCCTGAGCATGGGAAACGGTTCGGGCCGGAGATAACCGGGGATAAGCGGGTGGCTGTGTAGGATGGGATAGACTAGGCTTCCTGATCGCCTTTTGTTCTCCCTTCCGATTTCACTGATGAACTCTTTTCAGCCGTGATGGCCGGTGATTCCTCGAGCTGTGCCCAACGACCTGACCTGACTGATCGGCATCATGGTGTTACCCCTGACCGCTGAAGCGGTGTTTGCGGTCCGAGAGGGCTGATGCCATGGGATTGCTTGATGGAAAGCGGTGAGGCGATACTGATATAAGTCGTCTGAGATCTTACTCACTTGACTTACCCATCTTACCGATCCGAGAGTACCTTCGTCATACTGGCAAGCAATTGCTTCCACCAGAACAAATCTCGAGACAAGCACCATTACACCATGTATCAGAAAGCTCTCCTCACTCTTCTCCCGGTCCTAGCCCTTCTCAGCGCCTTCACTTCAGCTGCACCCCTCACCGCCGAACCACTCCACAAGCTTCAAGTGCGCAAGATCCCATTCGTGAGGGATGGCGAAGTAGGTCCTGTGCCTCCCTCCCTCTCCTCCCCATCGCTACTGTCATGTCCTCTTGTTCATATATGCTCAGCACCCACACATGGCTTTCACCAGACACCAAAACGCCGCTGTCAAGAGAGCTCACCGCCTCGGTCAGTCTTCATTCCACATCCACGTGGATCATCGTTTGACAAAGAGTCTCAGCGCGAAGCACCCCTCCAGACGACTCAGTCTTCAGGGAAAGAACCCTCCGCTGCGTAAGCCCCTGGTCGTGGTTATACGAGATTTGCTGAGAGAAACAGCGTCGATCGCTCGAAAAGTCTGGCCAGCTCGACAAGCGACCCTCGTTGCCTCTACCTGCCAATGAGAAAGAGTCGGATGGGGCCACACCGACAACTCCTGCGTCAGCGAATGGATATGCTGCGGCTCCTTCGCCTACTGTCACCATCTACGGTATGTCTACCACTGCTCATACGGGGATCAGGCTGATCAATGCAGAGTCGGGCAACAACGCGGACGGTTACTCATTGGCGGAATGGGAGGCGTTCCACAACCGAAATGTCACACTTTCTTCCAGCGAGTCGACCATAGGAGGATTGCATCTCGATATCACGGCCGGTGATGAGGGTGCGGCTACATTGTGCTCTTTCCTGAATTGTCCTCATATTGTGTCGGACAGGTTACCTTGCCGAAATCAGCATTGGGACGCCATCTCAGATTTTTACGGTGTTGATCGACTCGGGTAGTGCAGATACTTGGGTACCATCGACGTGCGTGCCCTCTATTTATCTTCAAGCGTAGTTGTGCTGACTGACAGGCTGTAGGGCGTGTACTCAGGAGAAGTGCGGAATTTCCAAGAGGCTCGGCGGCGATGTTAGCAGCACTTTCGGTGAGCCTATTGATAATGGCAAGTGCCATCGGCTGACAACGGTGGCAGCGGATCTGAATACGCCATGGGTACTTGGTTATCTCGATAGCAACGTCTCAGGGACGTTGTGCCAAGACACAATGACGATCGCTGGCTTCACACTCGTCGACCAAGTTTTTGGCGTCGCCACTCAGGTATCTAGCCTGTCCCGTCAATGGAGTCTTGACGGGCTGACTGGTACTTAGCAATCGCCGGTGTTCACGCAAAATTCAATCGATGGCATCATGGGTCTGGGGTTCAGCGTTGGTTTTCGAGTCTCTCCGTTCCGGTCTGGTTGTTCATATCCTCTTAGTCGGATTCAAAACAAAATACTCCGACCCCGATCGACTCGCTTGCGAACGCCCACCTGGTGAAGCAATCCATCATGGGCTACGCCCTGGGCCGGTTTGGTAAGTCTGTGCAAGTTCTTGGCCCTCTTGTTCTAATCTCCTGCAGCGGACGGCAATCACAACGGCGAGGTTACCTTTGGCCAAGCCGATTGCAGCAAACTCGACCCAACCACCACCCAGGTCAGTCTTTTGCTATTCTTCGGATCGAATGGAAAGCTAAGTGTACCCGTGTCTTAGACTCTTCCAGTTATTGGCGACATGGAACTTTGGAAGGTCAACATGGGTGTGGTGACGATCAATGGGGAGGAAGTGGTGTCGAGCGGCCAAGTCTACCTTGATACTGGTATGGACCATCTGTCCTCGAATCAGGGTCAAACTAACGTGGATTAGGGACTTCCACCATCATTGGTCCCACTGCGGAGTAAGGACCCGTTGATGTGAAGGATCTGGATGATAAGCTGAATTATGCCTAGCGTTGAAGCGATCCATGCTCAGATCGAGGGATCTAAACCGTTCGTCCGAACCTCCCTTGCTCTGTTGCCACGGGGCTGATCTAGCGCAGGTACCTGGACGGTACCGTGAGACCATCGAGCTTGTTCAAGAGACAGACATAATGCTAAGTGTAACTCTCTAGGGCTCATACACGATCCCGTGCACCACCGATGCCGTAGTGACCATGGCATTTGGCAACGCCGCTTTCCAGTGAGTCGTCGACGCTCTCATTCCTTCTGGCCCCACTGACTTGGGCAGAATGGACGCGCGTGATCTCATTTATTACAATGCCACCGATTCATTGACTGGCGACTGCTTTTCATCAATCGTCGGGGAGGATCTGAATGGCGTGGATGTTGGAACCTGGGTTCTCGGAGGTCAGTGCTGTATAGCCAGCCAACCCTCGATCTCGAGCTGATGGTGGCGCATTCGCAGATACATTCTTGAAGAACGTCTACATGACTACAAACATTCCGGAGCGGACAGTACAGCTGTCGGGCAGGACCGATCTCTCACTCTCGTCGACGTTCTCTCCGAACAGATGGTAGCCGCGGACATTGGGCATACGGACTTTTGTAGCCTATGTATGATTGTTCCGACTGAAATAAGCCGACTGTATGATGCTCCGACAGACACCCGGTGCAGCGTCGACGAGATATGATACATGATCATCGCGCCTCAAGACGTGAAGGAATATCCCGACCGCTCCATCGCCCCTCCCCTCCTGTCAGGATCTGAGTAGTGGGTCAAGAGGGTTCCAGAGGCCTCGGGACGAGTTCGGTCATTCTGGTCTTGGAATAGGTCAATGAGAGGACAAGAGATTCATTCCTTGAGGAAAGGGCCTATTCGGTAGACTAGTTCTTACATGCGTGTGATGAATCAAGGGTCGTACTCCGAGTCCACAGATTCGAGTACCCCATTTCCTTCTAGCCTTCCCGAGCCATACTAACGTATTCCTGACACCTCCCCTTCCCCGGAAGACCGACAAGGTGTGGAGGTGAGCAAACGCGGAACGTTGATCTCGCCATTGCCTAAGCAGACGCGCCGCTTTCGTCTCGGATTGCGAGGCGGTGGTTGAATATGTCAGGGTCCTTGTGAGTGGTGAGCGGTGAGCGAGTCGGTGTACAGCCTCGTATGTTTGATTGGCCAAGCCTTGGTGTCACACGCCACTCCCGACTCCAGCTCCCATGAGCTGTGCGAGTCTGAATGAACATCATGTGCCCCTGACCGCGATGCCCGATAGCTGAAGCGGTGCAGCGGTAGGCGATGCCATCGCTTTTACTTGCTAGGCTATGTACTTATATAACTCGACTATAACGTTTTGACCTAGCTCATCATCTACGTACGGCGATACTTTCCGCAAATCAGCAAGCGCTCTCTACCACCAGAAAGCGTCGCAATCCACTCCATGGCCAAGATGTTTTTGACCAACTTGATCACGCTCCTGCCCTTACTAGCCTCCCTCACCACTTTCGTCTTCGCAGTCCCGCTCGCCGCCGAACCATTACACAAGCTCGAAGCTCGCAAGCTCCCGCTCGTTCGCGATGGCGAAGTGAATTCTCCTGTTGCTTCACCTATCCATCGCGATCCTCTTCCTCATGCTGATCTTGGTTGCAGCATCCTCACATGGCGTTCACTCGACATCAGAATGCGGTCATCAAGAGGGCTCATCAAATCAGTCAGTATACCGTCTTTGCCATCCGATATAGACACTGATTACGAAGGGCAGAGAGGACCACTCCGCCCCCCGATTCACTCTTCAGGGAGCGGACCATGCGACGTGTGAGCTTGTGATTTTCTAGTCCGCTCATTGTTGATGGCGAGTAGCGAGAGATGTTGGAAGATCCTGGCCAGCTCGACAAACGATCCTGGCTCCTTCGAGCGGATTCTGCATCTACTACCAACACCGCTTCGGCTCCTGCCCCAACCGTCACGATATCTGGTACATTCTACCCCCCCTCTTGAGATTGCAGAGCTGACGAGTCGCAGAAGAGGGCAACAACGAGATTGGCTTCGCGCTGGCGGATTGGGAGGCATATAGGGATGACACGCTTACCCCGTCGAGCAGCAGCGACACTATAGGAGGCTTGCGTCTTGACATCGATTCCGATGACCTGAGTTGGTGTTGCTCTTTACTCGCCACGCTTTCGTGCTGACCTGGCATTCGACAGGTTATATCGCCGAAATCAGTATCGGTACACCGTCACAGACTTTCAAGATGTTGATCGACATCTCATACGGCGACACTTGGGTGCCGTCGACGTGTGTCACTCTGGAATCTCATGCCGGATAAGCCTGACTGACGGGTCGTAGCGCGTGCAATCTGACAACATGCGGGAATCACACGAAGCTTGGTCCTGATGTGAGCAGTAGTTTCGGTAGGCTCCATTGCTCAATCAGTGGTATCGGCTGACGACCCGGCAGCGGTCACGAAGATGCCGTGGTCAGATAGCTACCAGCCCAATAATACGATCACGGGGACGTTGTGCCTAGATACAGTGACGATTGCCGGCTTCGAGCTCGTCAATCACCCCTTCGGCGTGGCCACACAGGTAGATATCTTTCCTTCGGAATGGAGATTGAGGAAGCTGACTCCTGTTACGAAGACGCCTGGCTTCTTGTCTGGTCCAGCCGACGGCGTCATGGGACTGGGTTTCAGCGTTTGTCCCTGTCTTTCGAACCAGGTCGGGTGGTTGACCTCTCTTTAGGCGTCCTCGAATCAACATCAAGTGAACCCCATCGACTCGCTTGTGTCTGCCGGTCTGGTCAAGGCACCCATCGTAGGCTACGCACTCGGCCGTCTCTGTGAGCCTATGCAGGTTGTCCGATCTCTGAAAGGATTCTGATACCTTACAGTGGATGGGAACCATAATGGAGAAATCACATTTGGAAAAGCCGATGCCAGCAAGCTCGACTCTACCACCACCCAGGTCAGTCTCGGTCTCTGCGTACGGGGCAAAGCTGGATGACTGGTGATGCAGACACTCCCGGTACTCGAGAGTGCGACTTCTTGGGAGGTAGAAATGGGCGCGGTGACGGTGAATGGGAAGGAAGTGGTGAGCGGAGGAAACGTCACCCTCAGCACCGGTATGACCCACATGCTCATCACAGAATAGAGCTGACGCGAAATAGGCTCTACACTCATTGTCGGACCCAAAGCGGAGTAAGTTGTTTCGATGGTATGATACACCAAGGCTGAGGCTAACGATGATGGCCAGTGTTGCGTCACTTCATGCCCAGATTAATGGTTCTGCACCGTGAGTTCCTACTAGCGCTGCTATGGTCAAGAGTGAAGGTGATGTAGTGCAGAGATCAGAGCGGGACTGTGAGATCGTCGAGCTTGATAGGCAGACCAGATGTTGATCGCGATTCCTTAGGGCTTTTACACCATTCCGTGTGCGACCGATGCGGTAGTGACAATGCAATTTGGAAATGCCGCGTTCCAGTGAGTCACCGGACCTGACCTTTCCCTATGACCAACTGGATTTCGGCAGGATCGACGCCCGCGATCTCATCTGGCTGAACGCCACCGCTTCATTGACAGGCGACTGTATATCCTCATTCATCGGGGAGGATATTGATGGTTCATGGATCCTCGGAGGTGGGTACTCGAAACGGTTTGAAAACCTTCTCGGTTGACGTGAGCGATTGCAGATGCGTTCTTTAAGAATGTCTACATGACGACGGATGCGCAGAAGCGGACCGTCCAGTTTTCAGGCCGGACAGATCTCCCGCTCGCTTCGACCTTCTCTCCACCTGGAAGATAGACGTCACGATCGCGAATATTGCGGTACGGACCTTTGTAGCATGTGTGGAGACGGAATGTCGTAGCAAGTATTCAATGATCCGCAGATCGGCTGTCAGTGTATGTATGATCATAGCCACCCGGCATCTCCGTGAGGTATGATGCATGGTCATCTCGCCTCAAGATGCGCCGGTATATCCCGAACGCTTGCTATCGCTTCCATCACCGCTCCCCTCGCCTCCCCCTTCTCTCCACCCACAGCCGACCCTATCCCCTTCCGCTTCACCTTCTCCACGTTCACCTCCCCAGCACTCCCTCGTCTCCGCCCCGATCCATCATTCTCAACATCCGGAGCTTTCCCTTGCGCATCGGCTCCAGCCGGGAAGTTTGCTGGATTCTTCCCTCGCCGATCAATCGTTTCTAACCGGAATGCCTTCCGTCTGGAGAAACGGGCGCCGTGGATGATGGATACTTTGTCGCCTTCGACGGCCTCTGTTCGATACGTAAGCGTTGGTCCAGCTCGGAGGTACCGGACACCAGATTGGAGGACTTACGTTCGTGCTCGTCGTGGACTAGGAATTTGGAGGTACGTTTGACCAGCTATAGCGTCGTCGGTGAAACGAAAGATGAGGAGGTGGTGGAAGGGACGTACGATGGGTATCTTGTGGTGCTCGACTCTGCGGGTCACCTATCCGGGGATCCCATCAGCGACACCAAGAGAGGAGCTTGATAAAAAGATCTCGGAGCTAGATTGACTATCGAGAGGTGGAGGGAATAGCCGGAATCAGGTTGCTCACCACCACGGTCACGGTCTTCACCATCTTCCCAGTCCTCGTGACGATCCCGCTAAAGATCTGAGGCATGCTGCCCGCATCTATGACTCGTTTCCGAGAGCGTTTCCCAAGACTATCATGATCCGAAATATTCCAAGCCAGCCTAATTGTACCCTCCCTATAACAATCACCTCGTCTTTCCCTCACGGAGATCCCGGCGAATTGATCCCGGTCACGCCCAGTTCCCGCAAACGGCTCCCCCCCCCCCCCCCCAACACCGTACCACCCGTCTCATCGCGTCATACTCAACTCGGACAAACATTGATCTACGAATCCGAACTACGAAGGCGTACTCCCCGCCACTCGATCTCGGACATCGCTCAGTACACTACTCGAAGCTGTCGCAGTCATCTTTGTGAGGAGTGAATACTGGCGAAAGCGCTGCTGCGAGCTAGTCCAAGATCTCGAGCTTTGGACGGGTCGCCATAACAACGCGTTCTCTGAATCGACAGTACGGCAATCGCCCTAGGTCTGGTCTCGGCAGGACTGGTCTCCGAACGCGCTCAAGTCGTGACTCCAGCAAAGTCTTTTTTGCCCATTGTTTTGCGAATTGCAACAAGAAGTCACTCCGTTCGATGATTCTTGTCCCTCCCGGTGCCCAGCTGGGTATGCACCGCTTCTCCCGGGTAATCGGACCGAGTGCTGATGTTCGTTTCAGCGCCCGTCGACCTCCCTCCGCCCCCTCCCCAGTCTGACCCCCGGGAACCTTCACCACATGTCAACACCCGCCAGCGCATCGCGACCCCTTCCCGTCCCCGATCCCCTGTCGGTTCACGTGGATCCTCCCCCGTCCGACCACCCACTCAACGATCACCTTCCTCCGATCCCACCGCCCTTCCTCTAGTCCAGCCCGTCCCCCATAATCTCAGTCCATCAAGCTCCGCAGTCCCGATCCTCCCGGCGCTTCACCATTCTCACCCTCACCTCTCCCGTCCATCCAGTCCATCTTCCGTCACCTCCTCAACATCCGCGATCTTCGAACGCGATATCGAGCATCCAGCGGTCCCTTCCCTCTCGCTCAACCCGAATCCTATCCAGACTCACCAACTGAACCACAAGTCCTCACGCCTACAGCACCTCTCGCATGCACATGGCAGCCCGCTGGACCACACGGTTCCAGCAGTACTCGACGATGCTGTCGAAGCTCTTACTGAATCGGGTACCAGTCGGGGCCTGGAAGGCCTCGAGATCGAGTTTCCTGCATCAGCGGTGCCGTTCACGTCCAGCCGCAAAGCCTCGACCGGTCCTCAGGGTTTCATGCTCAACTCGCGATCGTCCAGTCCGGTCAGCGGAGCCTCGATCTCCCCTGCACAGTCGCCACCTATATTGAACCAGCTGTGGACGCGAACCATTGTCCCGCCGACAGGTGATCATTCGAGCGGAGGCAACTCGCCGACGAGTATGATGGGCGGGAATGTGCCTCGACCGAGTATGGCGAATAGGGAGCCTACGGGTCCGCAGCTGCCCGGCGGTTGGGCGTTCGGTGACGGTGCCGGAGGTGCAGGGGATACGATCACAACCCCAATGGCCGAAAACGTGAGTCCAACACTTGACTACCAGTCATGCGGAGTCTGACCCTCTGACTAGGTGCCTACTCCTCCAGCTCAGTCTGGCTCAGCCTCACCCGCGGTCCCCACGCATCTAAGTCCCGCAAAAGACAAGCGCCGAATCTCCTTCATATCATACAACGACCTCCTCCTCTCCATCCCCACCACCGTCACCCCACTCGGCGACATCACCTCCGGCACAATGTCACCGGACCACCTTCCGGGGACCATCTCGCCCAACATGAGTATTCGCAGTCCGGTCGTCCCGCCTCCTGTACTGGCTGGACCGGCATCGCTCTCCCCCGTGGAGCACAAGTCGAGCTCGAGCTGGGATAGTGGAGCTGCGGGACGAGGAAGTGGCTTGGGACTAGGCGAAGGGGAGTGGGAGAGGCAAGGGCTAGGGAGGGGACTGGAGCAGAGGTTGGAGGATTTGGTGCATGTGCAGGGGAAGAGCGGGGAGGGGGGTCGGTAATGGACGTTGAGAAAGATTGATGAGTGATGCAATATTGGTTGTGGTGTCCGGAAAAAGTCGTCTCGACAAAAGTCAAGCTCGAAATCGAATCGGTGCGAGATCACGCAAAATACAAAGCAAGCTCGTCGGTTTCCGCTCGACATCTCGACAAATAGTTTAGAGCGGAGCTGACTGCACGATAATCGTGGAGCACGAGACAAGTACTCCCATTCGTCGTCCCCGGTTGATACACCTCAACATAGCATAGCCTGCTGTTCTCGCTCCGCTCTCACTCATGAATTGAACTCTGAAATCGAAACCATCCGGAGTGAGATACTGATCAAGGAGCTCCAGATGGCTCATTGCTGCTGATACGATGGATCCAGATGTGATTCGCCATCCGCGCTGCGTCGATTGTGTCGTCGGCACCCTTTTTGACAAGACAGCATGAGCTTTCTTCATCTGGCGGTATGAATTGACTCGACAGCATTGATGAGGTTGTGGAGATTGGTATAGATCCGCTTCGATTGGCCGTTACCGCCCCGAGAACCCTCTGACTCGTCGTTGGGCCTTGGCGGTCTCTCGAGCCATCCTTGGCCAATACCCGCCGAGCCCAGAGGGTACGGTGTATGGTATCGACCAAGTGATTCGAGCCTCTCGTAATTGCGACTTGCCCACATCAAGTCAACATTCTCCTCATGCATGGACGAGATATTCCATGACAGCTGTCTCTCAGTCATGCTCAACAGACATTTTGCGAAGCATATTATCGGGTGAAAACCACACGGGATTTCCTCGACCCCCAAGCTCGAGTGCGCTTACCACCTCTGATCGGATCAACCCAATGGACGCCCTTGCAACTGATATCGCGGAATCGTTGTACGGGAGATCCCTGAGGGTCAGCAAAGAGACTCGCAGATTAGCAATCGCCGGGGTCCAGCTTGTCCAGGATTTCGCTCAGCCAGATGATGTTTCCTGTCTCGGTCTTGGAGTTGTCGGACTTTTGGGATCGGGAGTTGACGTCATGCTGATTGTATGGCTACAGAGAGGTTTGGTGTACTTGCTCGCGTTGTGGTCTTTGTGGCAAGTACAGAGGTGAAGTTGATGGTGGGAAGGAGAAGATGTGGGGGGAATGAATCCTTCTTTGACGGGTCTGCCTGAAACATTCATTCACTTATACCACGCCTGAGCGACCTTGGACGAAAGCACACACCCCTTTCATCGAACGATCGCTGCTACTCAGCATGTAGGCTCTTTCATCTCCGTTGGCACAAGGTTCCTAGGCTTCAACCGCCAAATTTCCAACATCCATGATGACACCGCTCCGAAGCTTGAAAGTATGGGTGGCAAATCGGCAGAAATTAGGCGCTATGACTGAGTGAGTATGAGTAGGTTCTGGAGCGCTGGTAGCAGGAGCGGAGTGGATGGCCGTATGATCGACCTGCAAGGGGATGACGGTCTTGGGCATGATAGACCGTCATCCCCTTGCGAACCGCCTCTTTCTGCAGAAAACTGGTGGTTAATGGGGAGTCTATAGCTCGAACGCGGCAGTGACATCGTCCCGGGTCGGAAGGAGTATCCTCTCATCAAGGCTGTCACGCCTGGATCAAGCAGGCTCGAGCACAAACTGGGCGGACCGCCTCGCAGCACGCTCGCAGTCAGGTCAAGCCTGATGATCCGCTCCGACCCAATACAGATGGGACCTGAGATAACTCCCTCTCCCTACTCCACTGATGCCATTCATCACAAGTCTGATCACGTCCAGGTACACACAAAGACACGAGCTTGCCTACATGACGCCGCTATTGCCTTGTCAGATACTGGCCGAATCGGATTGATGTCACTGGTTCCCCCTGAGTTGGACCTCACCGCTCTCTGAAGTATCCTGCGCCCGGGTTTGAACGACGTCCTGGCGTTGCCTATGGGGATAATCAGCAATCTTGCGACAACGGAGAAACTCACTCCAAGTCATCTCCAACCTTGGGGCGCTCTTCATCGCCCTCCAGTCTCCTACTTGCATAGGAATCCCTCAATGTACTATTGATGTCCGGCTTTCTCTGAACCCATCCATGACCCACTGAAGCCCATGGAGTCGTCGACTCACGCTCGAGGTCTGTGAGCCAGCGATACCTTGTGTTGATCCACTTCGATAACTGATTGAGCTGTATCTTTGATGGCGTGGTCTTGAAAATTTCGTATTGAGCTGCCCTCACGCCGTCATCGAGCCAAATGAGAGTGGCCCCTACTTTCCCATCTTCCCCAAGCTGACGTGCTTTCTTCACCTCTGACAACAATGATTGCACCGACCTTTTGGCCGCTGGAAGCTCGGCGTCCAGCCAACCATCATCCATCTTGTCAAGGGATTGATGCAGACTGTCGTAAAGTGGGTTCATCTTGTCGAGAACATTGCTGAGCCCGATGAGTTTTGCGTCGCCGCCTGTGGAGTACTGAAACGACAAGGGATTCGAGGCTTGGTCCGTGCCCAGACTCAGATGCGGATGATTGCAAGTGGATGTCATGCTGATTGACCTGCTGGAAAGACGCATCTCTTGAGACTCGTCAATTGTTGTGTTTGGTGGTAGTGATTGAAAGCGTGTGAAGGAAGAGGGCAGAATACGAGGATGATCTTCCAGTCTCCCTCAAATCGCATAGCAGCTCAGAAGTTCTTGAGAGCTTCGATGAAAGGATACACCACTTTTATCAGTATCACCCAACTGATCGCACATATCTGTTGTAACTTATGGTGCTCCCACTGTGATGTCAGTGGGAGCACCACTGTTGTGACTTATGATGGATGCATTAAAAACCACGAGCGAAGTGAAAACTTTCCCACTATGAACGAACGCGTCGCGC
>JAABUP010000639.1_pt1 | contig 75456 bp, 108 predicted proteins | sample 5559201 | NCBI WGS metagenome assembly JAABUP01 (sample SAMN10711887, study PRJNA513373) | rock metagenome | isolation source: Antarctica rocks | place: Antarctica | reverse complement strand
ACAACACGTATGTTGCATGCAGCTCTGCATGGTGCATTGTGCTCTGTGCATTGTGTCGTTCCTACCCATGACCCCACTTGGACAGCTTCAGGATGTGCATATACACACTGCCTGTAAGTGATACAATTGTCTGTGCCATGACACTGTTACTGCATGTCAGGTATACAAAGCTGAGGGACCTCAGTCAAAACTCAGCTCTGCACAAGCTGGCCCAAATCTGCAAAACAGGGCCAGATCACTGCTGACATCAGGACCCTCTGCAGCCCCCAAGAACACCAGCAAGGCATCCCCCAAGCACCATGCTGAAGCGGATGATGGTAATCGTGTTATACATGCATTTCAAAGACTGGTCCCTTCTCAAGCCAGGGCAGATCTAAAGACTGCTGAGCATGAGCACATGCACTGTTTAGCAGCATCTGTGTTCATGCCTGTGCTCACGCCCAAGACTGCTTGAAAACATCTGCATCATGACCTTCTGAGCCTTGATGTCACAAAAGAGACCTGTTGCAACAGTTACATACCTACACATGTCCTGCTTGGCCTACACAGTCAAAGCATGTGCTTGCTCAATTGCCATGACCACAGCAGACACGAGCACATTGCTGCAGCTTGGCTCGTGTCAGCTGTGGCCATGGCAATTGAGCAAGCACACGCTTTGACTATGTAGGCCAGGCAGGGCATGTTTGTTGTTTCGTGTCATCACGCGGTTTACATTTCTTGTGCAGGTAGTGCATCAGGCCTCACAACTGACCCTGTGCTCATCCAGCTGCAGCAGAGCTTCATTCCAGCTGCTAGCATCTTTGCATCATGCGGTTCTCATTTCTTGTGCAGGTAGTGCATCAGGCCCCACAACTGACCCTGTGCTCATCCAGCTGCAGCAGAGCTTCATCCCAGCTGCTAGCAGCATGCAAAGCTCTGGCATCAGTCATGCATTCTATGCAGCCCCTCAAGACACATTGACAAGTAAGTCCACTAGCAGTGCTGCTGCTGTCAGCTTGTCTTCATGTTCACAAACCAAAGGAGGGTTGATGGCCAAATGCATTGTGCATGATCAGCAATGAGACATGGTCATTCACTGGCGGTACTGTAGCTGATTTGAGAATTGCAACGCTGCGGCTGCTTTGCAGCAGCTGACAAAGTTGAATTCTTGTCTGGATGCTCACCATGGTGGCTTCTTTCATCAGCAGCAGCAGTAGCACGCTTCAGTTTGTCAGGCATGTAAGCCTGTGCTATAGCAATGATACATTGATAAGAATGCACACAGCACTCCATGTGGTGAGTTTCTCGGGTGTCTTTTGTCGAATGCATGTCAATGACAGATTGGAGTACAAGAGACAATGTGCCATGACTGTGTAACATTACCCTGACCCTGTCTATCCAGCTCTAAGGTAATGCAGCAAACCATTTAGTCAGCATACTGCATCCAGTATAAGCACCTTGTATACCATCTCCTTGTGTACCATCTCCTTGTATACCACCTCCTTATATACGATCTCCTTGCACGCATATGTCCTACTCATTGCTTCTTGTATGCAGCCATCACAGCTGGGTATCAGCCTCAGAGCCCCTCAAATCAGGACTCAGTGCAGGCAGCCAACGGCCCCACCCCAACATCTCAGACCAGCTCAGACCAGACCCTGTTCATGGCCGATGGTTTGAAGCTGCAGCAGCTACACACTGCTCAGTGGGGCCTCGATAGGATAGACCAGCAGTACCGTCCATTGAATCAGACCTTCATGTAAGACATACAGAAGCGGGTTCCCCATGCGTTTCTTGTCAACTGCCGGACTAATGGGATGGACACTATGACTATGCATTGCTGCAGTTGCCAAATTCAGAATCTGATGCCAAAGTGCCCAGTTGATTGCATGGCCGTTCTTCACCTTCTGTGGCTGGCTGCTCGCTGCAGGCAGCTGCAGCTCAGAAGCATGTGCTTTACAAGATTCGTGTGGTGTATTAATAGGCTTTTAGCTGCATGGCATTGCTGCCTGTCTTTGGTCATCAGCAAGCATTGCATGAGGCGCTGTTGACCAAATATACTGTATGCAGTTTGTAACATCAAAAAGCGTATCCATCAACTTTGATCATCAAGTGAAGAATGCTGTCTGGGTGCTGCAGGTTTGGCAACAGCAGCACAGTTGGAAGCAGTCAGGGGGTGACTATCTATACCATGGATTCAGGTATTCGCCAGACACACCAAGAGTTCCAGCCTTGGCAGGGGAATGCACAAAGAGTCAGCCTTGGGTGAGTCAATTTCTGAGTCATGGCTGAGCTGGCAGCTGTGACATACACAGCATCTTGACAGACATGTCACTGAGCTCTCAACATGGTTAGCATACTTTCTGCACATGACAATCTGTCAGAACAGTTGAAAGGCGAATAGCGGCACAGAGTGCATGCTTTGTGCGAAACTGCACTGCTATGCACAGATCCTGAGCACAAAGTGCTACATGCTCAATGTCTTGCTGGCAAACATCAGCCAGCATTTGACTTACTCCTTAACAACACTTATAAGGTGTGCAATTGCTGGCATGGAGTTAGCTCCATGACAATGTGTTTCAAGTCTGATGCATCAGCATGCTGACATGGTGTTTGTGCTGACATGGTATTTGTGCTGACATGGTATTAGTGCTGACATGGTGTTTGTGACGCAGGCTCAGCTTTGCGTCTGACAGTCCAAATGCCACAGACTGCGATGGGCATGGGACTCACATTGGATCCACAGCTGTGGGCAGAACAGTTGGAGTGGCCAAAGAAGCTTCTCTGGTAGCTGTCAGGGTTCTTGACTGCACAGGAGCTGGTCAGGTAGCTGTACATCAGTAATTCAGCATGTCACAGCTGGGGCCATACAGTATCCCGAGATGCAGCCCTTCTGCACAAATTTGAATTGCAACAATGACAGCCAGAATGCAGAAAAGCAGACTCAGTATGTGTACACATGTGTACCATGCGCACAACAGTTTCAGGGCATAAGTCTGTGATGTGGTGCATCTGGACTGTGCTGTCAGCATCACTGAATGCTCTTGTTCGGTATTCTTGTGCCTGTCATGCTCTAACAGAAGCATACTTCTGCAGGTGAGCGATGTGGTGAAAGGGTTAGAGTGGGTGGGCTTGAACCACAAGCTGCCAGCAGTTGTCACAATGTCCCTGGGGGTTCAGGTATGCTGTGACTCAACTTTGCAGCCGGATATGTCCTGCCTCTGAAATTGGCAGTTTGCTTGGGCATTATGAAATCAACAGTGCTTTTTGTGAGCTGGCAAAAGCAGCCATGCTTGTGCATACCTTGAGACTGCACTCATGTCTGACAGTGACATACTGTGACAGTGTCCCAACGCACCTGCTTTGCTTGCATGCGACACTTGATTTCCAGATGCCCTGCGGCATGTCAGTGCAATGTGCATCAGCATTGTTTGGGGATTCCCAAGCTTGCATTCAGAACGATGACTCAGCTGTCCCACATTTGCCACATGAGGCCAGACTGCAATTGCATGCGTTTGCAGGCGGGTCAATGGTCACAAACCCTTCAGTCTGCAGTCACCAACCTGATAGAGAAGCACGGCATCACCGTTGTTGTTGCAACAGGCAATGATCAAATCGATGCCTGCCAGATTACACCAGCCAATGTGAACGGCACCATTGCAGCAGCAGGAAGTGACATGTCCAATAAGTTCAATCCGCCACAGAGCAGCGACTATGAGCTGATCTATGAGTATGACAACACAGGAGCATGTGTGGACGTTTTTGCTCCTGGTGTTGACATCCTGGCAGCCTGTGGCGGCGCTGGTGAGTGCTCCTACTGACCATGATGCCAACTGCAAAGTGTTGGTGCAAGCAGGAAGCTCTTGAATTTCACTGCATGCATATGCATTATTCCCACAACCTGCATCAGGTCTGGCTTGATGGTGTTGTAGTGTGGTCTGGCAACCAGACAAGCTTGGGTCATATGCACCAACATGCATGTGGTGCTTGCTCATGGTTGTACAACCCAGAGGGAGCGTGACAACATGATTCACAGTGGAGGCTGATATGGCACGTCTTGAAGCTGCAGAGCTGGCTTGCATCTAGTCTTGCATCAGTGACACTGGGTTTCCATCTCATATCATGGCTGGATGTGTACACCCATGCGTATCCTTGATACATTGAATCTCAGATACAGTGTCCCCAGGAAACGTGCATATACAGTGCAAGCTGCTCCTATAGAGGCGATTTTGAAAGTAACCCTTGGTGCCTGGGCAGCCCAGTATAATACTTGGCTTCTCAATAAATTGATCCCAAAGGGCGTAGTTTTTCTTCTTTTTCTTCTAGCCCTTGGTGGTCCTGATGCAGGCAGATGCACACCTTTGAATGACAACAACTACGCCTGGGCATCTGGCACCAGCATGGCAGTGCCTCATGTTGCTGGTGCTGCGGCCATCTACCTAGCCCAGAACCCAAATGCAACGCCAGCACAAGTCAGCCAGGCCATCATAGCTGCAAGCACCCTAGGCTTGTTGGATACTGATGGCATGCTGCCTGACACCCCAAACAGGCTGCTATATGTGGGGCCAAATGTGATCTGACTAATAGTCGCCCTCCTTCTACATGACAAGCGTGATTTCTGGACGTTGAAGGGCTGGTATAGTGAAAGGAGTGGCCATTGGCATGCAGTGGCTATTTCGATTGTGTGCAAAAAATAATGCAGCGCAAGACATGGGTGACATGTCACCATGGTAAAGGTACAGAGTTGGGCCAGCTTTTCTGATGTGTGTGAGGAAGCAGATGTCATGCTTTGTACTGTGGTGCATTGTACATTTTTGTTTGTCACCAAGTTGAACATGCTTACACCACAAAGCACTCTGACAATTGTTAGAATGTTGTTTTGCATTGTTGTGTTTCCAGAACATCACATACCCGTTGAGTCTCAATGAGGTTGTTTTACATGTTTAGGTGTCCAGTATACTCTGCCCTTTAATCCAAAATTCTTCATCTTGAAAAGATTAGTACAAACTGCCATGGTGAGCTCACAAAGCCAAAATTGTATAGTACACATCCTGCACGGCTGTTCAGCATTCACATAACTCTCTAACACACTGCGTAAAATGGCAATCACTTGTCAACTGTTTACAACATTCTCCACCAGACTCTTGCTTTCAATACTGCACGAGCTCTCATTTGCCCGAGTAGTACTGGCTGGCTTTGGTCTGGTAGCCTTGACCTGTAGCAAACAGCCAGGATGTAAGGCCTGCTAAAGAGGACGCATGTGGCGTGGTGCGCCCACATGCAGCAATAAAGAAACCAAGAATGATTCAAAGCATACGTGACAAGTGTATTTGAGCATATGCAAGCTTGAAAGGCTGCACCTGTATGGTGTCGGGGCTCATCACAAACGTTGCCGAAGCTGTCAGCGTCCAAACCCCTTCTGAACATCTGAGTGGGTCCTTGAGCGGGGTGGTTCATGCTGGTTTTGACAGTGCCCTGCAGGCGATTCTTCGTCAGCTGGGGTGACATGATGAACAGTCAGCACAGTGCAATGATTGATGTAGCGTCTTACAGTTGTGGGATAGTAGTCCATGCGCGTATTGTCCTTCTCATAGAAGTCTACCCTGCTCTTGTCGTTAGATCCGGTGTGCGTCCAGCCGTTAGCGGCCGGGTTGTAGTTGTTGTGACCTTCGTTGTACCCATGAGGTGCTTGACCGTTGTATCTAGACATGCTGCTCGGCTTGTCGATGTTAGTTCACAACGGTACGAGCAAACAGTGCTGGGGCAGGTGCTGGGGTTGATGGGTGTGATCAGTGCTGCGTGTGCTTTGCCTGCTGCGCGTCCATGACACCGTATGATACGGTCCATATCCTGACCCTAGAAGGGGTCGACAACCCTAACTTCACTGTCACCTGAGCTGTAGGGTTGACCACTTGGCGCAGCTGCGTCAGCAGCTTGCGTCACGCTATGTAGTCTCCCGGTTGACCACATCTCGGGCAATCTTCGCCAGCAATGGCGAACTACGATACTTGGGGTCAAAGCAGCCGTGGTCTCTTGAATGACTTTTCTTTACAGTCGTATGGAGGAGAGGCTGTGCCGCTGAGTACTCATGCACGCAGCTACGCACCTTCGGAGATCGAGTTTTCAGAGATCGACTTGGGTTCTGAGCCACAAGTACCGCAGGACGCAAAGGTGAAGATGAGAAATAGGCTCTTCACGCTTACACCTTGCCTTTCGTTCTGCTGCATCTACTGCATCTACAGTTCAACCATACGGCAAGGCTGCGGCAGACCTGCTAGTCTACCAGAGCTCGTGCTGCTAAGAGTTTGTTGTGACAAGCATCTGCACCGCCATAGTTCAGGCCACTGATGCTGATGGCTGGTCTCAGGTCAAATTGCCTATTGTCAGTGACCACGCAGCGCCCGCAAGCAGCAAGCTACCCTTGCGTGCCCCTGTGGATTCAGTTGCAGCACCAGGCTTTTCTGGTGAAGGTGAAAGCTGCAGAACTGTGATTGTGCGCACTGATGGCCCAGTCCCTGCTAAGGTATGCTGGAAGTCAGTGTGACAAAGGGCTTTGTTGCTCATTATTGTCAGACAACAGCCTATGATTGCAGAGGTCACATTATGGCCTGTGGCTCAGGCAGAGTATCAGTAACTGCCCAAAAATACAGAGCAATCACCTGACTTGATTATGGTTGCTTGTGTCGTCTCCTGCTTAATGCATTGCCTCGTGTCCACAACAAAAAATGTACTGTCAGCAATGAACAATACCCTCAGAAGCAGCCGTGCCACATGCCTGCCTTTTTCATGCAGTATCCAGGAGGGTCATTTCGGCTCTTCTGCACCAAGCTGGGGTTGTTGGATCCCCTGGGATTGCCTGGCAATAGCATCAGGACAGCCAAATACACAGTGCTCAGTTTCCTGCCAGTCAACCTGTTCCAGCAGTTCACCAGAGTGGCCAACATGTACTTCCTGTTCATTGCATTCCTGCAGCTCATCCCTGGTTTGTCCCCTACCTCATGGGTGACAACAGTCGGCCCCCTATGCTTTGTCCTATTCATCAATGGCATCAAGGTGAGCAGTGCCTGTTCCCATCATACTCACATGCATGTTGAGCATCCAGAAAACGTCAGGCTCTGCTGCTTACCTCCAAATTTGCTGTCTCAATGATTGTTACACTAATATACCAAGTGCACACATACCAGCTCCTGCCATTCAAGCTCTTACTCGTGCTAACAATACATACCATCGCAGTGCGTCTTGCACACACACCCACACGGCACTACATCATGCCTGCTGTCAATACTGATGACAATTCTGCCTTCAGCTGAGCAAACCAAACCTGGGGAAGGGTGTGACGTACAATTGTAACATATGCTCCTCCTGGTGATGCCTACAGGAGATCTCTGATGACCTGGGGCGGCACAGGAGTGATGCCCAAGTGAACAATGCCCCTGTGACAGTGCTACGAGGACATGAGGAGGGCATCAGCCAATGGAAGCATCTGCAGCCTGGAGACCTGGTCAAGGTTTGTTCATTTGCCTTGAATGAGTTTCCCCCAATGAGTTACTTTCAATGGTTTACCTCCAGTGGGTTGCCTCCAATGGTTTGCCCCCAATGACCAAGAGTTTGAGTGAGATCCTGATCAATTGCAGCTGCACACAGCCAGCCTTGCCCCAATGCGTGTGCATACTGTTCAGCACAAGACGCGCAGCTCTTTGGGCTGGCACTTTGGCGAGTTCAGAAAACTTGTTTGCCTGTGTGTGCATGAGAAGCATGTCCGAGACCTCAAGATGCTGCACATAGGATGTGTGACTGCACCTGCTGTGTGTGTGCAAAGACGCTCACTCAGGCTCAGAATTTGACATGTAACCCCTGGGTCAGAAGGTTTGCTGGATGCGAAGCATCACATGAAGGTTATGAGAGTTCTGACGCGCGTTGATGCTGCAGTCTTTACAACAAGCACACAAACCCTCTCCAACTGGACACCGATGTGTGCTTGGCAGATGACATGTCAGATCTGTGGTCAGCCTCACAGCTTGTGCAAAGCTGTGCCTGAATCAAAGCGTGCATGTCACGCGTTCAAACAGGTTGCTGCAGGGTGCCAGATTCCAGCAGACCTGCTGTTCCTGTCCTCGTCAGACAGCGCTGACCTGTGCTATGTGGAGACTGCAAACTTGGATGGCGAAACCAACCTCAAGCTGAAGTATTGCTACCGAGGCACCAAGATTGTAGCCAGTGCTGTGGACGCTAGGACCTTTGCTGCTAGCTCTTGGGTGGAGTGTGAGAAGCCCAATGAAAGGTGCACTGCCAGCAGTGCAATGCACCAATGAGGCAAATTGTGTTTTGCAGTCAGACTGCTTTCTAGAATGATATAAGCCAGGCCATTGACTCACCTCTCTCTAAGTGGTTGAGCGTGCGTGATGCAAAGCAAAGCACTATTTAATGCGTGTAGGAAACTACACAGTCAGCAAGCAAGGCATGGTTCTGCAACAGTCCTCTGCCTCACCAGCAAAGCAGCTCTGATTTGTGCATGCCAACATTAGCTCATCACCACACACTGTTATTCCTCTATATATACCTAGTACACTTAACTCTCGTCGTGTCTGTCAGCAATGCAAACATGGGTTTGTTGTGACTGCAGGCTGTATGTCTTTGAGGGGGCAGTGGTGAAGGCAGATGGCAGCAGGGATGCCTTGGACGTGGCCAACCTGTTGCTGAGGGGCTGCACCCTGCGCAACACAGACTGGGTCATAGGCTTGGTGCTCTTTGCGGGGCTGGACACCAAGATCTTCCGGAACAGGGTGCGAGCACCACGCAAGGTGAGCTCTTGCATGCTCTTGCTGGCATGGCTGCTGTCTGGCAATACAAAGGGACAGTCTTTGAAGGACAATGCGCTGCTGGGTGATATGAACAGATCGAGCTGGAGAGTGTACTGGTTTATGGGTTTGTCCTGAATGTGAATAAGGGCTCTTGATTACTTTGGTATATGGTACGACACCAGGGTGATTGCTTTGGTAAATGGTATGATACCATGGATCGTGAATCAATTCGAATGAACATAAATTCGAGAAAATCGTGGTTTGTTGGTGAAATGAGTCAAGACCAACTGTTGTGGTTTGTTTGTGATGACAAGTCAAGACCAAGCGTGGTCTATTACTGATGACAAGCCAAGACTGGATATTGTGTTTTGTTAGTGATGGCAACACCAGAGCAGATGTTGTGGTTTGTTGGTGAAACGAGCCAACTCGGTGTGCTGTGGTTGATCAGTGATGACAAGTCAAGACCGGATGTTGTTGCAAGACCGGCTCAGGCATGCTGACGCTCGGGAGATCTGGTGTCTCCACTTGACTGTGATGCGTGCCTCCTGATAAGGCATCAGTGATCACATCAAGCAGCAACTGTAAGTGTGCAGCACAGCTGCAAAGAAGGACATAACCTAGTGTTTGCAACTCGAAAACAAAGCTGCTTTCTGCCTGAAGTCTTGATACAAAAGTCAAAAAGCCAAAATGCAGTGTTGCTTCCCCACACAGAAGCTCTGACCTGGGTAGTTCTGACACCCAGCATGTGTTGAAACACTGCAGGTGACACAGCTAGAGCAGAACATGAATGTGCTTGTGGGCACAATGTTTCTGGTCCAGGTGCTCATTTCCATGCTGTGCGCGCTGGGTCAGAACTACTTCAACACCCAGTATCTGCAGGAGATGTGGTATGTGACAGCACCCATGTGAGTCCCCAATCTCCTGGTGACATACCAAACTGGGCCTTGGCCCGAGCTGTTGCCTGCACTACACAACTTTATTGTCTTCCCTTTGACCTGTGCTCTGCTGAAGCTTGTCAACGTAGCAATGAAGGGCTGCATTCTGCTGTTTGAGCAGCGCTGGTAGCAAACATGAATACATATGTGAGCTTTGTCTGGACTCTGTGCTAGGAGTGTGGTTTCACTGCTCATGCATGCTTGCTGTCAAGCCAACAGTTCGATTTGTCATTGATTGTGCATGATTTCAGGCATGGGATCAAATGTGCAGTCAGCCTATCATAAGCAAATCAAAGACAGCTACATGCATGATACCAACACCCAACTCATTCATGCTGGCTCATGCAGAGAGATACAGCTCTTAGGAGTGTCAGGAAAAGAGAACGTCCCCCCTTCAGAAAAAAGTCTGTTACATGTCGGAAACACAAACTCAGCAGCCTGCACATGGCTGCCTGGAAGGAACACGTATGTGTGAGGGACGAATGGTTGAGATGCGGCATCATTTGCATGGTGCAGGGTGTTTCCAGACCTGCCACCAGGAGGGGGTGCAGTGCTGGTGCAGTTCCTGCGCTTCATCATCCTCATCAATCAGCTCATCCCCATCTCCCTGTACGTCACTCTGGAGTTAGTCAAGGTCATGCAGTGCACACTGCTGACGTGGGACCTCCACATGTACCACAAAGCCAGTGGGACGCCCTTCTTGTGTCGCACCACCACACTGAACGAAGAGCTTGGACAAGTGCAGTATGTCCTTTCAGACAAGACAGGTTAGCCAGTTCTGTGATGTGTCAAATTGCTTGTTGTACTGACATGTGCTGAAGCGTCTGCTTTGTGATTGCATGTCAAGCTTTGCTCAGCACAATGGCACCAGGGTCTGAAGTTGCATTGCATGTGCACAGGCTGGTGCTGTGTCTCTGTCTGTTTCTGTGATTCTGTCTGTCTGTGTCTGTGGCCCTGCCCTGTCATGCTGTCTACATGCTCAATTGTTTCATGCACGGTAAGAATGAAGCATGTTTGGAGCGCATCTAGCAATCTAGAAGCTGCTGGTGATGACATGCAGGCACTTTGACGCAAAACATCATGGGCTTTGTTTGGTGTAGCATCAGTGGCAGGCTGTATGGCAAGCAAGCTCCACCTGAACTCGACACACCACACACCATCACTCAAGACTCTGAGCTGTTGAGTCTGCTGAAGAAGGGCAAGGGAGAGCAGCATCAGCAGGCTGTGGACTTCCTGACTCATCTGGCTGTTTGCAATACTGTTGTTCCTGCCACCACTGCAGCTGGCCAACTCATCTATCAGGTCACACACTGCCTGCAAATGGCTCCCCATGGTCATCACAACAGTAAATGTTGCCCATTTTTTTTTGATTTATTCATTGATGAGACATCTGTCTTTCCTTAGGGTCATTACCGCAAAATCAAGTTCAGTGACATGGCTGTTGCTCTTGAAAACAACTTGGGGGGATTGTACAAGGCCTTGTGCAAGCTTTGTATACCCTATGCAGCTGCAGCAACGCCTTTGTGACAAGTGAGATGAGCATGCACAACAATGGCAAAAGCAGCAGAGGCGCTTGCAGTAGCTGCAGTGCAATCAGCTTCAAGGGCTGCTGGCTGCAGTCTTGTGGCAGACTCATGACACACCTTGCATGTGTTGTAGGCTGCCTCTCCAGATGAGGAGGCATTGGTACAAGGAGCAGCCATGCTAGGCTTCAAGCTCCTGTCTAGATCCATTGACCAGGTAGGTCTTCCAATCCTAGCTTTATCCCAGCTTTGATTCATCCCCACTGAAAACTTGACCCTAGCCTGACTCTGGCCTGACCCCAGCTGACTCATCCTGGCCCCAGTCTGACCACACCCTCCTGTCACTCCTTGCCCCAGACTCAACCCAGCCTTACTGCAATATTTGGTCCACCCTTGTTGCAGCTCTGCCCCACCTGCACCAGTGCGACACCCCTCCCCCCCCCCCCCAAATAGGGAATGCGGGGGAGGGGGTCACCTCACAATTCTTCCGGCTTATGCAGCATGCAACTTAGAGATGCCAGCGCTGCTCTCAACCTGATTGAAGTGCCATGTCTGTCAGTAACAAAGGCAATGTGCACTGCTGGAGGCTGACGCATGCACTTTGTGTGCACTGCTCAACGCTGACGCATGCAGTGTGTGCACTGTTCAAGGCTGATGCATGCAGTTTGTGCACTGTTCAAGGCTGATGCATGCAATGTGTGCACTGCTCAACGCTAAAGCATGCAATGAGTGCACTGCCAGGTGGTGGTGGAGGTGCAAGGGAAGCAGATACAGCTGCAGGTGCTGGCAGTGCTGGAGTTCAACAGTGACAGGAAGCGCATGAGCATCCTGTGTCGCTTGCCTGATGGCAGGTCAGCCCTTCTGCGACAGAAGCCATACAGTTTGTTGTTACAGAGACAACACAGTTTGCTGTAACAGAGGCCATACAGTTTACTGTAACAGAGGCCATTCAGTTTACTGCATCAGAGGCCATACGCTCAACTGCGTGTGTGCTTTCAGAAACCTAAACAACAACAAAAACTTGATTCCCTGTACTCTTGCTCTGTCAGCTGGCTCTTGACATCACTATTGTGAAGTACGTTTGGCTGTGTATAATGTCAGCAAAAGCCGCACCTGCATGCTCCTGTCAGTAGCTCAAAGTCTTGCCAGTCAGGCAGGCCACACGATGCAGGGTTTGACTGACTTGGTGTCATGTTGGTATGCAGGGTGCGGCTGTACTGCAAGGGGGCAGACAGCATGATCTATGCTCGCCTGGCCCCAGAGCAAGAAGTGGAACAGGCAAGCCAGCCTCACCTGGCAGAGATGGCCCGGGAGGGGCTCAGGACCCTCTGCCTTGGCCAGCGAGACATCACTGACAGGGAGTACCAGGTCTCTTCTGTTCCTGCTTAGGTGTCAAACTGTAGCCAGAGCTGATTGTTCAGAACAGCTGCTTCTGGCTGGGCTCAGTCTTGTGATGTGTTGCTGGCAGTAAATTCATCTGAACGCATACTGAAGCAAGCATGTCAGCTACAGCCGCTGCTCGGACCATAAGGATGTTTTCCTTGAAAGGCAGAAAGGTTTTGTTGTCACAATGTGAAACATTCTCATGGCATGACATCAAAACGGATGAGCCTTGCTGTTGGTTGTGGTCTAGCCACTGCTGCGTGTTTGCATTGATTTGCAAGTCCTATCATGGCATGATGGCAATATGTAGATATCAATGGCTGGAGATGCTCATGAACATGCAAGGGCACCAGTGGCCAAGCCCTGACTAACAGCAGAGTCCTGATCTCCCACAGGCATATCAGTCTTGGCTTTGTGCAGCCTAGCATTTCTGTTGACGCTTGGGTCTGCTTTGCACTTGTCATGAGAACTGTACTACATCAGCGCAGGAAAACACAGAAGTCACAGCCATAGAAAAGACCGCAAAAGAGAAGACTACACCCTTCGGCGTCAATTCAATGAGAAGCCAAGTATTATACTGGACTGCCCAGGAGTCACAGCCACCTTATTCATTTTCTGTCAACGCTTGGGTCTGCCTTCCACCTGTCATGAGACAGCCTGTTCTGCTTCCAGGCAGGGATGGCAGAAAACTCACAGCCACACAAAAGTTGACGTCGTATTTCTCCGTATTACTAAAACCACATATTGGGTAACACTGATACAATGTATGCAGGTGTGGAGCTCCAGCTACCATGAAGCCAGTGTGGCGCTGCAAGGGCGGGAAGAAGCAGTGGCAGCTCAAGCAGAGGCCATAGAGACAAACCTGACCCTGCTGGGGGCCACAGCTGTGGAGGACCGCCTGCAGGAGGGGGTCCCCCAAGCCATCTCTACCCTCTCTGCTGCTGGCATCAAGGTCATTACTCACCCTGCTTCTGCATGCTGATGCCCTGAGGATCTTGACAGCTGTATATGATGGGTGGAGGATGAGTGGTAGGAGGGTGGGACTGTGCAATTGTGGGGTGAGCCCTCCTGACCTGAAGGGAGGTCAGGGGTTGGTGCCTGTGCAGCATTTTGTGTGTATGAGATAAACAGTGCCTTGACAGGAAAGGACTGACCATGTCAGAGGACCAGTTGTGCATACTGACTTCACCTGTAGCATGAGGTTAGATGCCGGAATTCGAATGCATTATCTTGTTCTTCTTAGTTGTAGGCCATTGTAAGCAACAAACTGCATTTTGCAGACCTGTGAATGTTCACCTTGTCACATGTGCTGATGCACATCACTCTTTGTTTGTCTGCACGACCAGCTGCTGTTCATGCATTGCTCTGATGACTGCATGATGATGTTATTATGATGATTACGATGATGATGATGATGATGATGATGATGATAATGATGATGATGATGATGATGATGATAATTATTATTCATATCATTTACTGCGTGATGACAAACTTCCTATGATCTGTAGGTGTGGGTGTTGACAGGGGACAAGCTGGAAACAGCCATCAGCATTTCCCTGTCCTGCCACCTCTTCACGCATGACACCAAGCTGATGATCATCCGGGAGAATGACCTGGCGGATGGCAGGGAAGCTGTGTCAGAAGCTTTACTGATCAAGGCCACTGAGGCCAACAGGATCAACACTGAGGAGCAGCAACAAGGCCGCAGGTGCTTACTACTGCATGCACAGTATACGCAACAACATACAATACATAGAAAGCATACACATACAGTAGCATGCATATAATATTGTGGACTCGGTATATTGGCCCAGTATAGTGGCCTCAATGCCTACTGGCACAGTACACATTGAGGCATGCACCTGTGCTACCAAGTTGCGCAAGCCACCTCACCATTGTTGGAGTGTAGCATCTGCCTGAGTACATCTGCTTGTGTCACATGCTGCACAAAACAGCATGCACATGCTGTGACAACTGCTCAATGTAAGTGTGCATGCCAGCTGACTCATTCAGGACGCAGCAATAGGGCTGGCTGGTGCAGGCCTAACGTCGGGGTGGTGATAGAGGGCGCAGCGCTGGCAACTGCCCTTCTGAGGCACAACGCCCAGCCCTTCTTGGGGCTGTGCCAAGCGTGCCAGGGGGTGGTGTGCTGCCGGGTGACCCCCATGCAGAAAGCCCAAGTTGTGTCACTGGTCAAGAGAAGTGGCGCCATCACGCTTGGTAATCTCTCCCTCCAAAACCTCTCTCCAATGCACCCCTCTTTCTACCCAATTCCCTTTCAACCTTATCCATTCATTGTCTCATTTAATATCGTGTAGCATGCAAAGTGTAGCATCCAGCTTGTATCTCTGGCGCTGCGCCATGCATTCATTCAACTGGAATGCAGCAGCACTCTGACTTGGATCAGCTGTCAGCCCAAGCAAGTGAGAGATCTAGCATCTAAGTCTGTCATGCCTTAGCACTGCTAGTCCTATGCACCAAGTGCCAAGATGCTTCACTTGCTGTAGCAACAGCTACCACGTCAACAATGCATATCTGTGCATGCAAGTGTCCATCAGTATCTGTGCAGGAGGAGGCAAGAACCAAGTACAGGAATTTATTTGTACTGTTATTGTTATTATTATTATGAGTATTGTTGTTATTATTATTATTATTAGTATTATTATTATTATTATTATTGTTCTCATTATTAGTGTTATTACTATTGTCTGCAGGCATTGGTGATGGTGCGAATGATGTGGGCATGATCCAGGCAGCCCACATAGGGGTGGGGATCAGTGGCAGGGAGGGGCGAGCAGCAGTGCTGGCCAGTGACTATGCCTTTGCACAGTTCCAGTACTTGGCTCGGCTGCTGCTGGTGCATGGCCGCTGGTCGTACCTTAGGAACAGCGAAGTGGTGGCATACGCCTTCTACAAGAACTTTGCCTACTGCTTGCCCAACATCCTCTTTGCTGCTGTGTCAGGTCAGACCTGCTTGCTCTGGAGTTGCAGAACCCTGATCTTGTTCTGCCTGTGACTACTGGTTGCAAGATTCTTGATTGACACGCTGCTTTACATGACAGCTGGATGGTTTGACTGCACAAGCATGACTGCAGGACACCACTACACCATAACAAACGAGAGGAAAGACAACAATAAAAAAGCCTACATAGTTCAATAAACATCAGGACATTCCTGAGGCAACAATCCAGAGGACGCTGCACAACAGACCATCCACACAGCAGACTGATTGGCAGCCTTGCTTGCTGCGACTCATGTCTTTGCTCCAGAAACTTTGCACTGTGTTGTGTCTTGCATGCTGCAGCATCTGTACAGCGGTGATGGCAAAGTGATCTGGCAGATTGCAGCAGCCTTTCACCTATGTTTTGCAGGATTCTCAGCTCAGCCACTGTACACGTCCTCCCTGATAGCCACCTTCAATGTGGTGTGGACCTCCTGGCCCACCATTGGCTTTGCAGTCCTGGAACAGGTTTCCCTCCTGTTCCCTGAGCATCAGAACCCTAGATCCTACATATAGTAAAAGCACAAAGTATCTGTTGGGTTCCTGTTGGGTTGCTGCTTCAGCAGGCATCTGTTATGAGTGTTGAAACCTGCACAGGTTTTGTTTCAACAGCTTTTTCTACTGCTGGCTGTGCTACTGCATTCATATACAAGAAGATCCCTTGGATTACGCCTCTTTGGCCCTTACTGCAGGACCTTGCTTATCTGTCATGACAGTAATGTACTGCATGATCACCTATCAAGGCTGGCCATGTTTCTTCTCCTATGAGCGCTGTCCTCTGCATGTGGGTCGCAGCATTGCAGACAGACAGGGTTTGATAGGCAAATGATTGCTATGATCAGGATGTGAAGGCGAGCACAGTCATGAGGCATCCACAACTGTATAGGGAGACCATGAACGTTCGCCGCCATGACTTTGTTGCCACTCTCACCAGGTCTGCTCTTGCTGCTGACTATTTCTTTATGTCTGCATTGCCACATTGCACGCTTTTGCATTCATTCAAAGCGCTTGTTCATTCGTTCATGCATGCATGTGTTCAAACACCCTGCTTGTTGCTATCAAAGCTGCTGAGTGGTATCTGCACACAACTCAAGGCCTCTTTCAATGTGTTGCAATGCATTGCCACTCAGGCCACACTGACTGTGGCTGCACTGTGACTGTGACTGGGCTGTCATGCAAGTCACCTGAGTCAATGATGACAGAGTCAACTGGGCCTGCATCTCAACTCCTTCACCTGTGCTTTCAAGCCGGGATGTCTGATGAGTCACAGCTGGCTCCACACCCCAGACTGCAAGGTGTGAAATGAACTTACTGTACATGAAGCATGTCATGGGTTACAGGTGGCTGCTGGAGGGTCTTTGGCACGGCATAGTCTGCTTCTTTGTGCCTCTGCTGGCGCTGGGGCAGTCCAGGAGGAATGGTACTGTGGATGGTATCTTCTCATATGGAGTGGCCACTTACACCGCCCTGATCATCATTACTAACCTCAAGGTGACTCCTTCACCATGTTTGCTGCAACATCAGATCAATGCCAGTGTTTCCCAGCGCTGCAATGGCTATGATGAGTGCTAAATCATATCAATGCCAGTGTTTGCCAGCGCTGCAATGGCCATGATGAGTGCTGACTCAGATCAATGCCAGTGTTTGCCAGCGCTGCAGCAGCCATGATGAGCTTGCGGTCTGAATCAAGCTGAAGATGGCATTTACTGTCAGCAGCACCTCAGCATTTTGCTGCTTCTTGCTAGCTCATTTGCTCGTGCTTTCTGCATCTGGCAGGCAAATTTGTTGTGCTGATAATGGTGTGCAGGTGATTATCAGGAGTAACAACTTTTCAAGTTGATATTAGTTTGTGGATCATTATGTTTGTGACAGCAACGTGGTGTGCAGGTAGCTATCAGGACGCACTACTTCACATGGATCAATGTGACCATGATAGGCCTCAGCATAGGCTGCTGGCTGCCAGCCCTGTATGGATTCAGCTCTATAGGGCCATTGCAGAGGACCTTGACTGATATGGTGGAACTAGGGCCTCACCTGTTTAGCACTCCTGCCTTCTGGCTCGGAGTGGTCTTCTGTGCCCCAGTCATGGCACTTCTTCTTGACTTTATCCTGAGCAGCTGGCAGCAGCAGCGACACCCGTTGGATAGGCAGATTTTTCAGGTAATGTCAGTCAGGCTTGAGCAATGCAGAAGTTGCACTGAAGTGATTGATTGACAGTGGTTTGATTGCAAGCAATGATGCATGAACCAGCGCTCACAAAGTATAAGAGAGGGCATGAGTTTGCCTTCTGTGTGTCAAGTCATGCTGCAACTGGCACATGCACACCAAAGCAACTAAAGAACCTCTTGTTGATTCTTGTAACACTGAAGGTGAGCTGGCAGCGATGCTGGGTGCATTGAGCTACTCTTTACTGTACAGGAACTGGAGCAAATGGGCAGAGTGGATGACATTCCAGTTCACACAGAAGCCAGTGCCATCAGTCAAGTAGCTGACTCAGACAGGTATGATGTGCATTCATGGAGTGCAAGGTGTGCTGACAAGCGAAGGCCATGGTAGATGTTGTATGTTCTGTTGCATTACCCAGAGAATTTATTGGTGCTCATGTTTGTGCAGGGTTCTTGAAGTAATATAGCTGTCCAACGCAAAGGCAGCATCAAGAGTGTAGTTGACATGGCAGCATTATTTTATTTACCCTGAAGATTGCAGTCCCATACATATTGTACATTGCCATTGTAGCTGTCACTTTTGCTCACATCACACTGGAGCTCAACAATCTGAACAAGTTATGAACACAAAGGCAGCCGTGATGTGCTTCAGCTAAATCCTATGTATGAATTGCTGTCCAATCCGCTCATGGCATACACACACATAGCAGCCAAAGCCAGTGTCATCAGGCCTGCCATGCATAGTGTCATCATTGTCTTCTTCCAGGTCAGGCTGGTCTGGCACTGTGAACCTGGTGTTATGCCTGTCTTGAGGATGTATGAGAGACCAGCCTGCAGTATCAGCATTGAAAAGTGTCAGCCATAATGGTGACGCACTGCTATCTCACGAGCAGACAGATCAGGCTGCTAGCAGTGCATACCTGTGTCAAGTGCTGTGTAGTGTCTAAACCCTGTGGTGGTGTACTGCCATGCGCTGGCTCATATCTCTGGTGGTAAGCTATGATCCACAGCTGAGCTGCGACCTCATTCAAAGTCTTGCAAGCTGCTGGAGACAGCACAATAGTCTTGCTTGACTGCTTCTGCACAGATCTGGATGAATTGACCTGTGGAAGGGTGTGATCTTCATTGTTTGCTCTGAAACCCTGTCTCTGACCTTCCTTGGAAGCGGGCGTGGTCAGGCTACTGTGCTGAGAGAAGCTGGTGTTGTCATGCTCCTGGTATGTGCCAGTGTTGCTGTCAAAGGTTGAAGGAGGAACGTCTGACGTGCCATCAGGGGTGGCACTGCTGGTTGCTACTACTTCATCGCCCTTCCTGTAACGTCAGGCCGGCGCGTGACATGCTGATCAGCGCTGCAAAAAAGTTAAAAAGCTTGGCGCATTGCTCAACGCCTTACCAGGCGGTGCCAGGCTGCCTCAGCCTGCTTCTGGAGTCAGAGCCGCTGCTCCTCTGCACACTGCAGGCGTCATCCAGCGTCGCCCCGGGAGTGCGTGGGGCCTTATCAAAGCTGAGAGACATCTTGACCTTGCTGCTTGGCGTGTGGGAGGGAAGACTGCCGGCGTGGTACGGTGAGCGGCGCGGACCCGGACTTGAACGAGGTGCAAAGGCCATACTGCGTGACAAAGTAACGCGGTCGACAGGTCAGCGAGTTTTGTGCTTGGTGGCTCTTACAGATGGCTTTGTACCTCAGACCTTGCATAGCGTGCTGCCAGTTTGACTTGAACGCAGCATGGCGGCAAAGTAGCGCCATGCGCATGCACGATCATGGAGTTAAATCCAGAGGTTAAGTCACTGTATCGCAGGCTCTGATGTCATTAGAGTTGGGATCAAGGTCACAGTGTGTCACACAACAGCACAATGCCGCACAGTTACTGAAAGAAATACATTGATACTTGCTTGTACCTGCACCTGCTTGTACAGGACCACCTTGGGGCTGTAACACTTAGTGCCTTAGGGGCCAAGGAATGGTCTTTGGGAAATTCTAGACTGGGACATGACTAGTGTGGGTGCATCTGAGCCTTGCTAAAGCTGTTTAGTGATCCACTGTGTTGTTTTGGCATCAGCTAAACAGCCTTTCGACTAAGCACCGTTCATGCTGCGGTTGGAATGCCGTAGTGATGCAGCAATCCATCAGGTAGTGGCATGTATCCACCTCCAGCTTGCTGTAGAGAACCATGTCCTAGCGCTCCTGTGATCAAGTCTTTTGGGTCTTTTGCTCCACCTGGTCTCAGCAATTTATGCCGCAGTGCATTGCCTGTAGAAAACTCAAGCTGTTTGTACTTGATTTCAGAAGCGCTGAAGGCTTGAACTCACACTTGACATTCCTTGCACTTTTGCGCATGTACTTTCAGACAAACCACGCTGCTGGGACGGGCTGTTGCAATGAGCATGACAATTAAGTCGTAAGAGCAAGCTTTGTTGATCACACAAATGATTTGTACCTGCATGACGACTCAGAGGATCGTCCTGAAATAGCTTTTCCCAGACAGAAGATGCTAAGCACATGGCATAAGCATAGGAGTAATAGCTGCCTCCGTAGTTCACCAAATGGGCAAACCTGCAATGCAACACAGAGCAAACTTAACATAATGTCAGTGGCCACAGGCAGCAGCTGACTGTATACAGTCAGCTACGTAGTCTGCGAGCAGAGTCTAAGGGGCGAGAGATGTAGCAGAACAACTGGTGTTAGGGCTGTAGTTTGCTGACATCTGACATGTGCAGTGATGTTGCATGAGATATGGTACAGCTACCTGAGGTGTGGTAAATGATCTCTTTGCGATGGAAAACTGGAGTACTTGCTCCATATCTCATGCAAAGCATCTGCTGCAGCCGCCTGACTTTGTGGTGGCTCTGAGCTGTGAAACATCTGATCCATCAGTGAGTGACACACCTGCCAACGTCAGGCAAGTGAAGTCTTCAGAAGAATTCTTGTTTGGCCCGTCACATGATAGCATTTGTGAAAATGCAACCATGCTGAGCTTTCAGCAAACTTTGCTTGAGGCAGCAAATCAGTCAAAAACTGGTGAAGTCACAGCTCTGAAAGGTGCAGCGACATAGACCAAGTACAACTTTGTGCAAAATCTATGTGCTCTCAGGTCACATTTATATGCTCTCATGTGACATGTGGCAAAGCTTGCCTGTGTCTCAAGATCAAGGGCTCCAAACATATGGCGATCTTGCTTGACCTGTTTGGCCATTGCCTCAGCTTTCCTAGCAGTGGAATCTGTATTGCTGTCTGGCATAAACAGTGGAAGCGTTCGAGCATCATTCACATAGTTTTCCATGAAGTGAGAAGGAACCTCAATGACGTCCATAGCACCCCTGGTACCTGCATTTGGTATGTGCCATGCTATCATGATGCTACCTACACAAGCCAGCTGTCATGGCTTTTGGGCGAAATCCATTGTAGGGGTCTGCAAACTGTACAATGCAAGAGACTGAGTCAGATGGACAGATGCAGGTGCTGTGCTACAGGACAATTTATGCCATACTGAGATGTACACTGTATGCCATGCCGACGAGCAACAGCATCCCAAAGCCGGCTGCCATATACAAATCAGTAGCGGTGCAAAGTCAAACGCACACAATGTTGCAGGGTATCATGCAGTCAGTTGCAGCCATGTAGCAAACAATCATGTGCCCAAATAGCCACTGTTGAGACATGGAGCAAAACTTGGCACACCTGAAAGATGCTGGTACTGTGTCCTGGACAGCAGCGAATGCAGGGCATGTCCAAACTCATGTACTAGAGTTGCTGCGTTGTGATGAGTCAGCCAAGCATGCGACTGCTCAAAGTTGCAGGCCAGAGCAATGACTGGAGTCTGATATTTGCCGTTCTTCAGCTGGCGTCCACACCGCAATGTGAAATGCGCTGCCTGTCCGAATTTGCCCTGCCTGCACACAGCTGGGTGCTTTCAGACTGCACAAATATGTTGTGTGACAAACCACCATGTCTTTAGTGTGCAGCCTGAAGGGCAGACAAGTATGTGTGCGCTATACTATGCTGTTTGCTGACTTCAGCCGGCGTGTCTGTCCTTGCAACTGTGCACGCGCAGGCCCATGTGCATACTGTCCTCGTGCAGTGCTGCGTGCCTCTTTGAAAATGCTTACACTGGTCCATGATGGGGCTAAGCTTGCACATTTGTGACTACACAGAGCAATTGCACAAGACTTCTGCATCACCTAATCAAAGATGAGAGAGAGGTGCATATTGAGTCCCCTCAATATGACATCAGAACAGCATAGGAACAAGCCTGCAAGGCAACAGACCAGACCTGGGAAACAGGTCAAGGTAGATGACTCCCAGCTCCCCATCTGTTTCATGCACTGCCAACATCTTTTGCACACCTGGCGCCCAGCTTTCGCCTGCACTCAAAATTGACCTCAGAAGCAAAAGTGTCAACAACATCACAGCCCCACACACACCCGCTTTGGGCTGTGTTGCTCAATGAACGCTGCCAGCAATACGTTGAGGCAAATGCCTCCCAATGTTCAGATAATGTTGTGGCTTTTAGCTGGCAGATAATGCCAACCCTGTTTGACCGTGCAAGCAACATCACTATGAGAGTCCAGCAGAAACTCTCTAACTTCCCAGTTACATCAAGGGAGACAGGATTTGATCATGGTTTCAAGCTCCTTAGCAACATGGGATGAGCAGCTAGGCTAAGCCATATTGGTTGCCCAGCACATGGTTTATTCCCCATTACACGCAAAACATCATGACATGACTGCACATGACAGACATGCAGTCTGAGTCTTGGGGCGATGGCAGGCTGACCCTTGGGGTGATTGCAAGCTGACCCTTGGGGTGGTTGCAGGCTGACCATTGGTGTGATTGCAGGCTGACCCTGGGGGTTAATTGCAGTGAGGTGATTGCAGGTTGACCCTTGGGGTGATCGCAGGCTGACCCTGGTAGTTAATTGCATACTGGCTCTTGTGGTGATTGCAGGCTGAGCCTTGCGGTGATTGCAGGCTGACCCTTGGGGTGATTGCAGGCTCACCTGGCAGCATGGGCACCTCTTCCAACAGGATTCCTGTCAGCTGCTTCAGAACAGCCCCCAGGCCCCTAAGACAATCTTGCAGAGACAAGTGCAGGAACACATTGCTGTCAATAGTCCTATGCGCCTGCAGACACCAAAAGCGAGAGGTGTATGGTATGGGGTCACAGCACCAGGCAATGGTCAAATGGTTGCCATGACTACAAGCCGAGCTCTGGGTCCCTCAATATGCACTGCAGAAGCCCTTACACAGCAACATACAGTTGCAAGTGTTGCTGTGTGGGCTTGCCTGCTTCAAGCAGGGTGCTGACTTGCTTGAAGCGGGATATTGCTGTGTGGACTTGCATGCTTGAAGCAGGATAGTGACAAACACACATATGGGATGTGTAGTCTTGCACAATGACAAAACCAATGTGCACAACAGTTGTCTGTGCACCACAGTCGCAGCATACCTTGACACTCACCGTAATACTGACACTCACGCACAGGCAAGCATTTGTTGGCAGCAGTTGAGGGCAGTAGGTGTGCAGCTTTACCTTGATGGCTCCCATGAGGTAAGCGCGGTCCCACTGGTGTGGGGGGCTGCTGTCAGATCCCATCAACTTCTTCTTCCTCTGTCTCAAAACATCATACTCCTCTGCAGCCTATCAAGACAGCTTGAGGCAAGCATACAGACATGCAGCCCGCCATAAGCCACAGGTCTCTGTCTGTGCCACCGGTCAAACAGAGTGAAGCAGCAGATAGAGGTAAGGCATGCATTGAATTGTTCTATATGCATGTGGACATGGCGCTGCACTCCCAGCTGCAGCATCTGTCCCAAACATGTTTCATGCAGATAAGGGCTGCTGTGGTGTACTAAGCAATGCACTTGTTCTGCTGGGTACAGGACTGTTTACCTTGTCTTGTGAAGCGACATGTGCTTGATCTAGAAAGGAAATGACAGCATCTGGAGTGCCAGCCAGAGATGCCATGCCGGCCTGCAGATGAGCATGAGACTGGAACCCTGCATAAAGCCAGATCAAGTGTTACTGCTTTGCTACAGTGCACTAAGCAATATGCCAGGAACAAGCAGATGATTGCAGAGTCTGCTCGGGACAGCTCACAGAAAGTCTGCTATGTTGGAATAGTCAGAGCCGGGTCAAGACACAACCTGACCCAACATTGATAGCCTTATACCCTGTCCCACCCCCCACCCTTGATACTTTACAGTCTGGCATGTGCTGAGCTTGCTCTTTGCAGCTTGTTGTCTAGAGCTTGTGCAAGTTCTTTGAGGGCAACAAAGCCAGTCATTGCAAATATGCCAACAGATCAGCTTGCCCCCTGATGGGTGTACTGCCAGTTCAGACAACCCTACCTAACAGCTGTGCAAAGTCACGCCTCAGGATGCAGAAGTCTACTATAGCCTGCTTGTTCTCAGCTGGTGTCTGCCTAGATGCAAGCCAAACCTGCAAGCAGTGCAGTTTTGCTTCTTTGGATGATGAAGGGAAAATGTGTATTTTGCTCTCAGGGCAGAGGCACTGCCAGGCCTGATACCAAGGGTATCTTCTTTGCTAAAGTTTGCCATCATTCTTGTGCTGCAGCAGGAGATACTGTGGCACATAAGCTAACAGCTACTTGCAGCATGTCTATTCATGGACCAGCCAACAGGCAGCATCTCTGCTAACTTGCATGTTCAACACTATTCAGCGCCGCAGCTAGGGACTGCTATGCCAAACATGCAAGTTTACAGCCCCTTTGCATACCTGCTGCCTGACACCTTCATCATTCACACCTTGCACAATCCCATTGACACTGCCTTGATCCAAGGGCACAAGCTGAGGGGCCATCAGGTGACCTGTGCCCCCATTGCTCTGCATCCTGAACTTTGACTTTGAACCCAGCAGGGACAGCTGCGTGTTCATATGATTGCGCCAACTTAGCGACAGCTCCTCAACCCATACACCATCTGGGACTTGGACTACTCCCATTTGAGAGCTATCTGATGCATTCTGAGCTGCAGCAACAGTGCATTCAGACGGTGTCAGCAAACGCTTCTGCACAACAACTCACATGCAACACCTGGCTGAGTGCGTATGACTTTCTGCATCTTGCTTTCAGCTGCACAGTCTTGAGGTTGTGCTACACCACTTCAAGCCAATACTGCCAGCAGTTCATTGGCTGGAGGACGCAAAGTTTGCTTGAATGTCACAAGACCAGCATGCATAGTTGTCATGCACTGCAGGTGTTCAACTTCTGAGGTTGAACCTCTGGTGTCATGCTTGTCATGCTTACTTATTGCCATGCCCAATGTGGCAATATTCTCTGACATTTGCAGCGCCTGCTGCTGGCCATGAGAATCCAGATGCACCCCGCGCTGCTCAAAGTCCTTCTGCAGGGCTCTGCCTACGATGACAGTCTCCGCATTGTATCCTTGTTCTTCTGGCACAGATCCCTGTCAGCAAAGCTACAAGCTCAGCAGCATCCCTTTGCTGTAAGCAGCAGTTTGCTTGGCATGCTGTCAGTCGATGAACTGTGGCTGGACTATAGAGCCAATATGGCTGATCAGACAGCTGGTGCAGTACATTCCAAGCATCCAGTGCTGTAGTGTGTTGCTCCAAACAGCCCTGACACATGATCAACTAATGAATATGCCTAGTAGGAAAAAGAAAGACATTTTAGGCACCTGCTGGCTGGTGAGCGTGTCCTGAGAGGAAGATGTAGCGCTTGAATGACTCTGCAGGCGGTCATAGTGCTGCAAAGACCTGACTACAGCACTGTACAGCCCTTGATGCATGTTCAGCTCCTGTATATATTCTGCAGCGCAACATAGCATCAGGTCAAGCATCACCAACCTGCAAGTTGAATGTGTATGCAAGTTGGGTGATTGTGATGCTGATGAGGCATTTTGTGAGATTAGGCACATGATGTTCTCGATCACAACAAATGGACAGGTGGCAGTGAGGTTGTGACATGAGTGATTCCACACACTTACTTGCAGTAACCATGACAGCCTGCAGAGCTTGCTGCCGCCATTCTGTGTTTGAGTGCGCATTTCTGCAGAACTCAGCTGCATCGTACACTTGGCACAGCTGCAGATCACATTGTGCAAATGTCACAGCAAAGTGACCAATGTAAGGTTGTGCTTGCAAAGCCGCAAGCAGCAATCATGTCAAGAACAATGCATGGGTTGCTGACATGATCAGAAATGTCGTCCAGTGACTGTATGGTATCGGCAGAAGCTGGTGCTGTGACTGTTTCCTCCACAATCAGTTGACACCTGCAGGATGCAATCAGTGTTGATCACTTACCAGATGATGCCATCAGTCAGAGACGATCGTGGGCGGTGCACCTGTTGATGGTGTCTTGTGCATATGTGACCCAGTCAGCTGGGCGCTGCAGCTGAGCTTTGTTGAACAAGCCAGCTGTACCAGTGCTGTAGGCTTTCGCATCGAAACGTGCTGCAGCAATGATTTTGGGAAGGAGGATGTTCGCAAGCCTCATAAGCCCGCCTATGCTTCGCGCAGGGTCAACCAGTGTGACATTTATGGGCATGCATCGCGCTTGTTGACGCGTAAATCGACACACGTGCGGGCAGAGCAGCTGTAGGTAGACTGTGCGTGATCACTGCGAGCAGTGTTTTGGTGTTCCCACGTAACAACGCTGCTCCTTGCATGTCGGCATGTCGCAGACCTGTTGACCTATTGACTGCGTTGACCTACCAAGCAATTCAAACGTAGTCAGGATGAACGGGGCCTCGTTCCGCTGCCAGCGCAATCGGCACAGTAAAACGGTGTCATCTGAATCTCCATTTTGCACTGCTGTGACGGCCTCACGTATTCGGCAGAAAGACGCGCAGCAAAGTCACGCACTGACGGATGGTGTCAACGGCGTCCGAGTCCTTTACTCAGTCTGTGCAGGCTGTACTTACGTCGCACGAGGGTTATGGCGACGACTCTGTTCTGCATGCCTTGTCCCTAGTGAGTGATGCACGAGACGGCCAGCGGTATGAATAACAGATCTCTTTTGGCTAGATCAACTTCAGCCATGTGCTTGTTCAGGCAGTGGACAAGCTGCAAGCAGACGAGACGAATGCTGATCTACACTCTCAATGGTGAGAACACATGCGTTATTGAAGCTGTCGCATCATCAATTTTGACGTTCTCAAGCTGGTGCAGGCCACTGACAGGAGCTCTAAACAGGCTCCTAGCTGATCAGATTACAATCAGCAATGCTGCCAATGCTCAGTGCTTGCCAAAGTGCAAAGAGGCTTTTGTAAGTCAGAAAGTCGTGCTGCAGCAGATCGTTAAGCTTCCGCTGCTTGTAATCTCTCACCAGCCTGAACAATCCATTAAAGTGAATAACATCATATGTTTGTTGCAGACTGACCAGCATGCACATGCAACTGGACAGCAACATGAAACAGGCGCCCTGAAACTCAACACACAGAGTTTGATCCCCTCCAGGTCAACTGCTCTTCAGCAGCTGCACCCATACCGCAGACAATTCAGAGCTCTGCGCAGAAGCCAGAAAGTATCCAGGCAGAATGTCAAAAAGAAACAGCCCAAACCATATACCAGGTCACAACTAGGGCAGCTGCATTGCCACATGCAGTGCATCTGAAACAGCATGCCAAGAACTTCAACCAATGCTGCAGAGGCAGAGGTGCCAGGAAGTTCAGGCAAACAAACGACAGCCAGGCCAGTGTGTCAGCAAGACCAAATTTGGCTGCAGAGTATCAAAGCAACTGTGCACAGCTTGCTTGGAAACTGAGCAGAAGTCACGCTGCAGCGGTGAGAGGAAAATGCGCCAGCCTTTTTATCCTTGAAAGCTTGGTGATGTTAACTTGCACAAACATCGTGGTCCATTTGCAGGATGTACTGCAAGAGTCGGCAGATTGGTCTCATAGCACACATGCTCATAACCTTGGCAGGTGAGGCAGATTGGTCTCATAGCACACATGTTCATAACCTTAGCAGGCGAGCACATGCAGATGCACAATGGCTGGCTCAGTTGCTGCTCGTACCATAAAGACTATTGCTACAGCCTTGCGTTTGGCGCTGAGTCATCTCAACATGCAATGCTGAGTGATGTACTGGATGCAGGGCCGGTGCAGCAAATCATTGCGATGGCTTGCACACCTTGGTGCTTTCCAAACTCACTGAAGCTGCTCCGTCTGTACTGCAAGCTCGTGCTGCAGTCCTGAGGCGTAGCATATCACAAACTCACAGGTACATGTCTCAGCATGTAGTACCTTTCTGGTCTCAGCATGTAGTACCTTTTTGGTCCTCCCTCCTGCCAGAAGATCACCACAGTCTCAATCCCTGTTTTGATTTATTGCAGAGCATCAGGCACCAGCTTGCCACTTCACCAGACCAGAAAGCTGTGCATCAAGATGAGAAGGACACAGCAGCGTATAACACGACTCCAGTACAAGCAATGGGCAGCTGCAATGGTCTCTTACGCTTCAAAGGTGACAAAGCCACCAACCCACCATTGTTGTTTGCCCCATGGGAAGAAGCAGCGTTGACGGACATGGTTCTCTGCTGCTGCAGTTGGAGCTGCAGACCCAGAACAGCTCAGGCAAGAGGCAGCGGAATGCCGCTGTGCTGCAGTGGCACAAGGACACACAAGAGCAAGCAAGACTTGCAAGGTGAGTTGTTGTAATGTGATTTGTGCTATCTGCTTGCGCTTGCAACCAAGCATTGCTTGCTTGCTGCACTGAGACAATGGCGTCAGAAGTCTCCTGCATGCGACAGGATGTTGTTGTTCTGCCATGTGGACTGTCCAGCCTTGGCAAGGCCAACGCTAACTTGACAAGCACTCCTAGAAAGCAATGAGTGCACTTATGCATTGACTTGCAGCCTGCCAAGCCTTTCTTCATAGAGCCTAAAGTTTTGCTTAATGAGTTGCTACTTGCGTGTGATTGTGTATCTGTGTATGGTGCAAGCAGGGAGGCTGCTGCACGGGAGCGTTTGGCCATGCTCAAATCCAATGATGTCGGAGCCTACTTGAAGCTGGTACAGTCAGCCAAGAACAGCCGCCTCAGCCAACCGCTGAACCAGACTGATGCCTGCTTGAACAAGCTTGCTGCCAGATTGAACCTCAAATCAAGTGCTCAAGGCTCAAGAGGAGTAGCAGCTGCTGAGACAGCAGGCGCTGATGGTAAGTAAACAACTTTACTTGCTGTATAGTCAGTGGTTGAAGTTACCAAAGTCGCCCCTGCAACAGATTTACACGTCCAGTGCAGCTTGCAACTGTCCGTGGGGCTCAGCAATGGTGCCTTGGTTTATGATCACATGCTCATACTGCCTTGGCCCAGAGTAGAATGTTGTTTTTGGACAGTCTTGGCTGACCGTATCCATCTGACAATCCAGCTTGTAATGCATGCTGACTGAGCTGTTCACACAACAGCCATTGGACGACTGCCTGCAGAAAGAGCAGCACTGCAAGACAGCAGCGAGCAGTGGAGCCAGCTTGCGTGCAGCTTTGAGGCCAGCATTGACCAGCAGCCCAGCCTCTTACAGGGTGGTGAGCTGAGAGACTACCAGATGAAGGTAACACCCACAGCAGACCTGCTGCTGTGCACATTGCTGCCACCTAAATCTGTTTCTTGTCAGAGAAACAGGCATTTGATTTTTGGCAATTCCACATGGGGTCATGCCACACAGGGTGTGAAATATGGTGTGACTGCAGGGGCTAAAGTGGATGGTGGCGCTGCATGACAACAAGCTGAATGGCATCTTGGCAGATGAGATGGGCCTAGGCAAGACCATCCAGGTAAAAGCAGCTTGAATTTTGCCAGTATGCCACTGACGCCTTTGCTGCCACACTTAACCTCATCACTAGCTGACAAACAGATGCCTGCCTGGTCTGTGGTTGTCTTGTTTTCCTCAGCATGGTAGAACTTCAACATGCAAGCATGTAATGGCCAGCTTACCATGCTGGATGTGTAAGGGCCTCATTAAAGCTGCAGATATCCATTATGACATTGTAGCTCTCTGTTTTGCAGCACAACAACTCACAGTCGATGTGGGCTCTGCTACACAGGTGATTGCCCTGGTGGCATATCTGGTCCAAGAGCGCAGGAAGGCAGGTCCCTTCATGGTAGTGGCCCCCTCCTCCCTCATTGCTAACTGGGAGCAGGAGTTCCACCACTGGGCTCCATCTCTCAAGCTAATCTCCTACAAAGGGTCTGCTGATGCCAGAGCAGCCCTCTTCACACAACAGGTGCTCACAACTCCCTTGTTGTCACCATGACAGCAGCAATGTGTCAGGCCTGTATAAAGCCACACTGTGCATATGGGCAGTGTGTTTTGCATCTTCTTGCTTGGCTGGGATCTTGTAAAGATCATCTTCTACACCTCAATGCCAGCAGCGAAACAACCTTGAGCTTGTGTGTGTGCACCACTGATTGCATGTGTGGTGCAAGGATAAGGGGTCTGCAATTGCTTACTTGCCCTTTGTGCATGCAGATTGCTGGGCGCAAAACAAGCTTCAATGTCCTGCTGACCAGCTATGACTTCATGATGGGCAAGAACGACAGGCCACGCCTGGCCAAACTAGCATGGGAGTACATCATCATTGATGAAGGGCATCGGCTCAAGAACGCTGGCTGCAAGCTGAACGCAGAGATCAAGATGTACAATGCTGGCAGTAGACTGCTGCTCACAGGTGACATGGCCCTGCTTGGTAGCATCCCTCTACTGTAACAATTGCCAACATGTATACTCAGTGACAATCTTTGTCCAAAGTGCAGACTGCATGCTCGCTGTAAGTGTTACGATGCATGTCAAGATGGTTTTGGGTATGCAGGCACGCCAGTGCAGAACAAGCTGGAGGAGCTGTGGTCTCTGCTCAACTTCCTCATGCCATCCTTGTTTGGCTCCTCTGAAGAGTTTCAGCAATGGTGAGCCTGCTGCTGATGGCCACGCCTTATGGCAGCTTGCTTGCTGTGGTCCCTTGATGTCCAGACAGTACATCTTGTGAGATTACTGAATGTCTATCGATGGCGTGAGAAGCCATACTGATCTCTCTGCAGCACCCGTATGGCACACACACCTACAACCTGTGTTTAGCATTCTCACGCCTTAGCTCAGCCTCTGAGCGCTCAACCAAGCAGGGTTGTATGATGTTGCATGTGAGTGTGCAGGTTTGCTGCTCCCGTCAAGTCTAGGTGCATGATGGAGGATGATCAGAGCGACGAGTCTGCCATGCTTGACGAGGAAGAGTCTCTGCTGGTGACCAACCGGCTGCACCAGGTGCTGAGGCCCTTCATGCTGCGCCGCCTCAAGGAGTCCGTAGCCAAGGAGCTGCCCCAGAAGGTGCACTTCAGACTTGCCCTGCTCCCATGTTGCCCTGCCTTGGCCGCCCTCCCCCTGCTCGCCCTGCCCTTCGTTTGCTGAGCCTGTTTTGCTGCCGGTAGCCTGAGCTCTGATACTTCACAGTCACTGAGATCAACATCTCTTCAGTACCAAAGCAGTGTTTCCTGCAGCAGCACCCAAGAACATGACCTGCACGCCATGAACTATCACAAAACCTGTCCACCAAAGTCAGGTTTCCACTCGGAATGTGTCACGGACTAAGTAAGGTGGCCTGAAATGTTGTCACCTATTCACATTAATACATGAAGGGTGACACTTGACTTAGGTCTGCTGGTGCAGATTGAGCGGTTGGTGCCTTGTCAGTATTCAGCATACCAGCTGGCTCTGTGCCGCCTCATTGAGGGTGAGGTGGAAGCCAGTGAGACCGCCACTGCTACCAAGACCCTGAAGAAGATCAACAACACCCTCATGGAGCTGCGCACCATCTCCAACCACCCTCTCATAAGGTCTACACATCCATCTCCTGTCTGTGTCTCATATGCTCAGACACTGTGTCTAAACCCAGTGTCTCACGTTGGTCTGCCTTACACCTATTCCATTGCATGATGACAAATGCCGTATTGCGCTGTCGCTTGAGCTGTCTCAATGCTGCATGATGAGGTGTATCAGGCACAGCTGTTTGTGACATGACTGTGCTGACATGCTAACTGCACAATGCCTAGCCTATCAGCGGTTTCCAAATCTGAAACTGCAGCACTCGGGAGCTGCCATTTCAAGAATTGCTGACAGAAGTCAACACTTTGTGTCTTTTGTGCAGTCGGCTGCATCCAGAGGGTGCTGAGTCACAGCTGGCAGTACATCCTCAAGGCCTGCCACCAGAGGTCAGCCTGTGCGGCAAGATGGAAGTCCTAGACAGAATGCTGGTCAAGCTCATAGCTGCAGGACACAAGGTAGCTGACTGCAACTCTGTGCACAAGTCACACAACTGAAATTCCTAAAGATGCTAGTCTTTTGCTGGCGATTTATGCCCTGTGGGCTGCACTGCAGCTGAACCATATTTCTTGGGCATTGTGTGACAGCTATGCACCCGCCTGCTTGGTTTGCCCACAGTCAATGAGCTTTCGAGCAGCTTCGTGTAACACTGCGCCTCTATTTGCATATCTCATGCGCACCAGATGCATTGCAATGACACATCTTTGAGCGCGCAACTTGTCCATGTCCTATTGATAACAACACCAACTGACCAGAAACCTGTTTGACTGGGTGTCAAGGAAGCATTACACACGTAGCTATCCAGCTTGTGTTTCTTGTGCACAGGTGCTGCTGTTCAGCACAATGACCCGAGTGCTGGATGTGGTGGAGGACTACCTGGACTGGCGTGGCTTTGAGCACCTACGCCTTGATGGGGCTGTGAGCAGTGCTGACAGGGGTGACCTTGTAAAGCGCTTCAATGCACCAGGCAAGCTTGCCTAGCCCTGACCTGCTTCATGCACTCTATGCAGGCTGTCTGGCAGTTTGCTTTTGGCCATTGTAATCAGCAGGTCAGAGATGGTAATCAGAGGAGATTGGCCTGAGATGCCGATGTTGTGCTCAGACAGATGTACTATGCAGAGAAACACACCTGTGTCTGAGAGACAAACTTGCTGCTGCAATCTTGTCAAAGTGTGGAGGCTACATCATTTGAGCGGTTGCAAGTCGTCAAATGGCAAAATGGCTGATAATCATGTATACAGAGGTCATCAAGTGACAAAATAGCTGATGATCATGTACACTGGTGCAACAGGATCTGCAGTGTCTGTGTTCCTGCTGAGCATGAGGGCCGGGGGTGTGGGTCTCAATCTACAGGCGGCAGATACAGTCATCATGTATGACACCGACTGGAACCCCCAGATTGACCTTCAAGCTCAAGCCAGAGCTCACAGAATTGGCCAGAAGCGTCAGGTAAGCACCAGCTAAAATGTGGGGTGATAGCTGTAAATGCTACTGCACAGTACATTGGTATGTAAAGTGGAACACAACTCAGGACAGCACAGCACAGCACAGCACAGCACAGCACAGCACAGCGTACTTGTGACAGCATCACAGCTCACAGTATTGCTCATGTAGCAGTGTTACGTGGTCCTGCCTAACTGATGTTGCCACCTGCTTGCAGTTTGTCCATAGTCCTGCAAGTTTCTATGTCTGCTCTTGCAAACACTGTTTGACCTTCAGCCAATCTTTCCCAAAATTTCCAGGCGCTCTCCTCTCTTGAGGCATAGTGAATGACACCACTACCATGGCCACAATCTGCCAGACTTGCTTGGACTTCTGGCATGTTCAGTGGGCTGCCAACAGTGTCTCTATGTTGCAGAGAAACTTTTGCTGAGTGTAGCTCAAAGGTGGACCCTCCAGCTATGCAAGAATGTGATGTGCAGGTGTTGGTGTTGCGCCTCCAGACGAAGGGCAGTGTGGAAGAGCGTGTTCTGGAGACATCTGCGCAGAAGAGGAGCCTTGCTGATAGATCAATCACAGGTATGTGCTACTCAATTGCAGGCAGCAGGTGCAGCAGCCTTGCATGCTAGTCTTGCTGACCACTTTCGAAGATGTGTAAGTCTTGCACACCAGTCATTAATATTCTGTCAAAAGAACACTTGTGTTTGAGGCTGGGTGTTAGTTTGGTAGCTGGGCATTCACTTCGGTGCGTACTGTCAATTGCTGGTAAGTAAGCAGTTGTGCAGATCAATGATTACATTTGTATGGCAGGCGGGTTCTTTGATGGGAAGACTGGAGCAGATGAGAGGCGTCAGTACCTGCTAGACCTCTTCAAGCGCTCTGCTGAGCAAGGCATCGAGGACACAGGTGCACAGACCCTGAGTAATGATGAGGTGATCCTCCTGTACACTGCATGACCGTGTCATCACAGCAAATCTGCTGCAAACTTGTGATGAACAACCTGTTGGAAAGGCAACAGTTGTTTGCGTCATCTTGATGATTCATGGTGGGATGGTGCTCTGTTGGTTGGCTCCTCCTCAACAGGAAGCGGAACAAAAGGCTGAGCTTGGTTGACTGAATCGTGGATGGATGCATAAATAATTTGACTGATCATCACCTGGCTGTTGGCTAACTTTACCTGTCTCGCTGATGTCAGCTGTCTTTGTCGCATGCTACAGGTGTGCATACCTGCAGACTTCAGCCTGAGTTATGACACATTGGAGTGCCACATGGTGCCCTGATTAGCTTTCATCATGCTTGAGCTGCAGCATGCAGTAAGTCTGCCTGCAAGTGCAGGTGAATGCACTTCTGGCCAGAGGAGACTCAGAGCGCGCTCTGTTTGCCAAGTGGGATTCAGAGGCTGAACACACATCACTTCAGCAGCCAACATGCAGCACATCTGCATCTTTCCAGGTGAACCATTAAATGACTTCCTGGCCCAGTTTTCAATTGCAGGACTCATAGCACTACATCTGTCATGTATCAAATGAGGGTGAAGGTTGTGAAAGCCTGTGCTGCGGTCTGGTCGTTGTTGTTGTCAGGATGTCTTCTGTTATTGCTGAGCAACAGTGCTGCCAGGCCAGTACAGCATCAGGCAAGTGCCAATGCATGGGTGCAGGACCTGGTCATGCTGCGCCTTGCCACACGAGAAGCAGCTGCAGGACTGATTGCAGAAGCTGAAGCAGCTGCTGAGGTGAAAGATGCTGATGAGGGCAAGGAGTTTGGCAGAGGCAAGAGGCTGCGGTATGCTAGCACCTATGCATGCTGAACCATGCAGCAAGAGCTCTGTTGCGCACACTAGTGCTGCATCTTGAACGAGCTTCTTGCTAAGTATTAGAAATGTAGTTTTCAGCTAGTGAAATCTCTCAAGGGAATTACAATCTGCAGGGAGCGTGGAGTGGGTGCAGTGACAGCATTGACCACGCAACCCGGAGCACAGCTGTCTGAGGCGGCCATGCATCACAGGAAGCCGCCTCTTCCACCTGCCAAACACAGGTGTGCAGGTTTTGCTGCTAGTACAGTATCATTGTCCAACAAGAAAGAGCATTACAGCATTTCAGTAAGCCATGTGCATCGCTGCTTAGTTGTCTACATGCGCTGCAAAGGTTGAAGGCTCTTTGCTTATGCAGGAAAATTGTGAGCACAGAAGAATGAGTGCAACGGTCAACATCAAGAGAGAGAGAAGACTTTCAATCGCAGTATCTGCTTTGCATGCCATGTGGTGGCTTCAACACGATTAACTGCTGAGTTGCTTCATGACGGACTCTGCTATACGTGATATCACAACGCGCTTACTAAGGGTCTGACAGGACTACTCATGGATAGGAATTGATCAGTCTCACGTAATACTGCGTCGGGCATGGCGTGCATGTCAAATCACGGCACCCGAACGCCACCGCCAGTGTTCGGGCATTCAAAGGCGACCGCGATAGCAACATGCAAACTAGTTCATCAATCAGCATTCAGGCTTTGTGGTGACCTTGCTTGTGGCGTCTCTCTCAAACGCAGTCTAGTCCCGCCTTTCGCAAAACAGTAGCTCGCTCGACCCAACCAGCTTGCAGACCCCACCACTTCCAAGCCGTTTGACCTGTACAGTGTACACAGCTGTTCGGCCTGCACAGCGTCGTTGGCCAACCTCATTGCAGTTGCAACGGCCTCTCGCTCGGCTGGTACCAGCAATACTGTGTTGCCTCGTTGGTGAACTTCAGCCGCGGGAACAAGCTCTGCATTTGAAACAGTTTGCATTGTAACTGCAAAGCTCGGCCTGACCTCAGGGTGCGTACTCTTGATATCTGCTGCTGTTGCAAAAAGTGCTTGCGTTGCACAGTCAGTAGATCTTGGCGCTCTTGTCGCAGTCTGCCGCTGCCTGCTCATAGCGTGTGCGTTTGAAAGCACGCCTGCCTGTACTTGAAGGCCGACAGCCGCTGCTCTTACACTTGTCCGCTTTGCAGTGGCTTGTGGCGGCCAAGCATATCAGCAGGCCTGACTACCAGCCTACACGATGCTTCGGCTCAGCTGCAGACTGCTGTCTTTGAGACTGTTGGCGTTATTGCTCGTGTCCAGACGTGGTACTGCAAGGCAGTTGCACGCTTCATCAAGCAGCAGCAGCAGCAGCAGCAGCAGCACAAGCTCTATCCCATCACAATGGATCACAGGCATTGCAACGAACTATGGAGGCCCCTCTCAAGGCATGGATCCTGGAAGCCCCTCCTATGGCACCAGTGACGTGAGTGTTGTGCACTGCCTCTGCTTCACTGAACATGCAGTGACTGGTCAATTGTTTGTTTCATGATGTTGCTTTGTTAAGGATGGTGAAGAATGCAATTAAGTGCTTTGGCTAACTCTCAAACTGATCGACCCTACGTACTGATCAAGCCTAGGTATTGCAGCTCTGCATTGTGTTGAAACAATCTGGCATTGCAGGGAAGCTGTGGCTATGGTGATCTAAGCAAGACAGCTTACCCCTTCTGGAGTGTGGCAGCGTTGTCTACACAGAATCAGTTCTACCTGGCAGGTCCTGCTGATGGTTGCGGAGAGTGCTTTGAGATTCAGTGCCTCAACAGTGGAGGCCAATTTGCGGTGAGTCTTGCCAGCCTTGCTACAGATGTCTACCACTGTGGTGTGACACATGTGACAATGTGTAGCCAGCCTAGGTCACATCGTCTTGAAGACAATGTCATCTTCACGGTGTGCTTTGCAGGGTCGTTGCAACTCTGATCCCAGTCAGCAGTCCACAACCGTGATGATCTCTGATGAATGCCCAGAATGTGAAGCTGACCACATTGACATGCAGGCTTTGACTTTCAACAAGGTGGGCATCACTGCAGGGCATTGCTTGATTGATGCTCTATGACATACAGTGTTAACTGCTAGCAAGCAAATCTGCAGGTCCACCCCTGACCACAAAGTCTCTGTGCACTTCACTGCCATGCGTTCAACCTTGTGCGCAATAGCAAGGGTTTGCCAAACTGCAGATAGCACCAATGCTCAATGGCAGGATAGACATCCAGTACCGCAGAGTAGAGTGCACGCCACCTGTACCTGTGAAGGTGCAGATTGATGGGAACTCTGGCACAGGAGGCTGGCTCAGGCTAGCTGTCACGGTATGCAGCTCTTGCTTTGCAATTGTATTTAGGGCACAAAACGCCTGCTGCATATGCACACACTTTGCACCCTCTGCTATGCATGTATGCTTGTGCAAGCTGGATGTAAAACAAGTTTCACCTTGTGCCTTGTACACCATGCTGTACTAGAACCTGTGTTGCTGAAGTGCGCATCAAGCCAGCCAAGTCAGTACCGCATACCTGACAAGCCTGGCTCCCTGCAGACAAATGGTGGCAGCGGGGGCGTGAAAACAGTGCAGGTGAAAGGCCCAAACAGTGGCTGGGAAGGACTGAGCAACACTTTTGGCGCTGAATGGGAGATCCCCAACCAGCCAAGCTTACCAATAGACCTTCATGTCATTTCTGACAGTGGACAAGAGGTGAGCACATCATATACCTTGCACACACATCCAGCACAAAGCGCTCAGTGAAAGACTTCTGTGAAAACGATTGCAGCTTGAATATGTTCTCCACCCACACACCTCATTTGGGTTCGCAGGGTAAAGCTCAAGCTTACTGGATGCATGTGCTGCATTGCATACAACAAGTGTCTCTGCATGTTTGTCTACGGGTCTACAGTTAGCCTGACACAGTGATTTGCAATTTTGTCTTGCTTGCATTTCTGTCTCACTCTTATGCACAAGCTGCTGTCTGGCTGAACGTGTTTGTGGCAACAGTATGGGTAAAGCTGCTCACGCTGTTGTGTCACGCCTGAGAGACCCAGTGATGATGCAGATCACCGCATATGGCGTCATAACAACGAGTGGCCAAACAGGCACAGTCTCAACCAATCAGCAGTTTGCCTTCAGTGGTGCGCCTAGTTACTCAGAGGCATCCTCCATTGGCTCCACCTCATCATCACCCTCAAGTGAAGGCACGCCTGCATCCAGTTCATCTGGATCATCCTCAAGCTCTACCAGTGTTATACAGTCAGCAGTAGCATCTGCTGGACCAGCAGCCTCCGCAGGAGGTGGACAGGTAAACACTGCGCAGCTTGACTCGTCTGACACCATACAAGGCCAGTATAGCTCACTGTCTTAGCATCATTGCTTGCATCTAAATGGTGCATTTGAATGTGCAGCTTGACTCATCTGACATCATACAGCTTGACTCGTTTGACAGCATACAGGGCCAGTATAGCTCACTACAGTAGCAGTGTTGCTCGCATCTGAAACTTGTGAATGTGCTGCAATAGCACATAAGGGCTTTTTCCAACCTTGGAGCTTGAGATACTGAATTGCCAGTTGAGGTAGGTCATTACTGTATCAGTGACTGCTGTGCAGCATCTCTGTGCAACCGTACTTAGCGCAGTAATGCAATGCAGTGAAAGTAAGGTTTGTGATTTGACAAATGCTGTCCTGGCTTGCAGGTCTCAGCATATGATGGGCCACCATCATCACCAGCTTCTTCATCTTCCTCAAGCAGTTCTTGCAATGACATTGCTCCAAGCAGCAGCACCTGTGCACAGCAGAAAGGGTGGGGCAAGTGTAACTCAGGCTTCATGACAGTGACCGGCTCTAGCACGCCGCATGGCTTCTGTGCAAAGACTTGTGGGCGGTGCTGAGCCAGACTGGGTCAGACTGTGTGTATTTATACACTGCAAATTTTGGGTTAGTTGGACAGGCTGGGTGATTTGGCTCAGCTATGGCTTTGCTGATGATGAAGCTTGCATATCTGGAAAGCAATTTATATGTCCGCCGCTCAGCAGTTTCTGCTTGTACTCTGAATTTGGATGCAGATGTTGCTGCGGTCCTCAAGAAATAAATGAACCCAGTGCTGCAAGTAGCTTTGTTGCAGTGAGTGTTCACTCTGTCAATTATGCTATGTTATATGACATCAATGCCCTGGCTCTTGCTTGTTGACAATCTTTGTTAGAACCTTACAACACAGCCAAGAGTACAACACAACTGCCTGCTGTTCAGTAGTTTCCAAGCGTGGTGTTTCTGGCCATGCACTTTGTATCCTTAGATTGAATAGCCAGCTTCTTTCAGTTGAAACAAGATAGATTGCGGACACCAGACAGACAGTCTATAGATGCTTTGCTTGGCGGTATTTGAGGTTCTTACGTGTCCATAAGCATAACAACTGATTGCCTATGGTTATGACCACGTGTAAGCATTCCATGTCTACACAGTACTGACAGCTTCAGCATTAATCCCAGTACTGACAATCTGTTGCTTACTTGTTGCTTTTCACATCAAGACATTGTTAATTGACTTGGCATTATGGTACTACTATTCCTCTCATGGCCCACACCATATGGATTCTACCATCCCTGGGAACAGCAGCTTTCATGCTCTTGTTTATTGTGACGTTCAACAACTTGCTTATGTGTGTGTATGGATCTAATGCAGTTACGTCTTAGAGAGAGAGAGATTGCAATGCTTTAGCCAGCCAGCAAGTCTGATCACGTATAGAAGAAGACAAATGTCAAATCTGGAAGACATCAAGACAGTCTAGAAGCTCTTTTCAATCCCGAAACGTCTATTGTAATTCAGTAACGTCATCCCTACACTGGAAATCTAAATTCAGAAACGCTTGGGGACAGTACAAACACAATGAACGACAGTCAGAGCTCAGTGCAAAGTCAACCCAAAATCAGACGTTGCGGGTACTGACGAAGCCTGTAGCAGCTTATTACGCCGCTGTCGCATCAGTTACAAGCAGTGTAGGGTTGCGAGGCAACAAATTTCAAAAGACAGAAGGGCCTCCGACAGGCTCTGACTGCACGCTGAGAACGGAGCAGCAGTCAACGCCCTACAAGCAAATCATCAAGCGCGTGAAGAACGTCAGGCTTTCTTTTCTTCAATTCGCGACAACACTTCAGCAACCTGACTGTTGACACAATCAGATGTGCGACGTACAGCCTGAGCATGTCAGACTGTGGGACTGGGTCCTCCAGGCCAAGGGGTGAGCATTCAAGACTGTCCTTAGTCACCGCATTGCTTTTGCTTTCAGCGTTCCTGGAGCGGAAGGTGGATTGTTCATCCTGCAGGAGCTTGGCTTTTGCTGATTGGCACACAGCTGCGCTTGACAGCAGTGACGTCACGCAAGACGCTGAGGTGGTTTTCGGAATGACATTACCATGAAACATGCATGCTACAGATGTTGTGAACACCAAGGTATGGCATGACTTGTCTTTGACCTCTGGTGTGCTGCAGGAACCAACCTCGCCAGTCATGCAGCAGAGGCTGGCCGCAGCACAGCGACATGCAGAATGCGTGGTAGCTGAGTTTCATGCTCTGCAACACCGGGCGGACGCTGAGCAACAGATGTTCAACAGCAAGATCAACAAGCTGCAGGAGGCAAGGGCGGAGCTGCAGAAGGCAATGGAGGAGCAGGGGAAGGTAAGATGCCAAGTGATATTGGCCTCTCTTGGCCTCTTCTTTTGTGTGCTGCAAATTGTTGTTGTGTCTGTATGTGGCTGTGCAATAATTCATATAATTTGATGTGCTGACCACCAGACCAACTACAGCAGGTTCACATTCTCCTCCACCACCACTACACCATCACAAGATTATTTGTTTGTTGTGACTGAGTATCCACGGACAGAATCGAAGACTCTCTCAGGGGCATACAAGTTTCAGTGAGTGTGTCATAAAGTGTGGTCCTGTTCCTTTGAAGATGAGCAGCAAAGCCTAGTGCCTTTAGAGCTTACTTACTCTGGGGGAGTTTGTGCCCATTGCACGAGGTGTATGTGACACCTATGCAGTGATGGCACTTGTGCAAGCAAGTGTGGTGCAAACAAGCGCTTGTGAAGGAGGTGGTCCTGAAACGACTGTGCATCAACATTTTGGCATGTTATGCACTGACCTGTAATTTGTTGCAGGCTATGAACGTGCTGGAGAAGGAGCTGCACAAGACCAGGGCAATTGGCGCTGAAGCACAGCAAGCTGCTCAGCTCAAGACCACAGAGCTGGAGGCAAGCAGCCAAGTCAGCAAGGATCTGCAGGAGCAGCTGTCATGGCTGACAACAGAGAAGGCTGCAATGGAGCAAAGGCTGCAAGCCAAGACCGAAGAGGTCGTCAGCCTGGATGACAAGGCCATGACATCAGAGCAGCAGACACATGACCTGACGACCAAAAACTCCAGGCTAGAGCAAGAGTTGGGCCATTTGAAGAAGAACCTGGCAGATGTCACGCAGCTCAACTGCAAGATGTCCCAGGTAAAGCTAGCGTTGGAACCTAAATTTGTCAAGACATATAGGGTACACTGGGTATTCTGTGGTGCAGAGCAGAAGAACCTGTGATGTGTCCCATGCACAATGTAAATCTGCCCGGGCTGCTTTGTTTTAAGACACAACTTGCTGTCTGCGCTGCACATTCCAGGTCATACTACCGGCCTTGTAGCAGAGTGTGTTGTCACACTGACATTGCGCTTGTCCAGGCACAAGACGACTTCACTGAGGGCCTGCAGACACAGCTGGTCAAGCTGCAACAACAGAAAGATGCCTCTGACAGGGCTCTGGGGAGTAAGCACGGCGACTTCCAGAGGGCCCAGAATGTTGCAACTGCTGCTGTGACTTCCCTCTCAGAGGCGCGCACAAAGAGAGTTGAGCTTCAGCAAGAGCTGAGGTCCTTGAAGGACAGCCTGGCAGAGGCCAACACCACCAAGGTCAACGCACTCCAGGTCAGTACTGCCGCTTGACATGCTTGCTGCCACAGCAAGACGATTGTCACATTCAATCTTGAAATGTGCAATCTGCTGGCTGTCAACTTATGTTGTTGGGTGCTGTGTACAGCTGATGCACCAGCACAACTGTATGCAAGTGTTCATGTGCATACTACTATTTGCAGCATTTGAAACTTGGTTGAATCAAATCTCATACGCCTTAGTGCAGATAATATGTATGCAAAATGCCTTGCGTTTGCAATGCCAAGCAGGAGTTGGCATCACGCCTGGCAGTCCACCAGGAGTTTGCAAGAGTAAGGCCTGCAACCTGTTGCCACAAAATGCTGTGCATGACCTTGAGGCCACTCACATCAAAAATTACGCTCTACCTGTGCAGTGAACTCAGACAATTGGGCGGTGCTCAGTGCATTGTGTGATTTGCAGGCAGCCGAGAACAGGTCATCCCAGCTGCAGCAGCAGCTTGCCCAGAGGGACGCTGACCTGCGTGATGTCAACCAACAACTGGTCAAGCTGCAAAAGGACTTTCGTGACAAGTGTGATGAGGTGATTGCTGACTAGCAGGAGAGGGCAGTCATGCTGTTGCCTTCTGTGTACAGCTGTTGAACCAGCATAGTCATGGCATTCTTCCAGTCAGTGCATTGACGCCTCTGTTGCTGTGCTTCTGCTGCACTTCAGCCTGGTAAATGTTGGGCATAGCATCACCCCTGCTTCTATGGCTTGCTTGCATAAGCACCAAAGCTTTCAATACTCTGACGCTTGTTCGCATCAAGCTCTCATGTTATGAGTGCAAAATGCCTCGTGTCTGCAACAATTTGGCAGCTACACAGCAAGTGCACAAGGTTTGTATGAAATGTGCAGGTGGACGAGATGAAGTCAGCCCAGCAGGTCCAGCAGGATGCTGAGCTGGCTACTTCCAATCAGGTGGCATCTCGCCTGGCAGCCCACCAGGAGCTTGCTAGGGTAAGGCCTGCCCTCTATTTTCCTCTTTGCATTGCAAGGCTCTGGGTCACTTTCAGCAACACCAACATGCCCTTGGTGCTTGGCAAAGTCAGGCAATGGGGCACTGCTCAAATGATTATGTGATCTGCAGGTGGCTACACATAGGGCAAACGAGCTGCAAGAGCAGTGTGGCCAGACAACCAGTGACCTGTCTGCTGCCAGGGAGCAGATCAGTGAGCTGCAGACGCAGCTGGCTAGCAGGGGTGATGAGGTCACTAGTGACAAGCAGGTGCTAGCAGCCCTGCACAAGGCCCACCATGCCAGTGTCAAGGCAAGTATACACTGCTTTTAAGCCCCGCTCTATCCCCACATGTCCCCCCTTTCCAGCTGAAGCAGCCTGGCTGCTATGATTACAATGGCTCATCATGATTTGTGGCGGTGCTGGCAAGTTACGCCATTTGCGGACCATTGCAAATCAACTGCTGGCTTATCTGAAGTCGCATTGCTAAGCATGCTGCTGTGATCTGCAGATGCACAATGACAGTTCAGCCCAGCTGCGGCAGCAGTTTGCCCGGAAGGGCACTGACCTGTCCTCTAGCATCTCCTTTTTCCAGTATGACTTGTCTCAGGCACCGCCCTCCAAGCACGAGACAACCAAGGTAGACCTTGTTTTGTCTTCACTACAGCAAAAACCACCCCTGCATATGGCAGCTGCTTTGTATCACTGCAGTTGGTTACCCTCCATCAAGTTGTACGCTGTGCCGACATGTGTTCAGTTTGTATTCTTTCACTGCTGAGAAAAGACAAACGTCTCTGTAACTCTTCAGCTTCTTGTACTGGGGCTTTGGTGTCATTTGCAGGATGAGAAGCGTTCAGTCCAGCTGCTGAAGGATCTGCAGAAGCAGTTTGACCGGAGTATCACATATCTGGGTTCTCTGCAGCACAAGACGGCATCCCTTCGTAGAGACCTTGGCAAGATGACAAGGGCAAAGGAGGTAAACGCTCAGGTTTCTTGCAAGACAACCGCATTTGACTGCATATCACTGATGCCATTGCCACAATCACAACACTTAATGCTGATCAGGTAGTCATAATTTGTCAGCCACTTTCATGCCTGTGGGAAACTTCCAATGCTATGGCTACGTCTGATGGCTGTGTCATCTTTGTGTGCTCTGTAGTGGATTGTTGTGTGTCTGCAGAAGGCTCACCATGCCAGTGTAAAGGCAAGTGTACACTGCTTTTCAGCCCCGCTTTATCCCCACATGTCCCCCCCCCTTTCCTCCCCAAGCATCCTGGCTGCTATGATATCGCTGGCTCATCATGATGTGTGGCTCATCGTGGCGGTGCTGGCAAACCCCCCCATCTTCATCCTGCTGAAACTCAAATGCTACAGCGTGACTGCTGACTTGAAGTTGCATTGCTAAGCATGCTGCTGTGATCTGCAGGTGCTGGAAAACAGTTCAGCTCAGCTGCAGCAGCAGCTTGCCCAGAAGGGCACTGAACTGTCTTCTGCTGAGGAAAGCCTTGCCTCTCTCCAGCAGGAGATGTCACAGGCACAGGACTTCAAGCGTCAAGCAACCAAGGTAAAGCTTGTTGTGTGTCTTCATCATGACAAACAAAACCAGCATATGCCAACTTTTTTGTATCGCTGCAGTTGCTTACCCTCCATCAAGATGTATGCTGTGCCGACACATGTTCAGTTCTTATCCTTTCAGCGTTGAGAGAAGACAAGTGCTGTATAACGCTGCAAGCTGAATTTTATGCTGGGGTTTTGCTGTCATCTGCAGGATGCTCAGGCACAATCAGCCCAGCTGCTTCTGCTTCAGGGGCAGCTTGACCAGAAGGTCACTGATCTGGGTATCCTTCATCAGAAGGTGACCTGCCTTCATGCAGATCTTGGCAAGCTGACAAAGGCAAAGGAGGTAAATGCCCAGGTCTCTTGCAAAACAACCATGTTTGACCGTTTTGATCTGGTAGTCATGATGCATCAGCCATTTTCATGCCTGTGGGAAATCTCTAATCTTTATGAGCTCTTTAGTGGAATCATTGCTCCTTACTCCAGTCAGTGTTTGATGATTTACTCTCCTTTGGTGTTTCAGGATGACATGGAGGAAATGGAAGGGCTGAGATCAGAGTTGAGAGTTGCACTGCTTGACAGAGATGGTGCTGCTGAGGTGTGTGTCTGTGACTGAAATGCATTCCATTGGTACGCTTTGCTGCATGACAGCATTGCAGATACAGGTATCATGCTATGCTTGTGTCCCCTCCAAAAGATGCACATCTGTGGCATCTCTGCTGATGACTTGACAACACGCTCATGGCTTTGTCATCGCCTGCGTCATGCTGACCTCTGCTGTGACAACCTGCAGGAGCTGACTGAGATGAGGAACAAGATGGAGGGCAGGGCAGCCCAAGCCCAGGGCAGGGGCCAGGGCCCTGCAGCACGCCTAACAGCTTCTGGCCCTTTGGTTCAGTCAGACAGAAGCAGTGGGCCCTCCAGCCCTGATGAGCCCAAAGGCCGCCGTAGTGCCCTCACTTGCCTCAGCCAGGTGGCTGCCCCCATAAACCAGGCTTCCACATATCAGGTGGGTAGTCAGCAACTGTTGGAGTCAATCACCGTGATATAATTCCCGGACAAGTAGGCCTGCCTGTGCCACTTGTGCATCTTGTCTGAGCAATACTATCCAGGTGTCCAAGTAACAAGCATGTACCAGATTGGACAGAGCAACGAGCATGAGTGAGTTGCTAAAGCATGTGACAGCCTTTGACAGAAGAACTGCTGACCATTGCAGGTTCTTTTTCAGCAGCAGATCTGCGTAAGGTGATGTGCATATGCACAACACAGCACATGGTGTGCTCATGCAGGGTTCTTCCAACTGTGGTGGCTTTGGTGGCCTGAATGCTCCAGGGGAGCCTGACATGCCCCCAGGCTTTGGTGGCCTGGATGCTCCAGGGGAGCCTGACATGCCCCCAGGCTTTGGTGGCCTGGATGCTCCAGGGGAGCCTGACATGCCCCCAGGCTTTGGTGCCCTGGATGCTCCAGGGGAGCCTGACATGCCCCCAGGCTTTAGTGGCCTGAATGCTCCGGGGGAGCCTGACATGCCCCCAGGCTTTGGTACCCTGAATAATCCAGGGGAGCCTGACATGCCCCCAGGCTTTGGCCCTATCCTTTCAGCCAGCACCCGCAAGGGCAAGGGTCAGGACCCAGTGCGCATGCCAAACCTACATGAGGCTTTTGGTGACAGGTAAGCTTTCGAACACAGACAGGTCACAGGTCAGGTCATGTCAGGTTAATTCCCTGCACAGATTGCAAAACAGTGTGGGATTTTGCAGTTTGCTTGCTGTTGCAGAGAAACCATGAAGTACCATGCAGATGTTTCTGTAGTTGACATAGCAGTCTTGAGCGGTATATGCAGTTGGTGATTTCTTGCATCGGTCACATGCGCCGCCTGCTCTGTCTGTGTGTATGCATGTGTGTGTGTCTGTCTGTCTGTCTGTGTGTATACATGCACCATGACTGACTGTTTGTACATGGAAACTGCAGACTTCCCTCATTGAGACAGATGCTGCCAGAGTTGGTTGGCCTTGCAGAGCAGCTGGGCAAGCTTCATCAGAATGGTCTAGTGCACCAGGCTGTGCACCAGCGCTTTGTCTTGGTTGGTCAGCAAGGGGACTGGAAGCTGGCTAGGCTGGAAAAGGCTGCCTCCATGAACAGCAGCCTAGATGAGTCCTTGTAAGCCCTCACTTACTCCTGTTGCTTGCACTCAATGACAAAGCATGGATACAGCCAGCGCAGAAGCTTTGCTCAATTGGTGATACATTTGTGCATACATCAGGAGCTCTTTGTCGTAGATACTAAAGGCTCATTCAGCGCATACTGCCAATTGGCCATGCTTTCTGCTTCCTCGATTTGTGGCTCACCTGGCTGCGCTGTGAGACTGCTGTGCAGAGTGTAGTGTCGAGTGTCAACAGCATAACATGTGATTGCAGCTGGCTGCGTTGGACATGCATGCACAAAAATTCTTGCCCTTGGAATATAGGGCAGTTTAAGGCTTGGGCTTGTGAGGCAATGTCAGGACACTGCACAAAGTCCTTGCCTTTACAGCTTTGGTTGGTGCTATGCCAAAGGCATTGGGCTTGCTGTCCAACTGTGGACATTCAGCATTGTCACCAGGTTCACAAGCAGTCAGGATGTACAACATCACGCTGTGGTGCGGCCTCTCACTTGCAGTGCATGCCTTACAGGGTCTATGAGGGGATTGAGGTGCCAGAAATGGCAGATGAGCAGCGCAATGCTGAGTATTACTACCCTAAGCCCAAGCACGACATGTGGAGCTTTGGACTGCTGCTCTTCTTTGTCTTCAAGGGCATGGGCCAGCTTCCCCATGAGCACCAAATCGCCATCCAGGAGGGGAGTACTTTGCTGTTTGCCAGCAAGCTGTGTGTCCAGCGCAAATACACGACGTGGCGGCACAAGGTAACTTCAGTGGCAAGGCCTGACAGCATGAATGAATGACATACTAGGCTTACTTTTCTGAAACAAGAGCTGTGCCAGCTATTTGCGCAACGGAAACCCCCTTTGCTGCTCTTGTGCAGGTGGAGCACAGTTTGCCTCAGGGCAAGCTGAACCCAGGCTTGATCACAGTTGTGCTTGGCTGCCTGGCGAAGGACCCAGAGCAGAGGTTCACAGCAGCAAGGGTGGGTGCCTCCCTCACAGACTTCATCCACAAGAAGGGGTGGTGAATCAGCAGCACTCATGGCCGACTGTTCGGTCACTTTCTGAAATGGGTAGGACACAGGCGTACATTCTGTGTGTAAATCTGTGAAGTTGCAAGATTTTTGCCTGTGTTTTGTTGCTCGTTGTGAGTTGTCACCTGTTCGCTGTCAGTTGCAAATTGAGCACAGTACAAGCAACATCGGCATGCACTCAAGGGGTGCTTTTGTCATGGAAACAATGTAAACTTTTCTAAGATATTTTTCAGAGAAGAATGTTAGCTGATACTGGGATGACAACAGTTCGTTCACTGTTCCTATTGCTTGATGGGTTTGAGTGGTAGTTTTGTCAACATTTTTTGTCAACATGTACATGTATATCTTTGCTCCAGCTTTCATCGGTAGCTCAGCTGATTGGGAGTTGCTCAAAAGTTCATTTGCAAATACGCTTCATGTATAAACATTGAGTCCCTGCTTACTCATGACACAATCTGGAGGCGCTACAGTAGCACGCTATATGCCTTTACTCACTTGATATATTACTATCTCGCTCATGGCCCACTATGTGTTGATCGTACTCTGTCTGTGATCAGCAGCTTTCAAAGTAACGAATGTACGTCTTGATGACCTGATACCATGTAACATCCCTGACTAAGTTACGGTACGCCATGCATTATACCAGCTGAGCTACGGTTGCAACCAGTTGGTAGCGAACTTTGTTGTTGGCTAAAGCTTCGGAATCCGGTGAGGCATGCAGTTGCAGCAGGCAACAGAGATGTGCTGTGGTCTGACTAGGTGAGTCAAGCTGGCGCATGACGCTATTACACTTGCGCATGGTCATGATCGTTTGGATTTCGTTTGAGCCACAAGTCAACGCCGCTGCTGCCGCCGTAGGTCCAAGTCAAACACATGTTTCGTAGTCTGACTGCGGCCTGCTGTATGTCTGTCAGCATGCGCGTTCCGGTTCACGTGTGGCAAAGCATGCACAGCAGGCCTGATTCGTAAGCAGTCTGTGCACTACTGCGCCTGACCAGCGATAGCGCCATAACGACATACGCTCATTAAAGGTGCTCATTGACCTCGCGCATACACAGCTGTAGCCTTTGTGAGCTGCCACACGCTTCACACAGCTTTGAAGCCATTGTCCTGCATTAGCCCCCAGCCGCACTTGCCAGTCAAGCCGTGTCACTGCAGAGCAGTCAACCGCGGTCGCCGTTTGTCGACAACAATCCGGCTTGCCCACGGCTATCCGTTTCATCCGTGAATTGCATTTGTTTGATTGTGTTGAACAAAAGGGGAAGAGTCAGACCGCCGGTCCGCTTTCGTTGGTGCAGCTCCAGCACAGTCCCGGTTTGAAAGTCCACCAGACTCCACTTTGTGCGAGGTCGAGTAAACAGCTTGTCCAGCGCATTGCCTTCAGCTAAAGCTGACGGTGGCGCGCTAGAAGGACCGCAGTTGCTTTCGCTGCCTCCCGCCGCATCTCTGCCTGGTGCCAAGCCGAGCCCGACCAACTTCTTTGTCGTGATGCAACGGCGGCTGCAGTTGCTCCTAGCTGGTTTGACACTTTGCCTCAGTCCAGTGCACAGTGCCAGAGAGCTTCGCGCCAGCTCCAGCTCCAGCTCCGGCTCCAGTGCAAGCGCCAGTGCAGGCTCCTCTAGTTCAAACTCTGGATCTAGTTCCAGTGCGAGCTCTGGCTCCAGCTCAAGCTCAAGCTCCGGTTCTGGCTCAAGTCCAAGCTCTGCCTCTAGCAGCTCCAGTTCAGGCTCCTCTGGATCCTCCAGCTCAGCCTCATCAAATTTGCCATCTTCCTGGAACACAGGCATTGCAACCAACTATGGTGGACCTTCACAGTCAATGGATCCCTACACGCCAAGTTACGGCACGTCAGATGTGAGTGCACAGTCGCTACTGTGTTGCTTGATTGCTTAAACTCTTGTGTCCCGGTGCTGGTCAAAATGTACATCACAGTGCTGCACCTTGCTGCTTGCAAAGTGTGTACAAACACAGCATCTTAGATGTCAGAGTTAGCTGTAGCATAAGTCTGTCACAGAGTTGCTTGCCAGACCATATTTGTCTCTGCATCAGCAGACTTTGTTTCAAGGTGTCCATACCTTTCCTTACAAGGGGAATATATCTGCAGGGCTCTTGTGGATATGGAGTGATGGACAAAACCAAATACCCCTACTGGAGTGTTGCAGCTCTGTCCCCATCCAACCCTTCCTACATTGCTGGTCCTATTGCTGGCTGTGGACAGTGCTTCGAGATTCAGTGCCTCAACTCTGGAGGCCAATTTGCGGTATGCTGCAGTTATACTTGCCCTCTACATCAATTGCAGCAATCCTCACTAGTGTTTAACTTCACGCACTGCGCTTACGTACCAGTAACATGGACACTGTCGATAGACAGCTGGCATTCCCATGGCTACCATGCTTGCTTATGTTTGGCTGTTGAGGTAGCTAGCCTGAGGCAATACCATGCCATGCACAGCTGTAAGCATCTCTGACCAGTGCTATCACTTTCCTGCACTGCCTTGCACCCATTACTGTGTGTGCCCTTGCTTAGTCAAGCATAGACACATGTGACATGTGCCTGCAGGGACGATGTAACTCAGACCCCAGTCAGAGGTCGACAACAGTGATGATCTCAGATGTCTGTCCAGAGTGTGAGGCTGACCACCTTGACATTCAGGCTCTCACCTACAACAAGGTATGAATCATGTTTCAGGTTTTGTAAGCTTTGTTGGTGACTTGCTGGTACTAGGCTCTGACATAAGCAATGCATGTTGCCCGCTTAGCTGTGCCAGGTTTTGAAAAACGCATGCATCATTGGCAGAACTGTGGGCAGAGCTTGTGGCATGCGTGCTCAGAGTCTGTAGATGGGGATATTCATGCAGTATTGTGACCTGCAATTCCGACAAATATTTGCGCTGTTCTGTGCAGATTGCACCAATGCTGAGCAGCAGAATTGACATCCAGTACCGGCGGGTCCAATGCACACCACCAAGCAACCTGGTGGTCAACGTCGACCAGAACTCTGGCACAGGTGGCTTCCTCAAGATGAGCGTCTCGGTAAGCATAGCATCTCTGCCCATGTCTCTGTCAGTCTGCTTTCCAACAATGGTGTCAGGAGTCAGCTTGCATACCTGAACTCAACTACTGCATCAAGCCCCATGTCACCAATGTCAATGTGCTGGTTATCCCTATCGGGCCTTGTTCAGAGTTCAATGTGCATTTTTGGTGATTGACACCTGATGTGTCTTTGCGCCCCAGGCATACCTGCATGCCCATCCAGCAGAACTTGACTTACAGGTCTATGCACATGAAGGCATGCTTCCTTGCAGGGTATGCTCATGCACTGCTTCCTGTATAGCAGTGACATTTGTTGAGGTGGTTGTGTGCTGTTTTGCAGACTGCTGGTGGTAGTGGTGGCATCTCAAGTGTGCAAGCGAAAGGGCCCAACACAGCCTGGACTGGCTTGCATAACCTGTATGGAGCTGAGTGGGAGCTGGACACCCAGCCTCAGCTGCCCCTTGACATTCACATCATTGCAGACACTGGTGCAGAGGTAAGCAGTCATGCCTGCCACTGCTGTCACAGTATGCATCACCTGTACTGCAGTGGCCAATGCTAAGGCATCTGTACAAAGCACTGTGCCTGTTTTGAGGGGACCTCAAAACCTGTTTTGAGGTCCCCGGAAGATTGCCAGGTCCCTGGTAGATGGAGGTGCTGCATAGCTTGCCTTGGACAGCAGGATCAGCATTGTCCAGTGTGTGTAGGCTGTGTGCTGGTGTCTTGCAATCTGTGCACTCTGAGCCACTGATGCTATGAGTGGCACATAGTCAAACCTGCTTCTCTTACTGTTGTCTGTTAACACAGATCCACCTGGCTTGCAGCATTGACTTTGTACCTGCTGTCTGTACAGGTGACAGCTTTTAGTGCCATTACCCAGAATGGTGTAACAGGCATCTTGCCAACAGGCGTGCAGTTTACTTTCAGCGGCCCTCCAAGCTACAATGAGGCCTCCAGCATTGACTCATCAGGGTCATCTGCACCTTCATCACCACCTTCATCACCCTCTGAGTCACCACCTGAGTCATCACCTGAGTCATCCATACAGTCAGACATTGCATCAGCTTCTGCAGGAGGTGCAAGCGCATCAGCTGGTGGATCTTCACAGGTGAATGCAGCCCCCTCCCTGCCAGTGCGCACTGTTACTGCAACATTTTGTGAGTTGTGTTGCTGCTTCTGCTGTATCAACTCAGCTAACTAGTGTGGCTTTGCTAATGCCATGATCAGGTGATATCCTCAGCTACAACATATAACATGACGCACAAAGCACAGCACTGACATGCGGAAGCTTTGTGTTGTAGGTGAGTGCATATGATGGACCAAACCCTTCATCTCCCAGTGGTGCTCCATCAAGCTCACCAAGTAGTAGTAGCAGCAGTTGTAACGATACTCCACCAGGATCATATACCTGCTCACAAGAAAAGGGCTGGGGTCACTGCAGTCAATCATGGATGACAAAAACATCCTCCAGCAACCCAAAAGGGTTCTGTGCCAAGACTTGTGGCAAATGCTGAGTGGCAATGGCTTTAGTGCAGTGTTCTATAGAAGAATGATAATTGAGCGAATATGTGTATGCGTTGTGCGCTGCTATTTGTCACCCAAGTGTTCCAGCACAAGGCTTGGCTTGACAAAAGCGTTATTGATATCATGGTTTGAATTTGATTGAAGAGGTTCCTTAGAAAGTAGATAGATGGCATGTACGTAGCCTGCCTGTCCACTCCTGTTGGTATAGGACCAAATAGGATGTGCCTCACTGCCAGGCACAATTTACTGGCCTTTGCCTAACAACCAAGGTACCAACAGGAGTGTTGTGGCTGTCCCTGGATTGGACAGAAAATTTGTCTTGAGAGGTATATCATTTTCAAGCAAGTATGCTCATCTTATATGTGTTCTGCATTTAGTTTAGGGAGCTTGGGCAGAGAGTAAAATTGCATGAGCCCTTTGCTTCCAATGACAGCATGCAAGAATTACTGCAGATATCAATGTTCTCAATTGTGATGTAGTGTTTGAGTGTTATCTGGAACACAGATGACAGTCAGAGAGGACAAATGATATTTCAAAGCTTCCTAGAAACTCATGTAAGAATCACAATCTGTTGCAACCCGCTCTGTGCGACAAATGCTCATAAAATGCAACATGAGCATCCAATTGTCTGGTGGTATCAAAGCCTCATCACGGCAATTGTTGATCACATAGCAGGCTGCAACCATGGCAATGATGTACTCAAGTTGTCTAGCGAGCCACTGCAGCTGTGTGACCCATGCTGCAAGTTGGCTACAAGGTGTACAAGGTGAGATATTTATGGGAGCACAGCAAGCACAAGAAGCAAGTAAAGCTGCTTGAAATCATAAGCAGCAGCAGCAGCACAGTTGCAGCAAGAACACGGTACACAAAACCTGCTATACTTCACTCATACATGTTCATAAGTGACAGTCTGAAATAGGAAACATGATATAGGGGTGTGCAGGGATATTTCAGCTGGGTACACTCCTTGGCACTTGTGCCTGGGATGCAAGGTCCAGCACTGCCTGTTTGCCAACCATGACCTGCTTGCGCATCACTGACTTGAGCACATGCTCAATCTCTGCCCCCTGCAGACCAAGCTTATGTTCACTGTTGCATTCTGCCTGTCGCACACTGAAAATACAGAGCTGCAGCATGGGCACACATATCCATTGTCTGTGATGCAGGTGCTATTGTTGGAAGCGTCCCAGTAGTGGTACCAGGCACTAGCACAGCATACGGATGTGCAAGCATTGCTTGTAGCCACCATGGTGCCACAAAACAATGGTATATCATTGGGTCGCAAATAAAAGTCACTATTCCGTTGTCTCACCTTGTACGTGACATCAGACTGAAATTCATCCCTGAGTGCTGTGTATGTCTCCCTGAGTAGCTGGTCAATGACTGGAGTTACTTGTCTGGTCAGGTCTGCTTGTTCTGGTGATGTGGCTTGACCAGCTGACCTGGACCGCAGGCTGCGCAGCTGCTGGCGAAGATGGGTGGACTCCTTGACAGCACCAGCACTTGCTGACTCTGCTGCTAACAGCTGCTCTCTCAGGCTTGTCAGCTCCTGCACAGGTCAACAGCTATGCATCCAATGTTCTGTGGTTTGGCCTGTTGATGTGTCATGGTCAACTGCATTTTTCAGCCCAGACCGTTATTGATGCATGCACACCAGACTTGCCACTATGAACGCATGCTGCCGCCAAAGCTGAAGCAAAATGAGCTGTGACTCTGCATCTGTTGCAAAGTGCTTGCAAGTACTGTGCTGATTGTGTGGGCAGGTATGAGTCATAAGCCAGGCTGGGTTATTATGCAGAGACAGCCATTGACTGGCTGTACCAACTGGCATGTATAGCTGGCAGTACTCGGCAGCATACACAGAATTTGCAGTTCATGCCCGGCACGTCATTATGCACCTGCTGCTTGTGCCTGAGGTGGTTTGACTCCTGTTGCGCCGCAGCTGTGGCAGCCTGTGCTGCATGGAGCTGCTCAGTCAGATTGCTGACCTGGGTGGCAAGCCTACCAGCTTCCCCTTCATGTGGGCCCGCATGAACCTGCTTTGCACATCCAGTATCACACCATATGCTGAAGATGTATGTTCAGTATGTGAATTTGGGCACACAGGTATCAGCATCACCAGCAATCTTACTGTGGTCAGCACTGAGCAGCAAACATTTGCAACCCAAGTCAAGACTGAAAGTTGTGCTGCACAGAGAGCCTGGAAGACACCGAACATTTCCTCAATAGTTGCTGTGACTATATAGCCTATAGATGATGGCAAGTTTACCTTCTGGGCAAGCTGTTCACCCTCTGAGTCTAGCTGCTTCCGCACAGCTGCGCCGATGGAGCTGCTTTCAGACCTGGAAGCTATGTCAGCAGTTGCAGGGGCCTGTGCAAAAGGGTGCTGCAAAGTGGCCTCAACCTGGGATATAAGACTGTCCATCTGTTGATCATGCTCCATGTCTGCTGAAGCATCATGGTCATCGCCACGGTGTGCAGAAATCAAGCTTGGAAGAGGTTTGTGACCTGATGTGATGACGCCGAGATGCTTTGCTACACCGTCCAGCTTTTGGTGGAGGTGCTGCAGACTGTCCAGGACCAAAGACTGCTCATGATCAATGTGTGCAATGATCTCTGAGTCTGTGTGGTTCTCAGTATCTGCAGAAAAGCAACAAGCATAAATGGCGCAGCCTGTTGTTGTATGCGTCCAAGAGACCATGTACTTTGGCCCTTTGTTCATGAGCAACAATGGTTAGTGACCACCAGTCAGATGTGCACTGAAGTAAGCAGTAAGTGTTCCCATAAACGATAAGATAGCCGCAGTTCTTATGCAACAGTGCCCATGAAGATGTTCTAGATATTCAAGCTGTGGTACTCACGCTGCATGCACATCTCAAGATAAGCCAGGAAGTATCAAGGACTCACCATTGTGCAAGCTTGAGGTGCGAGTTTGAGCTGGGCTCAGCCATTCAGGAGCCTTGGCTTCAGCTGCAAGCCTGGAACCCCCTCTAAACAAGGCAGTGGCCAACGAAGGCCCCACTCCAAACGCAGACCCAGTGGACTTGTCAGATGCAGTCCTGTCGAGGCAATCAGGCTGTGTTGGTCTCAGATCACATTAGCTCCATTTGAGCCATGCCTCATTTACGCAGAGAAGGATGATGACATAAAGACCAGACAACACCATGTGTATGTGCGAGTAAATTTTGCCTTGGCTGTGAAAGAGCAAGTCCAGTAATTTTGTCCACTGTATGTGAGTAGTCACTGCACAATTGCTGTTGGCATGCACAAGAAACACTTGTCAGATTCAGAACAGGTACCGTCACGCTATGCCATGCTATGCCATCTGCAAAGTGCTCAGCTGCAATACACGGCTGTCATAAGTAAGCATGACAGCAGCCCAGGACATGCCTGACCAAACCTCTGGTGTCTGCAAGCCTGTCACTGTGCACTGGCAGTTCGCCAAAGGGCCTTTCTGGACCGAATGATGACTGGCTATCTGCTGAGCCTTTTCGCTCCAACAAGACCTCATCTGGAGCAGAGAAACTATTCTTTCTGCTGTCTGCAACAATCTGCAGCAGCAGCAGCTGCATATGAGTCTGTGATCTTATGCAAGGCAGCCTGTCGCTGACCAAAACCAGAACCCTGGGCTCTACAGCACTGCACAGGCATCACAAGCTGGCTGATTGTACAGAAGGTTGTGTGGCACCTGCACACTGTATGGGTTTGTCGGCAGTGATGAGGCTCCCAACGCAGTGGTCCCAGATCCTCCTGAACCGGTAGTTCGCTGCAGACCCCTTGAAGCAGATTCTTTGTTTGTGCGAACACTGCCGCCGACCACGCCAGTAGTCTCCTTGTAAGGGTTGTCAAAGACCTGGCCAGAAAGTACATGCGGTCGCAGGAATGGCGGCACATCACGCTTCGTCGGCTGGCTGAAACCTGCTGACATGCCGACTTGAAGGCACAAGATCTCAAGGTCGCCTCAGTCAGCTTTGGACCTCTCTTACAGGCAATCTTTCACTTGTGTTTGTGCTTCGCAAGCGCCCGGTTCGTCAACATTCCACAGAAGTTTGGAAGCTCAGAAAGATATGCCGACAGCGCTGCTGGCATGCACAAGCATTTCAAACTGCACAGCCCTGCGATGCAGGGCGAATGCTTGCATAGGGCGCTTAGGGTGCCCCAAAAAGCAACTGTAGAAAGGTGCAACTGAAGGTGCAAAGTGCTGTGTGCGGTCGTTGGCATACTGGAATCTCTGGAACCCGTGGCACAGTAGTCGAGTGCAGCTGCACCTCGCTGTGCTTCCCGTCACTTCTGGTCCTCGGCCGTCAGACTTTACAATATGGTGAGCTGGAGGCAGGTGGATGAAGCAGTGTGTACTGTTGTCGGTTTCCTGGTGGCTATTTTTGTAGTTTACACCATTGACTGGCTGCGCAAGCTGGTGCAAGAGGTGCTCCGTCAATTTTGGCCCAGGGACAGGCACCTGAGTGGTTGCGCTTTTCAACTGAATCCGATACGGTTCGCCGGCTGAAAGCGGTGTGCTCATGTCAACTTAATGCCAACTGAATCACGCAGGCGACCAACATCGGTGTTTCTGTTCTTGGCCGTGATAGCAGCATCTTATGCCGTGCCGTTACTGGCCTGGGAACTGGACATGAAGTGGCTATGGCCGTGTTCAGACTTCCTGAGACGCCTTCCTTGGGTCCTGGACGACATTCTGGCTTCCTGGGCGGATGTGCGGACGGTCGTCGTCGTGATGATGCAAATGTTGGTGTCAGAATTGGCTGCTGTGCACTGGCCAGTGGCTCTGCTCATTTTAGGTGAGCTTTACCTCCAGCGATGCTTGTTGCTGCAAGCCGTCATCTTCTCGTCAAGTTGCGTGTTGTGGCTCTCGGTGCTGCAGCACGTTGAGGGCGTTCGTTGTTGTCTGAACGTTCATACCTGCTCTGCAGGAGCTGCCACCATCCTCATGTCAGGCAGGGCGAAGCTGTTTTGGAAGTGTGCAGTAGTCAGCACCTTGCTGCTGTACTTCTTCCGGCTTTGTTTTGGGCATCGTGGTGCCCTGTCCTTTTCAGGAGACAAAGCCGTTGACGGAATTGCGCTGTCAGCAGTTGTTGGTCTATTGTGCTTGGCTACCACGCCACAGGGGTCTATGCGGCACAGACTGTGGTCTGGAGTCAGGTCAGGATTGCAGTATGTGTTTGCTAGAACCGGCTACAGAAGGCACTTTTACAACAGCACAACAGCACAGTCACAGCCACTCCGTAGCCGCTCATTGTCCAGTGCTGTGTCTGGTGAAGTTTTTGCCACAGATGCTGAGACCGCCAGCACTCCAGGCATTTGCATCACAGCAGATGGCAGCACTGCGTCACACCAGGCAGCTCACCATGCAGCAGGTTTTTCTGCCAGCTCACAGATGCCCAAAGCACCTGTGTCAGGAAGCAATGAAGCCACCGACGCAAGCCTGCGTGATGATGGCACTTCGTTGCGCACCCGCAGCAGCACAACTTCAACAGAAGCAGATCACCCCAATCTTGTCTGCTTCTGGCTAGGTAAGCCCGGCAAGTCAACAGATTGCCCAAGACAAGCATCACCTTGCATGTTGTGCTTGTATTGGTGCGTGTCTCTCCTGAGTCACCGTCCAAGGCAGCACTGTTCACAGCATGTGCATACCCTGCCCTCCCTTTCACTTCTGTATCCTGAGCTTGGTCTTTCAGACATAAATGAAACTGCTCGTGTCATTGTTGCAGGTGCTTCCTGTGGGAACGTCATCAGATTGCTCATAGTGATCTGTGCATTGAAAGCAGTCAACATGGAGACAAGGCTAGCACAGCACCTTTGGTGCAATATGCAGCGGGTGCAGCGGTGTGTCAAAGGCCTCTGGGCACCCAACAGCCCTTCCACGTCTTCAACCTTGCCCTCCAGAGGAACGCAGGCCTCTGTTCCAGCTGCAGCGATGTATCAGGCATCTGCAGCACGATACACGAGCGCCCGCAACATGCACCAGCCAATGGCGCACTGGTTCATGAGTGGTGGACCCCCGTCAGTGCGCCCCCTTCATACCACTGTTGGTTACTCTAGCCCAGCAATGCAGCAGGAGGCGGTGGCTGGTGGCCATGGCAATGTCAGCGCAGCTGTGCCTGACCAGGACGTGGCGTCAGATGGCGAGTCTGAGGTGTTTGAGGATGCTGTTGCAGAGATGCAGCCTGACCTGCTGCAGACAGAGGCGCCCGTCCAGGTAAAGGCTGCAGCAAATTGTGTTCACTGGCGTTGATAGCCTGACTAGAACGACCAATTTGGTCCGTGCGCAGATTGCTGTATAGTGCATTCGAGTTTGGTTGCAGCATGCTTCATGACATCAAAGAAGACAGCTTTGGTGCACTGTGCGACAGCATGCATGCTTCGTGCTTAAGGAACACATTCAGCAAAGTCATGTCTGGTCATTGCTGACAGTTTGCTTGCCTTTGGATTTTGTTGATTGAGCTGTTGATTGATATTTGCAGGCCAGGCAAAGTGCAGCCTTGGATCGGCGAGGCACAGATGATTTCCCAGGCTGGAGACAGCCTGTTGCCCATTTGAGGGCAAAGCTGAGACGGAGTTCATCTGTCACAATCAACATCAGCATAACACCTGACGCGTCTAGGTTGCGCACCAGACGTTCAGTCAAGGAACGAATCAGGGCTGTCAGGCGGCGAGCAACACCTGCCTGCTTGTCAGTCTAGTGATTGCATGTGAGCGCTGCATTGTCTCTAGTATAGTTCAACAGCCTGGCCCCCAATATCGGCCGGCAGGACAACTGTTTGAGATTTACAGTGTCCTTCCTGTGATATATATATATATATATATATATATATATATATATATATATAAATTTGTCTCACTGTATAGCAGTGTACAGCCTTGCTCAGCATGTCAATCTCCAGGTCTTGAGCAGTCAAAGTGGTGTGGGTGGAGCAGGTTATCTCAAACAGGCTCAAGTTTTCTGAGTTAGTTCTTGCTTTGCACCATCTTGCAGCAGCTACCGTAGCTTTTGCTTTTCATTCAGAGCAGCAAAACAAATTTGGCTTAATAGATGTCGGTATGCAAACGTTGTTGCGGCATTCTTTTTAGTGTCAAAGTTTGCTAATGTCATGTTTTGTTTGCAACGACGGTCAAATCATTTCGTTGGGGGCTTTCTGTACCATTTCGAGCAATTGCATACCTTGAATACTCTGGCTCGCGTAAACAAGCTACTGCAATGTGCGCCAGCATGAGTACTACCATTGGAATCTCACGAAAATTCTCGACCAAGGATGTGATGTTAGCTGAGAGCAGTGCATGTGTGTCTCCAAGGGCATAGAAGCAGAGATGCTCACCTAAGCAATGAGTCTAGACCCAGAGATCCTTGTGACAGAAATGATGCAAAACCCAAAGTAAACTCACTACCGGACTAGCAAAAAATTCGGCACTAGTGTCGAGCAGAGATGTGAGAGCTTTTTCATATCATGCTTGACAGTTGTCCTGCAGGCATGTAACCTTTGGTCAATTAACCACAGACTTTGTGCCTCAGCCTGTTCACAGTATGCTATTGCAGTGCATATCTGCTCAGATGCTGAAATCTGACCACCCTGACATCTGTGCACACCACACCCTGCTCTCAAAGTTGCCATGTAAGCAATGGCCAGCTGGGTGCTCCAGACATCCACTTCTTGATGTGTTCAGCAGATGCCACACATCATAGCTTGGGTGTCACACCCAAGCTGTGTGCAGCAATGTGCATGGCTGCTGTGACAGTGTGTATCAACTCAGGGTGAGTGGAATGGGCTGATTTGGAAAGCTCCTGCAAGACCAACATGCACATGATCACGTCGTTTGCTATGAAGACTGACACAAGTATGGTGCAGACACATGCAATGCTGCAGCTTGAAGGGACGCTTAGTCATGCACACTGGCTGACTCACTGCTATGTGCATGCATCACAGGACAGCACAGCACGCAGCAGGCATTTACTGTACAGATGACCATGTCAGATCTCACAGCATGTCCTGTGGGCAACTGATCTGGACTCAACCTTGAATCAGCAACAGAAAACAAGGTGCATACATGGCGCAAGAGCGGCTGCAGGTTTGTGCATTGCTTGCAGCTGACATGCATGTGTGAACAAATGCTGCATTGCTGCAGTGCTGCAAGCACAACTCTCACAAAACAAGAAGCATCTTATGGTGCTTCCGGTCTTGTCTCCAGCATACGCACAATGTGATATACAGTAACGATAATTTGCAATATCAGGTGCTGCATATTAGATGACTTTGTAATGTGACTCACCTGGCTGAAGTTGATGTCCTCCTGAGCCCAAGAGGGGTGATGCTGACCCACCCTTGCTTCACAGCCCAGCTATCACTTCCTGATGCCATGTCCCTTGTTCATTGGCGTCAACAGCCTGGCTAGCACAATCAGTCCAAGTTAGTCCTTGCGCAGCATGCTCTGTATTGCATTCCAGAATGATGCGGCTTGCTCCATGACATCAAAGAAGACAGCTTTTGTGCACTGTGCAACAGTATGATTGCTTGTCCTGCCCTGAACATTTGCAGCAAGTCCTGTCTGGTCATTGCTGAATGTTTGCATGCCTGTGAGCATTCTTTACTGAGCTGTGGTTTGAGATGTGCAGGCCAGGCAGGCTGCAGCCTTCGATGGGCGCAGCGCAGATGATTGCCCAAGCTGGAGAAAGCCTGTTGCCCACTTGAGGGCAAAATTGAGGAGAACCTCATCTGTCACCCAAACGAGAGATGAAGTTCATCTCAATTTTGCCCTCACAAAGGCAACAGGCTTTTCTCCAGCCTACAGGACCGTGCGTACTGCGCCCATCAGACGACCAGCCTAACGTCTGATGTGTCCAGATCATGCACCAGACCATCAGTAAGGGACAGGATGCAACTTTGTTGGGCGCAACCCTTCTCTTGCCTTTTGAGGCTTCTGTATGTGACTGCATGAGGTCTTTCAAGCATGCAGGCAGGATGCAATGGGGACCAAGATGTCAAAGTTGCCAACAGAATGACCACTTGCCAGCGTTGTCAGTACAGTAGCCGCATGGATGGAGGCAAGCCGGCCCCCAGGCAGCAATCTCAATGCTGCACTGACTTAGCAGCAGGAGGATGCACATCTGCAGCCAACCAACTGGCTTGTACACACGTGCCAGAATTGTCTGAATGCTGGTCGACAATACCAATACTGAGTGGTTTTCGTACATCATCATCCTGGTCAGCAACATGTCAACACAAGCACGTCGATCTGTCACAGTACTTCGTCAACGATATCAATAAAAGTACTTTGTCTTGGTCATGCTGGTGTAGCAGTTGTGAGCAGGGGGAGGGGGGGGGGGGGCAGACCTTGAGCAGGGCTTGTCTGGTGTGCCCCTGGGGTGACAGCTGGGTGGTGTAAGCCAACAGCATGCTGCACTACTTCACCCTCAAACCCTCCACTGCTGCATTTAAGCACTGTGCCTGCACCCATTCAGATAATTGATGCAGAAGAAGAATCAGAGGTGGAAGAAGAAGAAGAAGAGGAGTAACAGCAGGAGAAGGAAGAAGAAGGCAAGCTGTGGCCAGCCAACAAGTAGTTAATCTTGATCTGCTGTCTCCCCATGCTTTTTGGTCATTAGCTCTGTGGGGACACTTTTTCAAGGCTGTTTGCACAGACCAGTGATATGCCAAACAGGCACAGGATGCTTGTTTTGGGATTAGCACAGGTTTCTGCACAACAGCATTGTAGTAAGAGCACAAGGCTTTTTTGGTGCAGCTGCCAACTTAGCTCATGTGTGCAGGCAGAATCATGAGTGCACACAGAGGGTTTGACAGCCAAGGTAGACTTGAAGTATTCCAGGAATGCAAATAATCTGAGAACAACACAGCAGCAGTAGCAATTTTCTCAACTGGCCAAGTTCACAATAGCTAGCTTTGGCTGAAGCCATGTGTTGATGCAAAACCATCCAGTGAACAAAGCTGTGGGAAGTACCTTTATTGGGACTGCGCCATGTTGGTACAGCCAGTCCGGCAGAGCCACAGCAGCAGAAGGGCCACTGCCCTCCCCCGGCAAAGCCCTTACAGGGCCGTTGCTCGCAGCCAATGCAGGCAACAGCTCCTTGCTGAGACAATGGCTGCTGAGGTGGCGTCAAAGCTGGTGGCAGCTTATGACAGGGCTGGAATAGCTGTGTCTGAAACCCTCGTCTAGCTTTCAAGATCATGTCAGGGCTAAAGGCTGCAGATGCTGCACCACCTGCAGAGAATAGAAACATCTGAGTGGATCTCAACCCTGAACACTCATTACACTCTGACCCATATGTTTGTGCTTGTCTCAGAACCAATGCTTTCTGTTGGAGCAGCGCATCGGAAACAGCCCCATGGATTGCAATGAACGAATTAGCTTTGGTTGGTAATTGCATGTATCTGTTTTCAGAAGACATGAATGATGAGCAACAACTTACCTTTGCCTTTATGACTTGAAAGGCATGAAAGGGCCTCCAAAGCCCAGCCAGGCTCGGACATGCAGGGCCTGCATGGGGCCTCATCACCCCCCTGGACAGCTCACTCTCAACATACGCCAGGGCCAGGCTTGCTGCTGTGAAGAAGAGGCTTGCATGGAGGGTAGAGAGCTGAGGGCTGTGTCATACACCATCCTAGCTGCCTGCATCACAAAGCATTAGAGCTAGAGTTGGTCAGATGTAGAGGTGTTGCCTGAGGATGGACTGCATTTTTGACTCCTGTCTTGGCATTTGGCAACTTCGACATGCCGTCAGGCCTAGGGCTGAATCGTGCTGGGGCACTTGGCAGCGGCCCCATCTGTGCCATGGCTAAGAAGTGCCGTTAGTCTAGACGGTCAGTAGTTCCCGTATTGCTGCACCGATAGAGCTGCTTTCAGACCTGCAAGCTATGTCAGCAGTTGCAGGGGCCTGTGCAAGAGGGTGCTGCAACGTGGCCTCAACCTGGGATATAAGACTGTCCATTTATTGATCCCTTTTTCCATGAGCAATAATGGTTGGTGACTACCGGTCAGATGTGCAATTAAGAGAGCAGCAAGCATGTTCCCATGAACAACAGGACAACAGCAATTTTCATACAATGATGCCCATGGAAATGATCGAGGCAGTCAAGTTATGATGCTGACGCTGGCTGCGCATCTCAAAATAAGTCAGGAAGTATCAAGGACTCACCGTCGTGCAAGCTTCAGGTTCGAGTTTGAGCTGGGCTGAGCCATTCAGGAGCCTTGGCTTCAGCCGCAAGCCTGGGACCCCCTCTAATCAAGGCAGCGGCCAGTGAAGACCCCACTCCAAACGCAGACATGGGATGCAGTCCTGTCATGGCAATCAGGCTGTGTTAGTCTCAGATCACATCAGCTCCAATTGAGCCATGCCTCACTGATGCAGAGAAGGTGGATGACATGCAAGGGAGACAAGAAACCATATGCTGAGTACTCTTGACCTCATGAGTACTCTTTACCTCTGCAGAGAGCCCTACACAGTTGCTGTGTTGTGCATACAGAAGGATCAGTCCACAGAAACAGCACAGGTGCTGTCATGCTATGCAGGCTGCAAAGCCCTCGGCTACAATACAAGGCTGTCGTACACAGCAGCCCAGGACACGCCTGATTCAACCTCTGGGGCCTGCAAGCCTGTCACTGAGCATCGGCACTTCACCAAACAGCCTGTGACGACTGGCTGTCTGCTCAGCCTTTCCGCTCCAGAAAGATCTGGAGCAAAGAAGGTCTTCTTTCTGCTAGCTGCAATGGTCTGCCGCAGCAGCAGCTGCACGTCAGTCTGTTGTCTCGTTCAAGGCACTGATCAGCCAGGGCTCCGGGTTCCCTGGGTACAGTACAAGTATCACCATCTGGCTACCTGAAGGCAGATTGTGTGGCGCCTGCACATGATAGGGGTTGTCGACGTTGATGATCCAAGGCACGCATCCCAGATCCTCCCGAGCCAGTAGTTTGCTGCAGTCCCTTTGAGGCGTATTCTTTGGTTGTGCGAGTGCTACCGCCGGCGGAACCTCCCTGTAAGAGCTGCCAAATACCTGGCCAGAAAGCACATGCGGGCGCAGAAACGGCGCGGCATCACGCTGCTGCATGAAGCGTGATAACCTGCTGGAACCTGCTGACGTGAAGGCACGAGAGTTTCAGATCGCCCGAGTCAGCTTCGAACCTGCATTGAGGTCAGCATTTCATTTGCGTTTGTGCTTCGCACTTGTGCTGAAGGTTGCGTGCTGAACGTTGCGTTCGTTAACGTTCTCAACGACGTTCGAAGCCCAGAAGCCCAGATTCCAAACTGCAACAGCCCTTCGATTCAGGGCGAATGCTTTCAGCGCGCTTGGCAAGTGCACCTGCGCACACACAAAGTAGTGCTTGTGGCAAAGCGAACGGCAAACCGGTGCACAATGCGGTATGGGATCTGCTGAGTTTACTCTCACACAGTGACCAGGTGCTGCTGCACGCGCTTGTGCTGTCCAGCATTTCTGGAACCTTGGACCATCAACATGCTGTATGAGATTGGAGACGCGCTGTGTTGGATCGGGCTCCTCTGCGTGATTGTGCTGGCCATCTTGACAGTTCTTTGGGTGTTTGCTCTGGATCGAGAAGCACTCAAGGGGTTTTGGCCCAGGGACAGGTAACCCATCGACTGCGCTTGTTCTGGCACTTCGATGGTGTCAATCCCGGCCGCCTTCGAGCTGACAGCGGGCAGTCCTGTGAACCTACCATGATGTTGATCATGCAGGCAGCTAAAAAGCGTGTTCATCTTCGCAGTCCAGTTGGCCATATTTTTTTGCCTGCCATCGATGCTCTGGCACCTGGACTACAGAGCCCTGTGGCCGTACTCAGATTGGTTCAGGCTCGCGCCTGTGATCCTCGATGCCTATGTGAAGTTTTTAGAGGGTGTCTGCATATGGTTGGTCTTGCTGCTGCAAGTGGTGGCCTCCATATTGGCTGGTGTGCACTGGCCGCAATCTCTAGTTGTTGCGGGTGAGTCACACTTGCTGGTGATGCTGCTTGAGGCTGCTCGCACACCTTTTTCTGACCAAATTGCTCGTTGTGCCGGTAGCAGGTGCAGCTAACAGAACTGTTGACAGTTACATAACTCAGAGTGTTTCTGCTTTCTCTGCAGGAGCTCTTATTCCAGTCCTCTCAGGCAACGCTAGCTTATTCTGGAGAGCTGCAGTGGCCCATGCTGCGCTTCAGTATTTCTTTTGGCTCCTTGTTGGGCATCATGGCGCCTCGCTGCTTCCAGGAGAAGGAGCATATATCCCTCTTGTGCTGTTGGGCTTGCTAGTCTTCATGTGCGTTGCACCAACACCACAGGAGTCCATTCTGCTCAGCCTGTGGCCTAGTCTCAGATCAGCATTGCAGCACCTGTGGGCTGGATCCAATCATGACCAAGACGAGTGCCTTGTTGAAACAACAGTGCCGCAGCATACCTTGTCAGCATCAGGTGCTGTGTCTGGTGAAGCTGTCATCCCAGATGCTGATGCAGCCAATGCTGCAAGAATCGCCATTACAGCAGATGGCAGCACTGTGTCCTATGGGGCCATGCAGCATGCGGTGCAATTCTCTGACAGCTCAGAGATGCCCAGAGAATCTGCGTCTGAAGCCCAAGAGTCATGCTTGCATGATACTGAATCATCCACTGTCACCAATGAAGCCCCTACAGCAGTGGACTACTTCAACCTAGTCTGCTTCTGGCTAGGTAAGCCCCGCAAGTCAACAGATTGCCCAAGACAAGTATCATCTTACATGTTGGGCTGTATTGGTGTGTGTCTCTCCTAATTCACTGTTCAAGGCAGCAGTGTTTGAAGTATGTGCATGTTCTGCCCTCCCTTTCACTTCTGTATGCTGAGCTTGATCTTTCAGACATACACGAAACTGCTCGTTTCATTGTTGCAGGTGCTTTCATGCTGAGAGTAGTCCACATGGTGACGAGGTCAGCACAGCGGCTTTGGCGTAGTATGCAGCAGGTGCAGCGGGATGTCCGAGGCATCAATGCCAGCTTCAAAGGCCTCCGGGCACCTCACAGCTCTTCCACCACTTCTTCATCTTCGCCCTTGACCGGAACGCAGGCCTCTGTTCCAGCTGCAGCCATCTTCCAGGCATCTGCAGCACCATATAGGATTTCAGGTCATGTGCATCAGTCAATGACGCAGCAGTTCATGAGTGGTGGACCCCCGTCAGTGCGCCCCCTTCATGGCACGGCTGGTTACTCCAGCACAGCACTGCAGCAGGACGGGATTGCTGGTGGCCATGGCAATATCAGCGCAGCTGCGCCTGACCTAGACTTGGCATCAGATGGCGAGTCTGAGGTGTTTGAAGATGCTGTTGAAGTGATGCAGCCTGACCTGCTGCAGACGGAGGCGCCCCTCCAGGTAAAGGCTGCAGCAAAATGGGTTCATTGGTGTGTTGGCAGCCTGACTAGCATGACCAATTCAATTTAGTCCGTGCGCAGGTTGCTGTATAGTGCATTCGAGTTTGGTTGCAGCATGCTTCATGACATCAAAGAAGACAGCTTTGGTGCACTGTGCGACAGCATGCATGCTTTGTGCTCAAGGAACACATTCAGCAAGTCATGTCTGGTCATTGCTGCTAGTTTGCATGCCTTTGACTTTGTTTACTGAGCTGTTGCTGGATGTGTGCAGGCAGAGCAAACTGCAACCGTTGCTGGGCGCGGCACGGATGATTTTGTAGGGTGGAGACACCCTGTTGCCCACTTGAGGTCCAAATTGAGGAGAACCTCATCTCTTGTACAAAACCCTGGCACAATCTCTAACGTTTCTAGGTCACGCACCAGGCAGACGGTCAGGGACAGGCTGCGAGATGTCAGGCGGCGAGCAACACCTGCCTGCTTGTCTGTCAGGGAGTGATTGTGATTGTTGCCTTGTCTGTAGACTATAGGAACAGGTTGCTTCCAATGCAGGCCAACAGGACAACTGTTTGCGGTGTACAGCGTCCTTTCTTTTGTAGTGATGTTGAACAGTGCACACTGTAGCTCAGCATGTTAGTTTCAAGCTCTTGAGCAGGCAGCAATGGTGTGGAGCAGGTCACTTCAAGCATGTCAATTTGTGCGTTATTTTTTGCTTTGCGGTATCTTGCAGCAGCTACCGTACCTTTTTGGCCTTGTCTTGAGAAAAGCGAAACATATTTGGCTTGATAGGTGTTGTATGCACACTTTGTCACTTCGCTGTTCTAAGTTTTAAATTGTGCAAATGTCATTATCTGTCTCCAATGACGATCAAATATTGGGCGTTGTGGGCCTTACTGTAGTATTTCTGTGTAGCAATTTGTTTCGAACAACTGCATATTCTGACTTGTGCTCTGGCTCGTGTAAGCAAGGCTACTGCAATGTGCGCCAGCATGAGTACAACCATTGTGATGTCACGACCGATGATATGATGTCAGCTGAGAGCAGTGCATGTTTGTCTCTCTAAGGGCATAGAGGCACAGATGCTCACCTAAGCAGTAAGTCTAGACCCAAAAATCTTTGTGACAGAAATGATGTATAATCCACTGTAAAATCACATGGACTAGCAAAAATCGTAGCGCTCAGTGTCAAGCAGAGATCTGAGAGCTTTTTCATATGATGCTTGACAAATGTCTGCAGCCATTTGACTTTTGGTCAATTAACCACAGACTTTATGCCTCAGCCTGTTCAGTGTGCTTTTGCTGTGCAAATCTTATCAGATGCCGAACTTTGGCCACGCTGAGATCTGTGCACACCACAGGCTGCTCTCAAAGTTGCCATGTAAGCAGTGGTCAGTTGGGTGCCCCAAAAACCCACTTCCTGACGTGTTCAGCAGATACCACACATCATAGCTTGGGTGTCCCACCAACCCTCACACCCAAGCTGTGTGCAGCAATGTGCATGGCTGCTGTGACGGTCTGTATCAACTCAGGGTGAGTGGAATGGGCTGATTTGGAAAGCTCCTGCAAGACCAACATGCATATCATAGTGTCATTGGCCGAGAAGACTGTCACAAGCATCGTGCGTACACATGCAATGCCGCAGCGTCAAGAGAGCTTCACTGCTATGTGCATTCAGGTGCAAAAAGTGGGCAAGCAATCTTGACTCAATCTTGAATCAGCATACACAGCAGAAATCAGGTGCAAGAGCGACTGCATGCAGCTGACAAGCACGTTGACCAGGTTAATGCTGCAGTGCCACGAGAGCACCTTACACAGACCATGAAGCATCTTACAGTGCTTTTAGCCTTGGCCCCACCATGGGCACAACGTGATATACAGTCATGAAGGTGAATTCTTTAGGTGCTGACTTATTGGATGACTTTTCAATGTGACTCACCTGGCTGAAGATGATGTCACTCCTGAGCCCAAGAGGGGTGATGCTGACCCACCCTTGCTTCACAGCCCAGCTATCACTTCCTGATGCCATGTCCCTGCACACCATTTGACAAGCTTTGTGCCACAGGACACTCTGCTCCGCATAAATGTTGGTGCCAAACATCTGATATGATGACAGATGCTGGTCAAAATGCACAGTACCAAACTGGAAGCTTTGCTGCAATCATGAGATGCCAGAAGCATCTGGAGGCTTGCTGTGCAACAGGAGATATCTTGTGCTGTGAGGAGCTGCATGCACAATGCACACTTGGCTGTAGTCATGTGTCACATGCAGCATGATTGCATAATGAGGCTGAAGTGATGGGGTTTGACTCCATGTCACCATGGTTGAGTCATGAGACTGCATAAGCATACCATCTCATCTCCCCTGCAAAGTTTCTGAAAGTGCGAACTCCATTGCTCTGATCCCGAACATTGGGAGATTTAGCCTGCTGTTGGTTGCCATATGCTTCCAACATATGGCCTTCCTTCTGATCAACAGTGTCTCTGGTGACTTGCTGATAGTTGAGGTCCACAATGCCTGAGCCTTGGTGAGCCAGGTAGAAGCCATGGAATGGGTCCTGTGCTGGTATGTTGATATTGATGACTGCATTGGTGAGGTGACTAAGCTGTGGGTGCGCGCCTTGACCTCGTGTACACAGGGCCTGCAACCATTTGCTATTTACTGTGCCAATGCTTGTGATATGTTGCATCATGCACAGGGTCTGCAGGCACGTGCAAAGTGATGTGGACCGGCCAATGTACTGTGCGTATGCCGATGCTTCCAGTGTGTCACATTGTACACAGGATGTGCAAGCATGTGCAGTGTAGTGTGCACAAGCCAAGCCTTCTGTCGTGTCATCTTGTACATGAGAAGGCACTGACAGTGTAGTACATGCTGGCAAACATTGCATTGCACAGGTGCAAGTAGGCAGAATCAATGGAAAGTAACAACAAGTAGTCTAGTGATGCTGTGGCGCCAAGCCAAGCATGTAGCACCAGTCACCTCAGCTGCATAACAGATCAATGCAGGGGACTGATTACAGGATGCATCACCAGGAATCGATCAGATCAGATCTTTCCTATACACCGGTAACATGTTTGGGTATCTAGGGTGAACAGTTGGCAACAGCATGCCAACAGCTTATGGCTCAAAATGACATGCCTGGACAAAAGCAACAATGTATGCTGCTCCAGCCTTGAAGCCGTCTGGTGTCAAAGCCTTGTAGTTGTCCAGAGAGACAGCTATTGCTGGCACGCCCTGCAGCACAACCCTTGTAGTCAATCCTAATCAAAGCATGCATTACAAAGCTCGCTGCTCAACAGACAGCAATCTGCTGACTAACAGACTTCCAGCATGCGGGCAAATGTTGCGTAATACAGACAGGACTACTGCTTGACAAGTGCATTTAGACCAGGAAGGCAATTAAGATGGTGTGGCAGCTGAATTTGGGTGCAATGGGAAGGAAAACCTTGATAGCAGCTTCTTGAGCAGCCCCAACAGTGCCTGAGTAGATGACATGCAAGCCCAGGTTGTCGCCTCTGTTGATGCCAGATACAACCAGGTCAAAGTGCTGGCTCTGAAACAGCAATGCATATGTCAGCTGTGATCAAAGCATTGAGTTGAGCATCCTCTGCTTGCTCACACCAACATGTGACACAGCCTTAAGCAGATGAATATTGTTACCTGCCTGGAATAAAGGGCCGTGCAGGGCCAACATGGTGCAGTCAGCAGGCTTGCCATCAATTGCATAGGCTTCTATTGCTCCTGCACTGAACTGCCGTGTGACTGTGGAGGCGTGTTGCAGATCCAACTTGCGAGTTGGGTTGGACTGTGCACGTGTGACACTGGGCAAGCGGCTCATCAGCAGCATCAAGAGGGCAAGGCACCTTGCATGGCCACAGGAGTGCCTGTGATGTGCTGTCCAAGTGTGATTGCATGACTCGACGCCGATCGCTCCTGGGCTGGCGCTGACACATATACGTCACAGAGTTCAGTCGCTCCTAACGCACTGACCAGAGCGACTATGCCAGGTGCCGCGATGCCATCGTCGTTGCTAACCAGAACCCTGATCGGTCCCATCTACACAACAGGTGCCGGAACTGGTGGCCGCACTGCGACTACTGCTCCTGTTGAGCGGCTGGTGCTGTTGGATCGAGGGGGAGCGCTGAAGCGGCTATGAAGCAAATGCGCAGGCGCGATTTGATGCACAGCAGTTGCGGCAGGCTGACAATCGCATATACTGTGCTCAGGCCGATCACCCGCTTGGCCACTGCCGACTGCTGACTTTGCCGTTTGACACAATGAGTAAAGTTACTAATCTGCCTTTGACTAAGACCCTGTTTTGCACACTTCAAGTCAACGCCACAGAGCGCTTGAAAGGCCCGGGTGCGCGACACGGTCGCTGATGTATCTTCCAGCGGTTCGCAAATGATTGAGGATTGAGACATGCAAGGCCAGGCATGGCTGCCTTGCAGTGTCTGCCCTCTCTGACGCTCTGGCCCCCACAGTCAAAGCTCAACCAGCACACGAACGCTTGCTTGTTTCCATCGCTGAGCATCCCACGATGCATCAGGCTTCCTGGATTGCATATGAACCTGTTCCTGGTTGCTTGACGGCCACAGCACGAGCCAAGACAACCGATCACTCTGCAGACACAGGCCCGTCAGCCTATGACCGGCTGCTGGCTGCCTCTTTGTATCTGTGGCCGATATGTGAAGGCTCATGGAGGCATGCGTTGGCTGTCCAAGCAGAAAATGCTGGGTCTTGCTCTTTGGGGTGCCGCAAGCTCACACAGTGTTCTGTTCACAGGCTTGCAGTAGTCTTTGCAAGAATTGTTCAGTACCATGCTCTCAACTGGCTGGTTTGGATTAACATGCACAGCGTTGAGGTCACAGCCTCAAATGACCAGGTCTGCTCACTTGACAAGTCAGCACTGAGCTGCCACTTGTAAGTGTCACTGTGAAGCATTGCTCTTAAAGCTGACCATGCTGCAGTAATCCTGTCTTTAGATCTATTGAAAAGGGACCTCCAATCCAACTGCTTGCTGCGCATGAGTGTATTGTGAAGTGCAGGCTGCTTTTCGTGCAATTACACGGGCATGCTTGGCATTGTACCAGGAAGCTGCTGCATTCCTGAAGGAATTGTTGCAATTTGGCGCTGATGACCCAAGCTTTTTGGGTAAATGCAGCTGCACACCTCCATCCCTCCTGACAGCCTATCACTGCTGGGCACAGCTTGGCGCCATGCAAGTATTGACATGTATATGATGATGTGATTGCTTTTTACACAAATCTTCTGAATGTGCTCTAGAAGCGGCAAGAATTGAATCATTGGCACCACCTGGCATGCCATAACAATTGCATGGGCTGCAGCTGCTTGTGATCCATCAGCTGCATTGCCAGGCAAATTGTGTAAGAATGTTGAGGGCAAACGAGCTGATTATGCCATGAGATACATGCTCCATGACTGTCCTGATTTGTCAACACCACAACTTTGATGGGTCCATGCTATGCAGTGCAACACGGCAAGATTCAGAGCCTGAGGCCTCTAGCTGGTCACTATGACAGCTTCTGTTCCCTTATCTACATGGCTGCTGTCTCGTCGCTTGCATCAGCTGCATACACACAGCAGCGGCAGCAGCAGCAAAGTAGGAGACAGCACAATGAGGTGCACGGCCCCGAGAAGCAGCGCAGATGGTCACAGTTCAGGTTGGTATTTTTTTCTCATCATATTCTTTGCAGCAGCAATGCTGCTGCTGCTGCTGCTGCTGCTGCTGCTGCTCATCGGCAGCATGACAACCAGTGTTGCAAGCATGCATTCCAGGACAAGCCACGTTGAGTCTTGCTCACTGCCATGTGCAGGCACTCACCATGCATTCTAGCGCATTGCAGTTTGGTCTCATGTTGAGTGCAACATTACTATTCATGACACCTTTTCCACTGTCTGATTTTTGTGTTAGGATGCCACAGCTGGTGATGGGAGCAAGTACCTGTGCACTACTGCTGCGCCTGTCTCTAGTGAGCATGCAAGGGGCAAGTGGACTTGCCACTGACACCTATAAGTTTGTAGCTGTTTCATTGACCCTTGCTAGCGTGTGCACTGGGCTTGCACAGATCATGCAGGTATGCGTATTTTTGTTTGCAACTGCTGTCCTGCTCGTTAGCTTTGGCAATGCAGCAGTGCAAAGGCATCATGCTTGAATCTGTGTTGCATACCAGATACTCGAGGCCCCTCGATATGCAACATGTCACAACCTTGCATAAGCTGTTGGCTATGACTTAAGAGAGCTCATTTTCTGCCATACCATGAAAACTAGGACAGCTTCCCAAACCTGCACTGGTAGGTTGATAAAGTGAAGGGGTAAGTGTATATGCACATCATGTCCGCTGCTGCCTGGTTTTAGACAAAACTTTGTGCACATGCAGGTCATATTTGGCAGGTTTGAAGAAGATGGCAAAGGTGTGCTTTTGCTGATGCAACAGGCAAGCAACATAGCCTGGCTGCACTGTGCCCTCTCACTTTCGGATTGGGCTCTCATGCTATCCTTGCCATACTCTGGGTCAGCAAAACTCCATGCGGGCATCACAGCAGCAGTCACTTTTGCTTTAGTACAGACTTTGCGTCATACAGCTTCGAACACAGACTGGCTGTTCAGGAAATGATGAAAGAGCATGATGAACAGTACTGGCAAATGCTGCCTGCAACTGCGTTATCAGCCAAAATAAGTTTCAAGAAAATGCACAGAACAGCTCCAATGAGTGTCTAGAATAGATGAGACATTGCAAAGCTTGTTGCATGATGTTTGTAAATGTGTAAAGTGCTTCTGAACGAATATGAAGCAAACTGGCTGCAAAAGTGATCTTGACATTGACCTCTGACACGCATTTGAACACTCTCTCTGTCTATCTGTTGCAATCATCATATCTAGGTGTCGTGTGGCGCTTTGGTTGCCAGGTGTAACAATGCTTGAATGCAGGAAGCGCAGCTGCAACCACAGTAGCAGCATTGCTTAGCTGACATGCCCTTGGGACCTCAAGGACACCGTACTTTGGAGGTTGGCAAGTCTTAGTGCCTCATCATGTCACTGAAGTTCTGAAGCCAGCTGCATTGTACAGATGCGCATAAACACGGAAGAGTTGCATGCTGAACAAGACAAGTGCAGCTAGCGACAATGCCATTAAGGTTTGATCCCTGAGGTCCCCCTGCAATGCATGCATACATTTCATCAGCTATGTTCAACTGTGTACTGTACGATGAGCTTGCAAGCCATGCTCACCCTTTCCCGTGGCATTATAGCTGAATCAAACTGCTCTGAAGCAGTGTTGAACCACGTCGAGAGCTGCTGTACAACCTGAGACAAAGCACAATTTCAACGCTGTGCTACTTTCACGATGCTGTGACGCTATTGCTGGCGACCTTTGTCCGGCAGCCGAGATGCCAACCTGGTCTGTGCGCTGACGCCACACCGGGCGACCTGTGTCCGGTCTTTGTTGACAGGCAATTTTGGTGCAGGGCGCGCTGCTTGGTGAACACTTTGCAAATTTACGGCTAGGCGATGATGCGAAGGGTGACGACAACCGCGAATTGCCAGTCAACGGAAGCTTGTGATCAACACCATGCAGCGATGCATGCATTGCCCGGCTATAGGCTACTGAGGCAAAAGAGACAACAGCATTTGCAGTGCAGCATGTGCAAGCGCAAGAGGAACAACAAACGCTTGCGACGTGCAGGAGCGGTACGCTTCTCTCGTGGCTTGCACGCGAAGGACTGAGGTGTCGCTGTTCTTCTTCAATGTGACCACTTAAGCTAGACTGCAAATGCCATGCCCTGCGCATATTCACATGCGCGCGGTGGCTGCCGCTCCTACTACCTTCACGTCTGCCTGTCTGAAGCGGTGTGTTGCCTTGGAGCTGTAGCCAGTTTGAGAAGGCCAGGTCTCTGCTGATCTTGCCGATCTCAACCAGAAAGCTGGAGTCTCAGCTGCGGAGTGACCTCTGCTGTCGTCCTGGCACAGCTCGTTGCTAGTTCGTGTTTGTGATGCAATCAGCATGACAGCCGCCGGTGAGCGCAATGACGTGAAAGATTCTTAGAGCAGGCATGTCTCAGCACAACTTGAGAGCTATCAAAACCCAGCTGTCCGGCAGCGCCAATGGGTTTTCAGTGGAAGACGGCCCTGGGACACGTAGTGGTCGTAGATCAGCCCGCGGGAGGTCGCAGCCCTTTTTTATTGGCGTAGCAGGTGCTCTTCTAGCAACCTTTATCACTATTTTAACGTCTCACTGGTCAACTTCTGCCTGAGCTTGCTATCTTTCAGGTGGCACTGCCTCTGGCAAAACGACTGTATGTGATCAGATCATGCAAAGGCTTCATGATCAGTGTGTGGTCATGTTATCGCAAGACTCCTTTTATCGAGGCCTGACTCCTGAAGAGTGTAAAAATGTCAAAGGTGATTGAAAATGTAGCTACATGATCGTCTGCTGTTTCCTAGCCTGGTTGCTGACACTTCTATACATGCAGCCTACAGCTTTGATGAGCCAGATGCTTTTGATACCCCTGCTCTTGTGCAGTGCTTGCAATCTCTCAAGGTGAGTCCAGTGCTTTCTTGTGCTTGCATAGCATCTGCATGATGGTGTGATGGGATAATTTGCACACATTGCAAGCAGCACCACTTGCCATGCTTGACATGCTGAGCACACTGCAGGCCATGCAAGCAGTCCAAGTGCCTGTCTATGACTTCACATCGCATCAAAGAGCACAAGAAACGCGTCGCGTGGAGCCAGCTGATGTGGTCATCATAGAGGGTATCTTGGTGCTGCATTCAGAGCCTGTGCGAAAGCTGCTCAACATGAAGATCTACGTTGACACAGATGATGACGTGCGCTTAGCCAGACGGTATACAAGACAAGCTCAAACTTCAGACGCTTTGCAACTTCACCGCAAACTGTATGCACTTGCCTTCTGTGAGGTCCTATCTGCTCATCTGCATGTGTGTGTGTGTGTGTGTGTGTGTGTGTGTGTGTGTGTGTGTGTGTGTGTGTGTGTGTGTGTGTGTGTGTGTGTGTGTGTGTGTGTGTGTGTGTGTGTGTGTGTGTGTGT